>WNFI01570640.1_pt1 | contig 20876 bp, 19 predicted proteins | sample 5400471 | NCBI WGS metagenome assembly WNFI01 (sample SAMN13153348, study PRJNA577476) | soil metagenome | isolation source: 100 cm saprolite on Douglas fir-dominated hillslope | place: USA:California | collected 2013-09-17
CTCGCCTACCGTGCGACCGCGCCGGTGAACTGGTGTCCGCGCGACGAGACGGTGCTCGCGAACGAGCAGGTCATCGACGGCCGCTGCGAGCGGTGCGAGACCCCCGTCGTGAAGAAGGACCTGACCCAGTGGTTCTACAAGATCACCGAGTACGCCGATGAGCTGCTGCGGTTCGATGGGCTCGACTGGCCCGACCGCGTCCGCGTCATGCAGGAGAACTGGATCGGACGCTCCGAGGGCGCCGAGATCCAGTTCCCGGTCGAGGGGCAGCGCGACGCCGCGATCCGGTTCTTCACCACGCGCCCGGACACGATCTACGGCGCGACGTTCATGGTCCTGGCGCCGGAGCACCCGCTCGTGCCCACGATCACGACGCCGGCGCAGAAAGCCGCGGTCGAGGCGTACATCCAGCGGGCGAGGAACGAGTCGGAGATCGAGCGCACCAGCGCTGGGCGCCCGAAGACCGGCGTCGACACCGGCGCGTTCGCGACGAACGTGTTCTCCGGCGAGCGCATCCCGATCTGGATCGCCGACTACGTCCTCGCCACGTACGGGACCGGCGCGATCATGGCGGTGCCCGCGCATGACGAGCGCGACTTCGCGTTCGCGAAGCAGTACGGGCTGCCGATCCGCGAAGTCGTCTCGCCCGATGGGAAAGAACATGCCGCGCTGGACGCGCCATACACCGGCGACGGGATCATGGTCCGGAGCGGCCCGTATACCGGTACGCCGAGCGAGGTCGGCAAGAAGGCGATCGCGACCGAGGCCGAGAAGACCGGGATCGGGAAGGGCGCGGTCACCTACCGGCTGCGCGACTGGCTCATCTCGCGCCAGCGCTACTGGGGCACTCCGATCCCGGTCGTGTACTGCCCGAGGGACGGCATCGTGCCGGTCCCCGAGGAGCAGCTGCCGGTCATCCTGCCGCGCGACGTCCAGTTCACCGGACGCGGCGGCTCGCCGCTGGCCAAGGTCGACGCGTTCGTGAACGTGACCTGCCCGAAGTGCGGCGGTCCCGCGAAGCGCGAGACCGACACGCTGGACACGTTCGTCGATTCGTCCTGGTACATCTACCGGTACCCGGACCCGACGTTCGACTCGTTCTTCATGAACGTCGACGTCGCGAAGAAGTGGCTGCCGGTCCGTCGGTACACCGGCGGCATCGAGCACGCGATCCTGCACCTGCTGTACGCGCGGTTCATCTGCAAGGCGCTCCGCGATCTCGGCTATCTGTGGTTCGACGAGCCGTTCCTGCACGTGCGCAACCAGGGGACGATCGTCTTCAACAGCCGCAAGATGTCCAAGTCCCGGGGCAACGTCGTCGCGCCTGACGAGTACGTCGCGAAGTACGGCGCGGACACGCTGCGCCTGTTCATCATGTTCATGGGCCCCTGGACCATGGGCAACGACTGGGACGCGTCGGGCATCGAGGGCACTTTCCGGTTCCTGCACCGCGTGTGGGGCCTCGGCCTGACCGAGCGCGGCGCCTCCGGCGCGCGCGACGTGGAGCTCGACCGGATGGTGCAGCGCACCATCAAGAAGGTCACCGAGGATCTCGAGGCGTACCACTTCAACACCGCGATCGCCGCGATGATGGAGCTCTCGACCGCGACGTTCCACGCGAGCGGCCCGAGCCGCGAGGCCGCGACCGATGCGCTCGTGCTGCTGCTCGCCCCATTCGCGCCGCACATCACCGAGGAGCTCTGGCAGCGCCGCGGCGGCGCGGGCTCGGTCCACCAGCAGCGCTGGCCGGCGTGGGACCCGGCGGCCGCGCGCGATGTCACGGTCACGGTCGTCGTGCAGGTGAACGGAAAGGTCCGCGACCGGCTCGAGCTGCCGGCCGGCCTGAGCGAGGATGCGCTGCGGCGGGCCGCCCTCGCGAGCGAGAAGGCCGTCCAGGCGATCGGCAGCAAGCCGGTGGCGCGCGCCATCGTGGTCCCCGATAGGCTCGTCAACATCGTGACCGAGCGTTGACCGCGCCCGAGATCCGGCTCGCCGCGCTCTGCGACCACGCGCTCGTGGGACAGGACGGCAAGGTGAGCATCCTCGGCGTGTTCCGGAACATCAGCGTCACCGGGCTGCCGGCGCAGCATCCCCGGATGTTCCTCGTCGCGATCCTCGGCCTCGATGCCGGCACCCACTCGGTCGTCGTCCGGCTACGCAAGCCCGACGGCGGGCAGGCGATGCCGAACGCGCCCGAGATCTCGGTGAACGCGATCGCCGGGCAGGACGTCAACGTGATCGTCGAGCTCAACAACAGTCCCTGCGCATGGTCCGCCGGATGCCCCGCTGGCCGTTCCTCCTGATCCCGCTCCTCGTGGTCGCCGGCGCCTTCGCGGCGCTCGGCGCGCGCGGTCACGACGATCCACCCGCCGTCGAGGCCGCGCCCGACCCGACGCCCGCGCCGACGCCGCAGGTCATCGTCGTCGACGTCGTCGGCGCGGTCGCGCATCCCGGCGTCGTGCGGCTCCCGGCCGGATCACGCGTCCTCGACGCGCTCCTGGCGGCCGGCGGCATGACCGGCGACGCGGATCTCGTGGCGCTGAACAAGGCCGCGCCGCTTCGCGACGGAATGCGGATCTACGTTCCGCGGCCCGGCGAGGCGGTGCCGGCCGGCGGCGCGGGCAGCGCCGCGGAGACGAAGGTCAACCTCAACACCGCCACCGCGAGCGAGCTCGACGCGCTGCCGGGCGTGGGCCCGGCGACCGCGGCCGCGATCGTCCGGGCACGGACCGCGAAGGCGTTCAGCTCGGTCGACGAGCTGCAGACCCGCGGGCTTCTCTCGCCGCGCGTGCTCGTCGACCTGCGCGATCTCGTCACCGTGCGATGACCGTCCTGCCGCTCCTCCCGGCGGCCGCCGTCGCGACGGCCCTGGCGCTGCTCGCGACGGTGTCGCCCATCGCCGTGCCGTTCGCCGCGGCGCTCGTCGCGCTCGCGTGTGCGGCACTCGCCGCTCTGAGCGCGGAGCGCATCCGCCGCCTCGCGTGGATCGCGGCCGCGTCGATCGCCGCGGTCACGGCGATGCGCCTCGCGTTCCCTTGGACGCCCGCGCCGGGCGCAGGCGCGTTCGCCGAGCTCCGCGGCGCGCTGGGTGAGCCGCTGCGGCGCTTGGTGCCTGAGCCGGAGAGCGGGATCCTCCTCGGCATCGCGCTCGGCGATCGCGCGAGCATCGGCCCGGACATCGCGTACGCCTTCGCCCGCAGCGGCACGAGCCATCTGCTCGCGATCTCCGGCTTCAACATGACGCTCGTCGCGGCCGCGGTCGGCGCGCTGCTCCGCGGCCGTGCCCGTCCGGCGATCCGCGCGCTCGCGACCGTCACGGCGGTCGTGCTGTACAGCCTGCTCGTCGGCCTCGGCGCGAGCGTCGGGCGGAGCGCCGTCATGGCCGCGGTCACCGCGCTCGGCGTCGCCTTCGGTCGCAGGGCCGCGGCCGCGAACGGCCTGTGCGCGGCGGTCGCGGTCATGCTCGCACTCGAGCCGGCGACGATCGGCGACGCCGGCTTCCTGCTGAGCGCGGGCGCGACCGCGGGACTCCTCGCGTTCCAGGCGCCGATCGCGAGCCGCCTGCGATGGCTGCCGTCGCTCGTGGGCGATGGGCTCGCGGCGACGCTCGCCGCGACCCTGCCGACGCTCCCCATCGTCGCCGGCATCTTCGGCCGCGTGTCGCTGATCTCACCGGTCGCGAACCTGTTCGCGGTCCCGCTCTTTCCGGCGCTGATGGTCGCGAGCGTCGCGACGGTCGCCGTCGGTGCCGCGTCGCCCGATCTCGCGCGCCCGTTCGCGCTCATCGCGTACGCCGTCGCCTTCGCGCTGCGGATCATCGTCGAGACCGCGTCCGCCGCGCCGCTCGCGGCGATCGACGTGCCGCGCGGGCCGGTGACGGCCCTGCTCCTCGTCGCGCTCTGCGCCGCCGCCGTCCTCGCCGCGCGGCGCGTCCGGCTCCCGCGCATCGCCGCGCCACACGTCTCCTTCACCCGCCGTCGATCGCCCTCGCGCCGCGCACTGGCCATCGCGCTCGCGCCCGTGCTCGCCGTCGCCGCGATCGGCATCGGGCTCCTCGCCACCGCAGCCCCCTCGTTCCGAGTGCGCGCGCTCGACATCGGGCAGGGCGACGCGTATCTCGTCGAGGTCGCCGGACGGGTCGCGCTCATCGACGGTGGCCCTGACCCGAACCGGCTGCTCGCCGAGCTCGGCGCGAGCCTGCCGGCGTGGCGGCGGCACATCGACGTCGTGGTGCTCACGCATGCGCACGTCGATCACGGAGCCGGGCTCGTCGCCGTCCTCGATCGCTACGAGGTCGGGCTCGCGGTCGCGCCCCGCGGCCTGAACGCCGGTCCGCTCGCGGATACGTGGACCGCGCGCATCGCCGCGCGGGGCATCGCGCGCGCGGACGTCGCGGCCGGATCCACCATCCGGCTCGGACCGGCGCGGATCCGGGTGCTCGCGCCGAACGGCGATCCGCTGGTCGACGTGCCGTCGCTCGTGCTGCGCCTCGAGCTCGGGGCCACCTCGATCCTCTTCAGCGGCGACGCGACCGATGCGGCGCAGGCCGATCTGCTCCTCGCGCCCGAGGCCTTGCGCGCGCGGATCTACGTCCCGCCGCATCACGGCGCGGCGACGCCCTACGCGCGGGCGCTCGTTGCCGCGGTGCGGCCGGAGGTCGCGCTCATCTCCGCCGGGCTCGACAACCGGTACGGCCATCCGACGGCCGAGACGCTCGCGGCCCTCGCGGGCGTGCCCACGTACCGGACCGATCGCGACGGCACCATCGAAGTGGTCGCGGATGGCGGGCGCCTCGCCGTTCGCGCGCACGCGAACGGGCTCGCGCCGCCACGCGCTCAGGGGATCCCACGGCTCGGCCGTTAGGCTCGATCAGGTGTCGCAGCGTGTTCGCGGCCGCGCGCTCCATCTGATTCATGGGGAGGACGCGTATCGAGCGCGCCTGCGCGCGGCCGAGCTCGTCGCGTCGCTCGCGAGCGGTGATGCCCGGCCATCGGACCTGCGCGCGCAGCGTTCCGCCGACCTTGGCGCGCAGCTCGGACTCAGCCGGCACGATGCCCGGACCGCGGACGCGTCGGTCATCGAGCTCTCCGGCCGCTCGCAGGGACTCTTCGACGCCGTGGACGAGCTGCGGATCGTCGTGGTCGAGCACGCCGAGGCGCTGAGGGACACGAGCGTCATCGCGCGGTTCCCGGCCGAGGCCGCGCTCGTCCTGGTGAGCGAGGCGAAGATCGCGACCCGCGCCCGCCGCGCGGCGAAGCCGAAGAGCGCGAAGCTCGGTGCCTTCGCCGCCGGCCAGCGCGTCACCGGCGCGGACGTGCGCGCGCTCGTGAGCGGCGCGATCGAGACCGACGTGTTCGACCTGACACAGGCCGTCGTGCGCCACGACAGCCAGACCGCCGTCGCGCGGCTCGAGGCGCTCCTCGCCGAGGGCCAGGCCGCGCAGCAGATCCTCGCACTCCTGCTCTGGCAGTTCCGCGTTCTGCTCTTCGCCTCGGCGATGAAGACGAACGCGGACGCCGAGCGCATGGCGAAGGCGATCCGCAGCTCGGCCTACGCGATCGGAAAGTGGCAGGCCTTCGCGCGCCGCGTCGCGCGCGCCGACATCATCCGCGCGTACGAGGTCCTCTATGCGACGGATCTCGCGATCAAGACCGGCCGTACTGAGCCGGAGATGGCGATGCTCCTGTGCGTCCTCGACCTGTGCGGCATCCATGCCGCCGACCCGCGCGAGCTCGTGGTCGGGGAGCCGCCGCGCCGCTAGCGCTTGCCGGCGGGCTCCGGGGTCGCGGGCTTCGCTTCCTGGCTCTTCAGGTAGTCCTCTTTGAAGCGCTTCAGGCCCGCGTCGGTCAGCGGGTGCTTGAACATCGACTGCAGCACGGTGAACGGCATCGTGCCGATGTCGGCGCCGGCGAGCGCCGACTGCGTGACGTGTATCGGCCCGCGAAGGCTCGCCGCCAGCACCTTCGTCTTGAGGTCCTGCTGCCGGAACGCCGAGACGATGTCGCGGATGAGCGCGCTGCCGTCCTCGTTGATGTCGTCGAGCCGCCCGATGAACGGGCTCACGATGTACGCGCCGATCGCCGCGGCCAGGAGCGCCTGATTCACGCTGAAGCAGAGGGTCACGTTGATGCGCGTCCCCTCGCCCGCCAGGATCTTGCCGGCGCCGAGGCCATCCGGCGTCAGCGGGACCTTCACGATCACGTTCTTGTGCCACGACGCGATGCGGCGGCCCTCGACGATGATGTCGTCGCGCTTCTCGCTCACGACCTCGGCAGAGACGTTGCCGATGATCCCGCAGATCTTCTTGACCTGGGTCTCGTGATCCTGGCCGGCCTTCGCGATGAGGGTCGGGTTCGTGGTGACGCCGTCGATGACGCCCCAGTCGACGCCCTGCTTGATCTCGTCGTAGATCGCGGTGTCGAGGAACAGCTTCATGCGGTCGTCTCCTGCAGCCGCGATGCCCGCGCTTCGGCACGGCCGTTGGCCCGAGCGTATTCCAGGGCCGCCTGGGTGAACGACACGAAGAGCGGATGCGGGCGGTTCGGCCGCGAACGGAACTCGGGGTGGTACTGGGTGCCGAGGTAGAACGGATGTCCTTCGAGCTCGCAGATCTCGACGAGGCGTCCATCGGGGGACAGGCCGCTGAAGCGCATGCCGTGATTCCCGAGCAGCTCGCGGTACGCGTTGTTGAACTCCCAGCGGTGGCGGTGGCGCTCGAGCACGATCGGCTGCTTGTACGCGCGATGCGCGAGCGAGCCATCGGTGACCACGCAGGGGTACGACCCGAGGCGCATCGTGCCGCCCTTCTCGTTGACATCACGCTGCTCGGGCAGGAGGTCGATGACCGGATGCGGGGTGAAGGCGTCGAACTCGGTCGAGTTCGCGTCGTCCGTCCCGAGCGCGGTGCGCGCGAGCTCGATGACCATGCACTGCATGCCCATGCAGAGCCCGAGCGTCGGGATCCGCCGCTCGCGGCCGTAGCGCGCCGCCTGGACCTTGCCCTCGATGCCGCGGTAGCCGAAGCCGCCGGGGATCACGATGCCGTCAAGGCCGGCGAGCGGCTCCACGTCGTCGCCGTGCTCGAGCTTCTCGCTGTCGATCCAGCGGATCTTCACGTCGCAGCCCGCGGCCCAGCCGGCGTGACGGATCGATTCGGCGACGGAGAGGTACGCGTCGCGGAGCTCGATGTACTTGCCGACGAGGCCGATCTCCAGCGGGATGCTCGCGTTCTTGATGCTCTCCACGAGCGCCCGCCACTCCGTCAGATCCGGCTGCGTCGCGCGGTCCGCCAGGCCGAGCTCGTCGACGACGATCTTGCCGACGCCCGACTCCTCGAGCATGAGCGGCACGGCGTAGATCGACCACGCGTCCGGCTCGGACACGACGTTGTCGATCTTCACGTCGCAGAAGAGCGCGATCTTCTCGCGCAGCTCGTCGTCGATCGGCACGTCGGCGCGGGCGATGATCACGTCGGGCTGGATGCCGATGGAGCGGAGCTCCTTCACCGAGTGCTGCGTCGGCTTCGTCTTCAGCTCGCCGCCGACGACGCGCGGGAGCAGCGTGAGGTGGATGTACATGACGTTCTGGCGGCCCACATCGTTACGGAACTGGCGGATCGCCTCGAGGTAGGGGAGCGACTCGATGTCGCCGACCGTTCCGCCGACCTCGACGACGACGACCTCGGCCTGGGCCTCACGCGCGACGCGGTGGATCCGCGATTTGATCTCGTTCGTGACGTGCGGGATGACCTGCACGGTCGCGCCGAGGTAGTCGCCGCGGCGCTCCTTGGCGATGACGGCGTTGTAGATCTGGCCGGTGGTGAGATTCGAGGCGCGCGTGACGTTGCGGTCGATGAAGCGCTCGTAATGACCCAGGTCGAGGTCGCTCTCCGCGCCATCCTCGGTGACGAAGACCTCGCCGTGCTGATACGGCGACATCGTTCCGGGGTCGACGTTGAGGTAGGGGTCCATCTTCAGCGAGGCGACCGAGAGGCCGCGGGCCGCGAGGATGCGACCGAGCGACGCGGCGGTGATGCCCTTGCCCAGGGAGGAGGTGACCCCTCCGGTCACGAACACGAACTTCGGCACGGGCGCTGACCTCCGGGGTTTTTCCAATTGTACTCCGGTCAGTCGAAGCGAAAAGGTAGCGAATGCACGTGATCGACGATCGCCACGAGCTTCGGCCGCAGCCACACCATGCCGGGCCGCAGCGGGAACGGACCGAGGAACGGCGAGCCGTCGTTGCGGAACGCGTGGGTCGCGTCCTCGATCCAGCTCCCCAAATACGGCGGCACGTAGGCCTCGCCGGCGTAGGTGAGCGCGCCGTTGTCGTTCATCCAGCCGCAGAGCAGCGCCCGAGCGCCGCGGTGCTCGTCGAGGACCAGGCCGCCGATCACGACGTCGGCGCGGGGCGAGACGAGGCATTTGAGCCAGTCGGCGCTGCGGCTGCCCGGCACGTAGCGGCCGTCGCGCCGCTTCGCGACGATGCCCTCGAGCTCGTACTCGGCGACCACTTCGAGGAACGGTTCACCGTCGTTCTCGAGGTGCTCCGGCACGACGAGGCCCTTCTGCGCGATCCCGCGCCCGAGCAGCCGCGCGCGGCGCTCCTCCAACGGCAGGCCGAGGAGCGGCCGGCCGTCGTCGTAGAGGAGGTCGAAGGCCACGAACAGTGGGCCCTTCCCGCGTTTCGCGGCTTTCGGCCCCAGCCGGCCGACGAGCAGGTCGTAATTCGGGCGGCCGCGCGAATCGCACACGATGATCTCGCCGTCGAGCATCACGCCGTCGGGGAGCCGCAGGGAACGCAGCTCCGGCATCGCGGGGCTGAGATCGCCGCCGTTCCGATCGACGATGCGCAGCCCGCCGCCGTCGTTCGACACGAGCGCGCGGATGCCGTCCCACTTGAGCTCGAACAAGTGGTCCGGTGAGTTGAAGCCTTCCTCGGCGAGCCGGGGGCGCATTGGAGCGAGCGTCCGTGGAAGGCCCGTCGGTCCGCTCGGCTGGTCGATGAGGGTGGGGTGTGGGGACCCGGTGCGGGCCGCTCTCGGCATCGGTCGAGTATGCGGCCCGCCCTTGCGTCAGCGCGCGGCTACGACGCCTTCTTGCGCGCCGACTTCTCCTTCGCGGTGGTCTTCCGGTGCACCAGTGACTCGTGACCGCCGCGTCCGGCTCGCGCGCCTTTCTTCTCGTCCTCTTTCGCCTTCGCGACGGACGCCTTGAGCGCGGACATGAGGTCGGCCACGGCGGTCTCGGCCTCGGGCTCCGGTGCCTCGACGAGATCCTCGCGGCCCTCGACCTTCGCTTCGACGATCTTCTCGAATGCCTGCTTGTACTCGTCGCGGAACTCGCTCGGGTCGAACTCCATGGCCATCATCTCGACGAGGCTCTCGGCCATCTTGAGCTCGGCCGGCGCGACCTTGATGTCCTCCGGCAGATTCAGCTCGTCGACGGCGCGGATCTCATCCGGCCAGTGCAGGGTGTTGAGGACGAGCACGTTGTCGTGGGCGCGCATCGAGACGAGGCGCTCGCGCTCGCGGAGCGCGAATTTCGCCACCGCGACGCGATCCGTCTTCTCGAGGGTCTTCATGAGCAGTGCGTAGGGCTTCTGGGCGCCCTTGTCCGGCTCGAGGTAGTACGCGTTCTGGAAATAGAGCTCGCCCGGCAGCTCATCGGTCTTGACGAAACCGGCGATGTCGATCGACTTGCTGGACTTGAGCGGGAGCTTCTCCAGGTCGTCGTCGGTGAAGATGACGTACTGGCCCTTCTCGTACTCGTAGCCCTTCACGGTCGAGGCGACCTCGTGCTCGCCGGCGGGGCACCAGCGCTTGTTCTTGATGCGCGTCTTGTGGTCGGGGCAAAGGAGGTTGAAGGAGACCTTCGAGGTGCTCTCGGTCGCGACGTACAGCGCGACCGGGATGTTCACCATCCCGAACTGCATCGAGCCCTTCCAGATGGACCGTGGCATGTGCGCACCTCCCGCCCGTCTCGGAGCCGCCTGTCGCGCGGCAAGCCGCGCGCAGCGTAGACCCCCACGTCAAGCTGGTCAAGCCGGTCAAGCTGGGTCAAGGGGGCGCGCTGTGGCTAGGCGCTCCGCGCGAGCCAGAGGATCCGACGCAGCATCGCCGGGTCACCGGGCCAGTGCTCGGTCACGATCTCCGGGGAGGCCGCGCCAACGACATAGCGGAGCGCGAACGCCGCGACGATCGCGTCGTCCATCGAGCCCACGATCGGGACGAAGTCCGGGATGATGTCGAGCGGCATCGCGAGGTACACCGCCGCGAAGCCGAGGACGACCTTCGCCCGCAGCGGCACCCGCGGGTCGCGCACGAGCCCGGCGTAGAGGCGTGCGAGGTTCGGGATGAGCGCGGCGATCTCGCGGGCCAGCACGCGCTGCCCTGCGACGAGCAGCGCGACGACGAGCACGAGCCAGAGCCCGACGACGATCGCGACGACGGTCAGGGCCTGGTCCACGGCTACTGGATCGCGCGCTCCGCGAGGCTCGTCGGCATGGCGCCGCTGCCGGTGAGCTTGTCGTGGAACTCGCGCAGCGCGGCCACATCGCTCCTGCCCTTCTTCGCGAGCCAGCGCGTGCGCAGATCCACGATCTCGAGCATCCCGGTGAGGTACGCGGACGCCTGCGTCGGCCAGGAGCAGTAGCGGCCGACCTCGGCGCGGGCCTGCGGCTCCGGCTGGTTCGCTTTCTCCATCATGAAACGCACCGCTTCGTCGTAGGTCATCTCGCCCAGGTGGAGGCTCGTGTCCACGATGATCCGCGCGGCGCGGAAGATGGTCGCCTCGTACTGGTAGAGCCGGTGCTTCGGGTCGGTGAAGAACCCCTGCTCCCGCATGACCCGCTCGGCGTAGAGGGCCCAGCCCTCCGAGAAGTAGGACGTGCTGTAGACCTGCCGGAGCTTCGACGGGTTGAAGTGCGCCATGACGAGATGCCAGTGATGGCCCGGGTAGGCCTCATGCACCGACGTCGTCGGGATCCCGGCGCTGCAGTTGCCCTCGAGCCGCTTTTCGATCTCCTCGGCCGGCGTGTTGTCCGGCGGGTACGGCACGAAGAAGTGGCCGGCGAGCGAGTCGGCGAACGCGGGCGGCCGGTTGTACGACGCGACGGCGAGGATCGGCCGCTGGAATGGCGGCGACGGCTCGACGGTGCAGGTCTCGCCCGGTGGGAGCGTGACCAGGCCGGTGTCGCGCAGGAACGACCGGGCCTTCTCGGTCCACTCCGCATATTCGGCGCGCATCGCCTCGGGGGTCGGCGCGTGGATCTTGTTCAGCGTGTCGAGCAGCCCGGCCCAGTCGTCGGTGTCCGCGATCTCGCGTGAGAGCCGCCGGAGCTCGGCGGCCAGCAGGTCGTACTGCTCGCGTCCGCGCTCGCGCAGCCCGCGCGCGTCGTACGGCAGCAGCTCTTTCTCTTTCAGCAGTGCGGTGTACAGCGCCTCACCGATGGCATAGTCGCCGCTCGCCTTTTCGCGCTTCTTCTCGAGGAACGTCGCGAAGCCGTCGAACGCGTCGCCGGCGATGGCCCCGACCGCCGCGAGCTTTTCACGCTCGGCCTTGTCGGTCACTTCTCGCGGCACGAGGTCGCGCGCGTATTTGGCCGCGGCGCGCGCCTGGCCGACGGCGCGGTCGAGGTACACCTTCGGCACGATCTCGAAGTCGAGATTCTCTCGTCCCTGGTCGAGCGCGCGCGGCACCTCGGCGAGGCGGGCACGTGCCGCCTCCGCGAGCTCTTTCTCCGGCCGCAGCTTGTGGAGGAACAGCGAGAACACGCCCCCCAGACCCGGGTTCAGGTACGTCGCCGGCTGGCGCTGCCAGTTGCGCCGCGGCGCGTTGAGCTCGCGGCCACGCAAGATCGAGATGACGAAGTCGCGGTCGATCGCCTCCGCCGGGCTCAGCGCGTCGGCGGCGACGGCGCGGAAGCGCCCGAGCCAGGCCGTCGTCCGCTCTTCGTGCCGCCGGAACGTGTCGGCCGAGAGGTCATCCAGCTGCTCGTCGTACTCGGTGAGCCCGAGGCTGCTCGCGAGCACCGGTGACTCGGCGAACTCCTCTTGCAGGAACGTTTCGGCGAGGTCGGTGAACGACGACATGGCTGCCTCCCCTGACAATGCGTAGGCCGTGAGTCTGACCGAATACCAGAAGAAGCGCGATTTCAAGCGGACCCCCGAGCCGAAGGGCGAGGTGATCTCGCCGATCGCGAAGCCGCGGTTCGTCGTGCACCGCCACCACGCGACGCGGCTGCACTGGGACGTCCGTCTCGAGATGCGCGGCGTGCTCGCATCGTTCGCGGTGCCGCAAGGTCCGCCGCTCGTGCCGGGCAAACGGCGGCTCGCCGTCCACACCGAGGACCATCCGATCCAGTACCTGACCTTCCACGGCGTGATCCCCGATGGCTACGGCGCGGGGACGATGACGATCTGGGACCAGGGCACGTACGACCTGCTGCTGGAGAAGCCGGGGACCGGCGCGAAGGGCGGCGAGTACAAGATCCAGTTCCACGGGACCAAGCTCACCGGCGAGTACGTGATCGTGCAGACGGCGGCCGAAGAGGGCCGCCACTGGCTGATGATCATGCACGGCACGCCGCCCAAGGATCACCCGCTCGATCGCAAGATCGAACCGATGCTCGCGATCACCGCAGACGAGCCGTTCGACTCACCGCAGTTCACGTACGAGCCCAAGTGGGACGGCGTGCGCACGCTCGCGTTCGTCGACGGCGGCGAGGTGCGGCTGCAGACGCGCAACCTCCTCGACTGCACGAAGCAATACCCCGAGGCACACGGCGCGGCCGAGGCGCTCACCGGCGCGTACCAGGCGATCCTCGACGGGGAGATCGTCGCGTTCGACGAGAAGGGCGTCCCATCGTTCCAGCGCCTGCAGCCGCGGATGCATCAGCGCGAGCCGAGCGCGGTGAGCCGGCTGCGCAAGAGCGTGCCGGTGGTCTACGAGGTCTTCGACCTGCTCTGGGCCGACGGCGAGGATCTCGCGAAGCAGCCGCTGCGCGAGCGGCGCCGCCGGCTCGAGGCCGCGCTCGAGCCGATGGGCGCGATCCGGCTCTCCGAGGGCTTCCCCGGCAGCGGCAAGGCGCTGTTCAAGGCCGCGCAGGAGCAGGGGCTCGAGGGCATCGTCGCGAAGCGGCTCGATGCGCCGTACGTGTCGGGACGGTCCGCGGCCTGGGTGAAGATCAAGGCCTTCAAGACGATGGACTGCGTGATCGGCGGCTGGACCGAGGGGCAGGGCGGGCGCCACGGCACGCTCGGCGCGCTCATCGTCGGCATCTACACCGACGGGAAGCTCGTGCCGGTGGGGCACGTCGGCAGCGGCTTCGACGATCGCACGCTCCGCGAGCTGCTCGGGATCCTCAAGGAGCACCAATCCCCGACGTCGCCGTTCGCGGTGCAGCCGAAGGTGAACCAGCCCGCGACGTGGTGCTTCCCGGACCTCGTGTGCGAGGTCCGCTACGCCGAGATCACGCGCGACGGCACGCTGCGCCACCCGACGTACCTCGGCCTGCGGACCGACATCGATCCGACGGAGTGCACTGGCCAGGAGATTGCGACGACGGCCAAGGAGGCGCAGCGCAAGGCCGAGATGGCGACGAAAGAAGCGGGACGCATGACGAAGGTGGATCCATCGCGGAAGGAGCGGACGCCGGCGACCCTCGAGATAGACGGCCATCAGTTGAAGCTCACGAACCTCGAAAAGGTCCTGTTCCCCGAGGACGGCTACACGAAGGCCGACATCATCAGGTACTACACCGCGGTCTCGCCGTACCTCATCCCGGTCATCCGCGATCGCCCGCTGACGCTGAAGCCGTTCCCGGACGGCATCGCGGGGCCGAGCTTCTATCAGAAGGACAAGCCGAGCTTCACGCCGAAGTGGATCAAGAGCTGGACCGACAAGAAGGCCGACCGCGAAGGCGGCATCGACTACATCCTGTGCAACGACCTCGCGACGCTCGTCTGGATGGCGAACTACACCGCGATCGAGATCCACCCGTGGCTCGCGCGCGTCGACAAGCCCGACAACCCCGACTTCGCGATGATCGACCTCGACCCCGCGACGGGTGCGACGTGGTCCGACGTGAAGGAGGCGGCGATGCTCGTCCAGGACATCCTGCACGGCCTCGACCTCGAGGGCTTCCCGAAGACGACCGGGTCCCGCGGCATCCACGTGCTCGTGCCGATCGCGCGGCGCTACACGTACGACGAGTCGCGCGGATTCGTGGAGCAGGTCGGCAAGGTCGCGCGCGAGCGCGCCCCGAAGCTCATCACGCTCACGTTCGCGAAGAAGGAGCGGCGCGGGATCTACGTCGACTACCTGCAGAACGTGCGGGGCAAGACGACCGCGGGACCGTACAGCGTGCGGCCCATCCGCCGCGCGCCGGTGAGCGCGCCACTGCGCTGGGACGAGATCCCGGCGCTCGGGCGGCCCGACGCATTCACGATCGCGAACCTGCCCGGCCGTCTCGAGACCGTCGGCGACCTGCTGGCGCCCGCGCTCAAGCTGCCGCAGAAGCTGCCGGCGAAGGTCTTCCTGACGGGCGAGAAGAAGCTCACGGCGAAGAAGGTCACGAAGAAGAAGTGAGCTCGGCCGTGCTCGCTCCCGGTTATGGCGGCACCGCGGAGCAGCCGCTGCTGAAGAAGCTCGCGGCGCGGCTCGAGGCCGAGGGCATCGCGACGTCGCGGATCACGTTCTCGACGAAGCGGCCGAGCCGCGGCTACGCGACCGAGAAACAGGAGCTCCGTGGGGCGCGCGACGCGCTCGTCGCGCGTGCGGGCGCGCCGGTCGCGCTCGTCGGCCGGTCCTTCGGCGGGCGGATGTGCGCCTTCCTCGCGGCGGACGAGCCGCCGGATGCGCTCGTGATCCTCGGCCATCCGATCTCGCCGCCGGGCCGCCCGCGCCCGGCGGACGAGGCCGCGCTCCTCGGGATCGGCTGTCCCACGCTGGTGGTGCAAGGTGACCGCGACGAGCTCGGTCCGCTCGCGGTCCTCGAGCGCATCGCCGGCCAGAACCCCCGTATCGACCTGGTCGTGCTCCGCGGGGCCGGTCACGAGTACGGCGCGCACGAGGTCGAGGCCATCGACGCCGCGGCACGGTGGCTCGCGTCCGTGCTGCGCGCCTGAGGCGGACCTCCCAACGGCATTCACATCCTCTGCACACTTCAAGGTCAGGCTTCGGCGCATGGAAGCGGGCGCCACATGCGGATGCGGGAGGGTGCGATGAGAGCGATCGTGCAGCACGGGTACGGCTCGCCGGATGTCCTGGAGCTCGGCGAGATCGACACGCCGACGATCGATGACGACAGCATGCTTGTGCGTGTCCGGGCCAGCTCGGTCAATCGATCCGACATGTATTCGATCCTCGGGGTGCCCCGGCTGGTGACGCTCCTGATGACGCGAAGCTGGAAGCAGCCCGATCCGGGTACGCCGGGGACCGACGTTGCCGGAGTCGTGGAGGCGGTGGGGAAGAACGTGACGGCGTTCCGCCCCGGCGACGCGGTCTTCGGCGCTCGCTCCGGCGCGTACGCCGAGTACGTGCGCGCGACCGAGAAGAGCGTGCTCGTGCCAAAGCCCGAGCGCATCACGTTCGAGCAGGCCGGTGCGGTCGGGGTCGCGGGACTGACCGCCCTGCAGGGCCTCCGTGACGTCGGCAAGATCCGGCCCGGGCAGCGCGTCCTCATCAATGGCGCGACCGGGGGCGTGGGCACGTTCGCGGTACAGATCGCGAAGGCGCTCGGCGCGCACGTCACGGCGGTGTGCAAGACGAGCAACGTGGAGCTGGTCCGCTCGATCGGCGCCGACCTGATCATCGACTACACGAAAGAGGACTTCGCGAGGCGCGGTGAGCGCTACGACGTGCTCTTCGACGTCGCCGGCAGCCGTTCGCTGCCCACGTACACGAGCGTGCTCGTACCCGGCGGCATCGTCGTGCTGGCCGGCGCGCGCAAAGGCGCGTTCGCGGGGATCCTCTGGCGCATCCTCGAGGCGCGGATCCGTACCCGCTTCGGACGACATCCGATCCCGTTCTTCATCGCGAAGCTGAAGAAGGAGGACCTCCTCGTCCTCAAGGAGCTCATCGAGGCGGGCAAGGTGACGCCGGTCATCGACCGGACCTACCCATTGAGCGAGACCGCCGCGGCCGTCCGGTATCTCCGGGAGGGACACGCGCGCGCCAAGGTCGTCATCACCGTCTGACCCGAGGCCTCCGCACCGTCTTCACGACGGCTGCACACGAGCGGTCCAGCGTGGGCCACAAGAAAAAACAAGGAGCTCATCCGATGAGATTCGCCTTCGCGGTCATCCTCACTCTGCTGGTCGGCGGCGCGATCGCCGCGGGCGCGTACGAGGCCGGCCTCGCCCAGGGTGGCGCGGTGCAGATCGTCGCCCCCGCGGCCGGCGGCGCACCGGTCGTCGCGCCCGTCGCGTACTACGGCCACCCGTACGGCTGGAGCTGGGGCTTCAACCCGTTCGGCTTCCTCTTCCCGATCCTCGGCCTGTTCCTGTTCTTCGCGCTCCTGCGCGCGCTCGTGGGCGGCGGTCGCGGCTGGGGCCACCGTGGCTGGTACGACTCCGAGCACGGCGTTCCCGGACGCTTCGAGGAATGGCACAAGCGGGCCCACGGCGACACCACGTCCGGGACCGTGCCACCGCGTCAGTAGCATCCGCGTGGTGAAGACGATCCTCGTCGTCGACGACGAACCGAAGATCGTCGACCTCGCCCGGGACTACCTCGAGCACGCCGGCTTCGCGGTCGTGAGCGCCTCCGACGGTACGGAGGCGCTCACGCGCGCCCGGTCCGACCATCCGGATCTCATCGTGCTCGACCTCGGCCTGCCGAAGATGGACGGTCTCGACGTCGCGCGGGCGCTGCGGCGCGCGTCGAGCGTGCCCATCGTCATCCTGAGCGGGCGCTCCGACGAGAGCGACAAGCTCGTCGGGCTCGAGCTCGGCGCCGACGACTACGTCACCAAGCCGTTCTCCCCGAAGGAGCTCGTTCCAGCTGCTCGCCGCGCTCGCGCGCGAGCCCGGTCGCGTCTTCACGCGCTCGCAGCTCCTCGACGCGGTCCACGGCGTCGCGTTCGAGTCGTACGAGCGCGCGATCGACGCGCACGTGAAGAACATCCGCCGCAAGCTCGAGCCCGATCCGCGCGAGCCGTACTACCTGCAGACGGTCCACGGCGTGGGGTACCGCTTCCGGGACGACGAGCGATGAGCCATGGCTGGCGCGGGTACGACACCCGTCCGCCGTGGTGGCCGGAGGCCGAGCCATTCCCGCCGCCGCGCCGTCAGGCATCGCGGGCGATGCAGCGTCGCTTCTTCCGGCGGATGTTCCTGGTGCTCGTCGCGGTCGTCGGCCTCGTGCTCTTCGGCGCGTTCACGCTGTTCTGGTCCGTCGCGAACGCGCTCGGATTCGTCAGCTCTCAGGGCGCGCCGCCATGGTGGGCCGATCACTCCGGCGGGCCGCCATTCTTCCTGGTCCCGCTCGTGACGATCGTGGCGCTCTGGTGGCTCCTCCGGCGGACCTTCCGCAGCGTGGCGCGGCCGGTCGGCGACCTCATCGAGGCCGCCGGCCGCCTCGAGGCGGGGAGCTACGACGCGCGCGTCGCCGAGAGCGGGCCACGCGAGATGCGATCGCTGGCCCACGCGTTCAACGCGATGGCCACGCGCCTCGAGGCGAACGAGTCCCAGCGGAAGCAGCTCCTCGCCGACGTGACGCACGAGCTCCGCACACCGCTCACGGTGATGCAGGGGAACGTGGAGGCGCTGCTCGACGGCGTGCATCCGCTCGACCGCGAGCACGTCGCCCCGATCCTCGAGGAGACGAAGGTGCTGGCGCGGCTCATCGACGATCTGCGAACCCTCTCGCTCGCCGAGAGCGGCGCGCTCGCGCTGCACCGCGAGCCGATCGAGGTGGCCTCGGTGGCGCGCGACGTGGTCACCGCGTTCGCCGACCAGGCGCGGCGCGGCGGCGTCGCGCTCGGCTCGTCGGCCGACGGACCGACCGCGATCGACGCCGATCCCGTGCGCGTGCGCGAAGTGCTCGTGAACCTCGTCGCGAACGCGCTGCGCTACACGCCGGCCGGCGGCTCCGTCGCGATCGAGCTGCGCGGCACGGACGGCACGATCGAAGCGACGGTGCGCGACACGGGGACCGGGATCGCGCCCGATGCGGTCGCCGGGATCTTCGACCGGTTCAGCCGATCGACGGATTCACCCGGCGCGGGCCTGGGGCTCGCGATCGCGAAGGGGCTCGTCGAGGCGCACGGCGGCACCATCCGCGCGGAGAGCGTCCCGGGTCAGGGAACGCGGATCGTCTTCACGTTGCCGACGGCCTAGCCGGGCGAGCTCGCGTCGTCCATCTGCGCGCGCTGGAGCTTGCCCGAGAAGTCCACGTACACCGACTTCCACTCCGAATACACATCCAGTGCCGCACGGCCCGCTTCACGGTGACCGTTGCCGGTGGCCTTCGTGCCGCCGAACGGCAGCTGGATCTCGGCGCCGATGGTGCCGGCGTTCACGTAGACGAGGCCGGTCTCGGCGTCGCGGATGAACTTGAACGCGTCGTTGATGTTCTTGGTGAAGATCGAGCACGAGAGGCCGTACTTCGTCGAGTTCACGACGCGGATCGCCTCGTCGATGTCCTTCGTCTCGATGACGCTCACCACCGGTCCGAAGATCTCCTCCTGGGCCACGCGCATGTTCGGCTTCACGTCGACGAGCACGGTCGGCTCGTGGAAGAAGCCGCCGAGGTCGGTGCCCGCGTCGAGCCCGTGGCCCAGCTTCAGCTTCTTGGCGCGGCTCACGAGCCGGTCGATGACCTCGTTCGCGACCGCGCGGTTCGCGATCACGCGCGACGCCGCGGTGCAGCGCTGCCCCGACGTGCCGAACGCCGACCACACGATGCCCTCGGTCGCGAGATCGAGATCCGCGTCGTCCATGACGACGATCGCGTTCTTCCCGCCGAGCTCGGCCGAGACGCGCTTCAGCAGGCGCCCGGCGATCTCGCTGATGTGCGCGCCGACGTCGCTCGATCCGGTGAACGACACGAGGTCGACCCCTGGATGTGTGACGAGGGCGTCGCCGAGCGTGCCGCCCGGACCGAGGACGAGGTTGAGGACGCCCTTCGGGAGACCGGCCTCCTCGAGGATCTCGACGAGGCGGACCGCCAGCATCGGCGTGTAGGACGCGGGCTTGAAGACTGGCGGCGGCCCTCGCCCGCGGTGTAGTAGGTCATGTCGATGCCCTCTTGGACATCGCCGCGGGCCTCCGCGAGCACCTTGCCCATCTCGCTCGTCATCTCGCGTGCGAGCTGATCCTTGCGCGCGAGCATGATCTCGCCGGCCTTGTAGAGGATCTCGCCGCGCTTCGGGGCGGGGAAGAGGCGCCACGCGTCGTGCGCCCTGCGCGCCGCGTCCACCGCGCGGTCGACGTCGGCCTTGGTCGACTTCGTGGCGGTCGCGAGGACCTGGCCGGTCGCCGGGTCGAGGTCCTCGAACGCCTCACCGCTCGCCGAGTCGGTCCAGCGCCCGTCGATGTAGTTCTGCAGATGCGGCGTGGCCATTCGCTCCCCCCTAGTCCGCTGCGCGATGCCTAGAACTGCGCTCCGTAGAAGAGCCAGATCGTGAGGCCAGCCCCGAATGCCGGGACGGACGCACTGAAATGCTCCGAAAATCCGCTCACCGAGAGTCCCAGTGTACGGGGCCGGCTTCCTGGGCGCCACGGACGCGGCCGCGGCCAAGGGCATCGATACGATGACCGCGTGGCGACGCCGGTGCGCGACCGTCCGCACCTTCCGAAGGGCTACATCTCGCGCGAGGCGGCGGGCATGCTCACGTGGACCGCGGCCGAGCGCATCCTCAAGACGTTCCCGTACCTCTGGATCGCGACGACCGATGACGATGGCCGGCCCCACCTCGTGCAGCAATGGGGCGTGTGGGTCGACGCGACGCTCTGGTTCGAGGGCAGCGTCCGCACCCGCTGGGCGCGGAACCTCGCGCGCGATCCGCGGCTCGGCTTCGGCGTGCAGACCGGAGACCGCGCGGTCTACGGAGACGCGATCGTCGATGTCGTCCCCGGGGTCGACCGAACGCTTGCGACGAAGATCGCCCGCCGGTACGCCGCGAAGTACGGCCCGACGTTCAAGTACCGGCCGAAGCCTGACCAGTACGAGAAGGGGCCCATCTTCCGCGCCCGCCCGGAGAAGCTCGTCGCGTTCGACGTGAAGAAGTTCAACACGTCGGCCGCGCGATTCACTTTTTCCGGCTAGCGGTCTTCTTCCGAGCGGTCTTCTTCTTCGGCGTCACGCGCTCGGGCAGCTCCTTCTTCCCCGTCGAGCGGTTCCACTCCTCGTACGTCTGGTCCGAGATCTTCCCATCGACGAGGAGCTGCGCGAACTTGCGGCGCTGCGCCTTGCTCTTGAACGGCATTTCGACCTCCGGCACGGCTGTTGCATCCGGCGCGCCTGATGGCTCGCTCGCGCGCGATGGTCCGCGAGTCGCACGGCCCTGCGCGCTCGCCATCGTGCTGGCCGGGGCATTCGGTTTCCCGATCCTCGCCGGGGTCGGATTGTCGACGCTGCTCCACGTCATCCTCGAGATCCAGGAGTTCTACGGCGACGTCTTCCGCGGGACGCACAACGTCCGCGACCTGCAGGACCAGATGAACGACCTGCTCTCCGGCGTGATCGGCGTGATCGGGTATGGGCTCATCTGGTGGCGGTGGTCGACGCTGCGCCGGAAGCGCGCACATGCCGTGCGCCGGGACCGGGTCTAGGTGTGATTCGCACCGGTTTCTGAGACTGCCTCCGGTGGCTAGGGTCGCCGGCCATGGACGAGATCCGGGTCACCAAGCACGGGCACGCGAGCGACCCCCG
>WNFI01704898.1_pt1 | contig 20872 bp, 20 predicted proteins | sample 5400471 | NCBI WGS metagenome assembly WNFI01 (sample SAMN13153348, study PRJNA577476) | soil metagenome | isolation source: 100 cm saprolite on Douglas fir-dominated hillslope | place: USA:California | collected 2013-09-17
CCACCATGCCGCTCTCGTACTTCAAGAACCTCACCATCCAGCAGCAGGCGCTCGAGGTGCTCAAGGTCAAGAAGTACGAGAGCGGCATGGTGGTGGACCCGGTGACCATCGAGCCGGACGCCCCGGTGCACCGCGCGGTGGCCCTGATGCGGCAGCACGAGATCAGCGGGATCCCGGTGACCCGCAACGGCAAGCTGGTGGGCATCCTCACCAACCGCGACCTGCGCTTCGAGAAGAACCTGGATCAGAAGGTCGAAGCCATGATGACTCGCGACCTCATCACCTGCCGCGAGGGGATCTCGCAGGACGAGGCCAAGGAGCTGCTCCACCGCAACCGCATCGAGAAGCTCCTGGTGGTGGACGACAAGTACGAGCTGAAAGGCCTCATCACCATCAAGGACATCGAGAAGACGCTCGCGCATCCGCTGGCGGCCAAGGATCCCAAGGGGCGCCTCTTGGTGGGCGCAGCCGTCGGGGTGGGCGCCGACCGCGACGCGCGGGTGCATGCGCTCTTGGCGGCGGGCGCGGACGTGATCGCCGTGGATACCGCGCACGGGCATTCGCGCGGCGTGATCGAGTCGGTGCGCGATCTGAAGAAGAACTTCCGCGGCATCGAGCTGGTGGCCGGCAACGTGGCCACCGGCGAGGCCGCCGCGGCGCTGTGCGAGGCGGGCGCGGACGCGGTCAAGGGCGGCATCGGGCCGGGATCGATCTGCACCACCCGCATCGTGGCCGGCGTCGGCGTGCCGCAGATCACCGCCATCGACAACTGCGTGCGGGCGGCGGCCCGATTTGGAATTCCCTGTATCTCGGACGGCGGAATCAAGTATTCGGGCGATATCGTCAAGGCGCTCGCCACCGGCGCGCACACGGTGATGATCGGCTCCCTCTTCGCGGGCACCGAGGAGGCTCCGGGCGAGGCGATCCTCTTCCAGGGCCGCTCGTACAAGTCGTACCGCGGAATGGGCTCCATGGGCGCGATGAAGAAGGGCTCCAGGGACCGCTACTTCCAGGAAGAGGCGGAGGATCTGAAGCTGGTGCCCGAGGGCATCGAAGGCCGCGTGCCTTACAAGGGGCCGCTGGCCATGAACGTATTCCAGCTGGTCGGCGGCCTGCGCAGCGGAATGGGATATACCGGCTGCAAGAACATCGAGGAGCTGCGGACGAAGGCGAAGTTCGTCCGCATTACCGCCGCCGGCCTGCGCGAGAGCCACGTGCACGACGTGCAAGTGACGCAGGAAGCGCCGAACTACCGGATCGAGAGTTGACGCTTTCTGCCGGCGACGGCGCGAGCGGGACGGAGCTGACGCCGGCAGCGCTGGAGCGGGCGCGGCGGAAGTCGCGGTTCCTCGCGCTCTTGATCCTCGGCGGGCCGCTGGCGCTGTTCTTGCTCAGCGGCGTGCGCGCCGTGCAACTCGCCCAGGAGGGCGAGGTGCCTTACGAATGGCGCGATTTGAATTGCGACGGCAAGGTCTCGCCCGTCGAATGGCTGCGCGGCGGGATCGATTTCCGCCTGCGTCCCTCGCAGCTGGTGCCCGGGTGCCAGGACGTCTATGCGGTGAAGTCGGGCGCGCCGGTGGTGGTGCGCTGCACGGAGCCGCCGGCCTGCCGGATCGCGCGCGATCTGCTCAAGTAAAAGGCTCGCAGTGGTCGCGCAAAAACACGGCGGCGTCCGCTTTCTGCAGCTCGCCGCGCGCGACGCGCAGCACGAACTCCGTCAGCTCTTCTTCGCCCGCCTCCAGCCAGAGGTCGTTCTGCCCGAGGAAAGCGATGGCCGCGGCGAGGCCGATGCGCTTGTTGCCGTCGATGAACGGATGGTTCTGGACGAGATGAAAGAGATAGGCCGCCGCCATCTCGGGGATCGAGGGGTGGAGGAGCTGGCCGTCAAAGGTCGCCCGCGGCATTCCCAGCGCGGACTGGAGAAGCCCGACGTCGCGGATGCCGCCGCTGCCTCCGTAGCGGTCCACCTGGTCGGCGTGCAGCGCGAGGACGTCGTCGAGCTCGAGGAAGAGAACCCTCACTTCGCCAGTTTCCCAAAGACCCCCGCGTAGCGCTGGTGGGCGCGCTCCATCGTCGCTTTCAACTTCTGTTCGCGCTTCGCGCTCCGGACGGGCGAGATGATGACGACGCGGCCGTCGGTTGAGATCTCGAGCGGCGTGCCGGCGTCGATCCCGAGCTTTTCCAGCAATTTCTTGTCGAGGACGATGGCGAGGCTGTTTCCGGTTCGCGTCAGCTTCTTGCGCATGGGAGCCTCCGTACGTACCGAGAGCATACTTGGTACGGACGGTGAAGTCCATGCGAAGGCCGGCGCAGCACGGCGGCAGGCAGTCCGTGCGGGCACCGAGTAGAATCCCGCCCCATGCGCGAGATTCGCAAGACGGTGTGCAACCGCGACTGCCCGGACGCCTGCTCGATCGTGGCGCACGTCGAGGACGGGAAGGTGGTGCAGCTGAGGGGCGACCCTCTGCACCCGGTGACGGACGGTTTCCTCTGCTGGCGGACCAACAACTTCCTGCCGCTGCAGTATTCGAAGGAGCGGCTGACGGCGCCGCTGCTCCGCGGAAAGCCGGTGTCGTGGGACGAGGCGCTCGACTTTGCCGCGCGCGAGCTTCTGCGCATCCGCACGGAGTCGGGGCCTTCGGCGATCTTCCATTATCGAAGCGGCGGGTCGCTGGGCGCCTTGAAGCTGTTGAGCGATTACTTCTTCTCCGAATTCGGGCCGGTGACGGTGAAGCGGGGCGACATCTGCTCTGGGGAAAGAACGTCGTCGTCTCCTCGCCGCACACGGTGCCGGTGCTGAAGCAGGCGCGGGCGCGGAAGATGTTGATCGATCCGGTGTGGCACAAGACGGCGAACCTGTGCGACGCCTTGGTGCAGCCGCGGCCCGGCGGGGATTTCGCGCTGGCGATGGCGGTGGCGCGCGTGCTCTTCGAGCGCGGCTGGACGGATCCGGGGGCGGCGTCGTATTGCGACCATCTCGATGAGTTCCGCGCCTTGGCGTTTTCGCACGCGCTGGCTTTTTGGTGCGAGGAGGCGGACGTCGCGCAGGATGTCGCCGTCGAGATCGCCTCGCGATTGCACGAAGGGCCGACGGCGATCCTGGTCGGCTGGGGCATGGCCCGCAGGGTGAATGGCGGGGCCATCGTGCGCGCGCTCGATGCGCTGTGCGCGATCTCCGGAAATCTGGGCGTCGCCGGCGGCGGCGTTTCGTATTACTTCTGGCGGCGGAAGAATTTCGATTTCTCGTTCATTCGCAAGATGCCGCCGCGCACGGTGCTGGAGCCGCTGTTCGGCCCCGAGGTCCTGGCGGCGTCGGATCCGCCCATTCGCGCGATCTGGATCACGGCCGGCAATCCCATCGCCATGCTGCCGGAGTCGGCTACCACCGACCGCGCGCTGCGCACGCGCGAATTCGTCTGCGTGGTGGATGCCTGGCACACCGACACGACGCGCACAGCGACGCTGGTCCTGCCCTGCCCGACGCTGCTCGAGGACGACGACATGATGGGCGCGTATGGACACCATTACGTCGGCGTTTCACGGCCGGTGGTCCCGCCGCCGCCCGGGGTGAAGTCGGATTTGGAGATTCTGCAAGAGCTGTCCTCGCGGGTCGGCGTGGGCGGACTGCTCGAGGGAACGGCGCGGCAGTGGAAGGAGCGCATCCTGCGCCGCGACGCCGGCTTTACCGTGGCGGACATGGAAGAGCAGGGCGCGCAGCGCAGCCGGCTCTCGGGGAAGGTGCTGTTCGCGGACCGCAAGTTCAAGACGAAGTCGGGCAAGGTCAATCTGCTCACCTCCGCGCCTCCGCGCTCGCAGGTGACGGCGGAGTTTCCCCTCTATCTCATGGCGCTCTCGACCGACAAAGCGCAGAACTCGCAGTGGTCGAAGGGCCAGCCGCCCGGCCCGGCCGTCGTCACCGTCCACCCGGACTCCGCCCGCGGCATCCCCGACGGCGGCCTCGCCCAGCTCGAATCCGCCATCGGATCTCTCCCCATTCAAATCCGCCATGACCCCCGCCAGCGCCGCGACGTCGCCTTGCTGGCCAAGGGCGGTCACCTGCGCGACAACCGCAACGCCAACTTGCTCTCTCGAGCGCGAGCCACGGATCTCGGCGGCGGCGGCGCCCTCTACGACGAGCCCGTCCGTTTTTCGACGGGCTGATTCGGCGGTTGTGGCGCGCCCTCGATGCCACTACACTGCGCCATGGCGGACATCCACGCAGAGCGCGTCCTCATCCTCGACTTCGGCTCGCAGTACACGCAGCTCATCGCGCGCCGCGTCCGCGAGCTGCACGTCTACTGCGAGATCCACCCCTGCACGATGCCGTTCGAGCAGGTGAAAGCCTTCGGCGCCAAGGGCATCATCCTTTCCGGCAGCCCTTTCTCGGTCGAGCAGCCGGGCGCGCCGCTCGTCGACAAGCAGGTCTTCGACCTCGGCGTCCCCGTCCTCGGCGTCTGCTACGGCTTGCAGCTGATGGCGAAGCTCCTGGGCGGCGCCATCGACCGCACCGCCCACCGCGAGTACGGCCATGCGCAGCTCGAGGTGGTCGAGCCCGTCGGCCTCTTCCGCGAGATGCGCAAGGGCGAGCACCTCGACGTGTGGATGTCCCACGGCGACAAGGTCACCGCGCCGCCCAAAGGATTCAAAACCATCGCCCGCACCGCGAATTCACCTTACTGCGCCGTCGCCGACGTCGAGAAGCGCCTCTACGCCATCCAGTTCCACCCCGAAGTCGCCCACACCCCGCGCGGCAAGGAGCTGTACGAAGCCTTCCTCGAAGAATGCGGCGTCTCCTTCAACTTCCGCATGGGCGCCTTCGCCGAGGAGGAGATCATGCGCATCCGCGCCGAGGTGCAGAACGAGCGCGTCATCTGCGCGCTCTCCGGCGGCGTCGACAGCGCGGTGGTCGCGCTGCTGCTGCACAAGGCGATCGGCCCCAAGCTCCAGTGCATCTTCGTCGACAACGGGCTGCTCAGAGAGGGCGAAGCGCGCCAGGTCGAGCAGACCTTCCACGACCGCTTCCACGTCCCGCTGCGCACCGTGGACGCAAAGAAGCGCTTCCTCGACGCCCTCAAACAAGTCGAAGACCCCGAGCAGAAGCGCAAGATCATCGGCCGCGAGTTCATCAACGTCTTCGAAGCCGAGGTGGAAAAGGACCGCAAGGAGCACGGCGAGGCGCGCTTTCTCGCGCAGGGCACGCTCTATCCCGACGTCATCGAATCGGTCTCCTTCCGCGGCCCCAGCGCCGTGATCAAGAGCCACCACAACGTCGGCGGGCTGCCGGAAAGAATGAAGATGCAGCTGATCGAGCCGCTGCGCGAGCTCTTCAAGGACGAAGTCCGCGCGCTGGGCCGCGAGCTCGGTCTGCCCGAGGCCATCGTCAGCCGCCAGCCTTTTCCGGGGCCGGGCCTCGCCATCCGCGTGCTGGGCGAAATCACCGAGGAACGCCTCGCCATCGTCCGCAAGGCCGACGCCATCGTGCAGGAAGAGGTCCGCAGCGCCGACGAGACCATCCGAGCCCGGCTCTGGCAGGCGTTCGCGGTGCTCCTGCCGGTCAAGTCCGTCGGCGTGATGGGCGACGAGCGCACCTACGAATCCGCCTGCGTCCTGCGCGCCGTCGAGAGCCTCGACGGCATGACCGCCGACTGGGCGCGGTTGCCGCACGACCTCGTCGCCCGCGTCTCCAGCCGCATCACCAACGAGGTGCGCGGCATCAACCGCGTGGTCCTCGACGTCAGCAGCAAGCCGCCCGCCACCATCGAGTGGGAGTAGCGCCCACGTCCGCGCCGGGATCCGCGTGAACGATCGCTTCCGCCGCGGGTCTCTTTGATGGGAAGGTAACGGAATGCAAAGCACTCGTATGCGCCTGCTCTTCGCCATCGCGCTGCTCGCCACCGGCGCGCGCGCCAGCAACGTCTCCAACGAGCTCAGCTCCAACAGCACGCAAGCGACCGACGCGAACCCGCGCGCCGGCAACGTCTCCGACGCGCTCGCCGCCAGCTTCGATCTCAGCGACGACTGGACGCTGAACGCCGGCGCCTCGCTCACCGCCGAAAGCAAGACAGCGGCCCTGGAGCGCGGCTCCTTCGGCTCGAGCGGCAACGCGGTGACCGCGTTCTCGCTGGGGATCGACTGGCAGGCCTCCGAGTCGTGGACCACCGCGCTCAGCGTGGACTTCTCGCCGCCCAGCACGCAGTACACCGGCACGCAGGTGCAGGTTGATGCGGCCGGCACGCAGGCGAATGCGCTGCTGCGATCGAGGAGCTCCTCGGTCGAGGCGGGTCTCGATCTCACCCAGCAACAAGTGCCCGGCGGCGCTGCTCCTGGCGCTGCGGCCGCAGACGAACGTGACGCTCGATTCGCAAAAACTGTCCGGCTCGGTCACGGCCATCGCCGGCAAGGACACCGACCTGACCCTGGCCGGCGATTACTACATCTACGACCAGGACCCGACGCAGGTGGGCTACTACAGCGTCGCGCGCGTGGGACGGTTCGGCAACGGGCTCAACATCGCGCCGGTGAAATTTACGGTGCGGCCGGAAGTGGCGCACCGGTTCGGCGACTTTTCCGTCAAGGTCTGGGTGCAGGCCGGGCGGTACGTCCCGGGCACCGGGCAGAGCACCGCCAGCGCCGGTCTCAAGCTGCAATACAAGTTCAGCAAGGCGTTCAAGATGTGGGCGACGGCCAGCGGCGAGCGCGACGTCGGCGAGCCCGACGTCAAAGGGCAAAGCAGCGAGTCCAACTCCAGCAGCCTGTCGCTCGGCGCCGGGTACCGGTTCTGAGCTGACGCTTCCGCCTCGATCCGCGACGCGGGCCCTGTCGGCGCGTCTTGGAGCTTAGTTTACGTAATCTTTCTTATCAGACGTTGCCCTTGTAGCAGCGCAGCATGATCCCCTCGGGATTGAAGATGTTGTCGACCCAGAAGGTGCGGCCGGTGAAGTCCGCGACCGGCGCGCGTTTGGCGGAGTAGTGCGTCGAGAGAAGATAGGCCGGTCCGTCAAATCCCGAGACGAGGTAGATCTGCTGGCCGCCGCTGCCTCCGACGTCGTGATAGACAGCCCAATCCCCGGCGATCGACATGTCTTCGGGGCCGAAGAGCGCGATCGAGGCGATCTTGCGTTCCTTCGCAAATTCGTACGCTGGCCGTCGACTTCCAGGATCAGGCATCGATCTTCCAGGCGCCGTTCCTCTTCGTCGCCCGCTCGTACAACGTACCGGAGCGGGTTCCGCCTGCAACCGGGATCGCCAGAGCGGCAAGTCTGCGCGGGACAAGCAGTGCCCCAGAGGGATCGGGGCGCTGATACAGTGACCCGCGTGAACCGCACCTCGCGGCCCTTCGTCTTTCTGCTGCTCCTCTCCGTGGGGCTCTTGCTCTACGTCATCTTCCCCTTTCGCACGCCGCTCTTCCTCGCCGTGGTGCTGGCCGCAGTCCTGCACGACCCGCTCGAGCGGCTGGCCAAGGTGCTGCGCGGCCGCCGCACCATCGCCAGCGGGCTGGTGACGCTAGCGGTGCTGGTCGTGATCGTGGCGCCCTTCGCCAGCCTGGTCCTCTTCATCTCGCACGAATCGATGACCGGCCTCGCCTACCTGCGCGACACCCTGGGCGTCACCTCGGTCGCCGAGCTGCGCCACAGCGAGCTGCCGGGCCCGGCCCAGGAGCTTCTCGAGCGCGTGCTCGGCGTGCTGCACCTCAGCCGCGTCCAGGTCTACGACGGCGTCACGCACCTCGTCCGCATCGCGGAGGAGGCGATGCCGGCCATCATCGCCTCGGGCGGCCGCGCGATCCTCTCCACCGTGATCATGCTCATCGCGCTCTACTTCCTGCTCGTCGAGGGCGCGCGCGTCGTCGAGTGGGCCTGGCGCGTCTCTCCGCTCGACGCGCGCCAGACCCAGGAGCTGACCTCCGAGCTGCGCCTCGTGACTCGCGCCACCGTCACCGGCATCCTCGCCACCGCCGTCTTCCAGGGCATCGCCGCGGGAATGGGCTACTGGGTGGCGGGCATTCCCCACGCCGGCTTCTTCGGCATGCTGACCGCGCTGGTCTCCTTCGTGCCCGGCGTCGGAACCAGCCTCGTCTGGATCCCGGCGGTGGCTTCGGTCTGGCTGGACGGCCGGCATCCGGCGGCGGTCCTCCTCACCCTCTTCTGCCTGGTAGTGGTGGTCGGCGCCGAGCAGGTGGGAAAGCCGCTCTTGATGCGCGGGCAGGTCCGGATGCACACCGGCCTCATCTTCCTTTCGCTGCTCGGCGGCCTCGCCATGTTCGGTCTGCTGGGCATCCTTTTGGGACCGCTCATCGTCGCCTTCTTCCTCGCCATGATGCGCATCTACGAGCGCGACTTCCGCGCTGCGCCCGCGTCGCCCGTGCCTACGGACCGCGCCGCGTGACTGTGGTAGACGGTCGCCCGTGACCGTGATCCCGACCTGCTCTCCGCGCCGGGGCGTGATCGCCCGCGTGACCGAGGCCGCCGTCGCGCGGCCCGGCACCTTCCTCGCCGTCTCGCTCCTCATCGCCACCGTCTCGGTCTGGGCCGCCTCGCACCTCGAGATCCGCTCCAGCTTCCAGGAGCTGCTGCCCGAGGACTTGCCGTCGGTGCGCGAGGTCAAGGAGCTGATCCGGCGCGTGGGCGGCGACGGCACCGTGCTGGTGCTGATCGAATCCCTGGACGGACCGGCGGCCGTCCGCGCCGAGATCAAGAAGCGCAAGATCGAAGCGAACCCGCTGGCGGTGAACCTCGACGACGAGGACGCACCGGCGCCTGTGGCGACAGCGGACGCGCCGTCGTGGATGGACCCCAAGCAGCCGCTGCCGCGCGATTCGATCAAGCAGCGCTTCGAGCGCTACCTGGACGGCTTTTTGGTCCATCCCGACAAGGCTTCCCTGACGCTGGTGCTGCGGCCCGCCGGCACCTCGCTCGGCGTCGGCGAGACGCGCGCGCTGATGGCCCGGCTGCACAAAGTGGTGGACGCGCACGCCTCCGAGCTGTCGCAGAAGCACTTGCGGGTCGGCTGGGGCGGGACCTTTCCGCTCTTCATCGCCGAATACGAAGCGATCATCGGCGACGTCGCGGGCACCGCTGTGCTGGTGGTGGTGCTGGTGCTCGCCTCGATCCTGCTCTTCTTCCGCGACCTGCGCTCGACGGTGTCGCTGGGCGTCGCCATCCTCACCGCGGTGGCGGTGACCTTCGGGCTCACCTGGCTGGTGATCGGTTATCTCAATACGCAGACGGCTTTTCTCGGCGCCATCGTGGTCGGCAACGGAATCAATTACGGCCTCATCTACCTCGCCCGGGTCAAACAATTGCGATCGGGCGGCGAGGGTCTGTCCGCCTCCTGCGTCGAGGGGGCGGTGACCACCGCGCGCGCCACCCTGCTCGCTTCCGCGGCCACCAGCGTGTCCTTTGGAGTCCTGATCATCGCCGCCAACCGCGGCTTCCGGCACTTCGGCTTCATCGGCGGTATCGGAATGCTGCTCTGCTGGGTCTTCACCTTCGCCCTGGTGCCGGCGCTGCTCGCCATCTTCGAGAAGCTGCGCGGCGCTCCCCGCCTGCGGCCCGCGCCCAGCGGCGAGAGGCTGGTGGCGCCGCTGCAGCGACTCTTCGCGCGGCCCTGGGTCATCGTCGCGGTGTTCGCGGCGCTCGCGCTGCTGGCTGGCTTCTCTTTTCTGCGGCAGCTTCGCAAAGGCGCGATGGAGCACAACCTCGACAACCTGAGCAACGAGCTGAAGGGACGCGAGACGCTGACCGAGGACAACCAGCGCGCCAACGACGCGCTGGGGAAGTCCCTCGCCGGATCGATCGCGCTGCTCGATTCGCCCGCCGACGCCGACAGGTTCTGCGCGGTGATCCGGGAGCGCATGAAGCAACCGCCACTCGATCAGCTGATCGACGGCTGCGACACCATCTCCAGCGTGGTGCCGGCGAGGCAGGCAGAGAAGCTGGCCTTGATCAAGGAGATCGTCGCCGAGCTGCCCGATGCGACGCTGTCCAGGATCCACGACCCGGCGCAGCGCGAGCGCCTGCGCACGGTCCGCGATCAGCTCGCGGCGCAGAAGCCGGTCACGGTCGAGGAGGCACCGCCCTCGCTGCTCGACCGCTTCCGCGAGCGAGACGGCACGCTGGGGCGGATCGCGGTGGTGACCGCGAAACCCGCTGCCCGGCTCGAGATCGCGGAGAATCTGCAGAACTTCGTCAAGGCCGCGCGCGACGTCGAGGTCGACGGCAAGCTCCATGACGCCACCGGCGACAAGGTGATCTTCGCCGACCTGCTCAAGGACATCGAGGTGGAAGGTCCGCGCACTACTTTCCTCTCCCTCGCCGGCGTCATGCTCCTGGTCTTCGTCTTCTTCCGCAACCTGCGCACCAGCCTCGAGGTGGTGGGCTCCCTGACCGTCGGCGTGATCCTGATGTGCGGCGCGGCGGCCGCGCTCGGGCTCAAGATCAACTTCTTCAACTTCATCGTCTTTCCCATCACGTTCGGTATAGCGGTCGACTATGGCGCCAACGTCGCGGCGCGCGTCCGCGAGCACGGCGGCGAGGTGATCGGCTCGCTCGCCGAGGTGGGCCCGGCGGTCGCGCTCTGCTCGTGGACCTCGATCATCGGCTACGGCACCCTGCTCTATTCGCTCAACCGCGCCTTGCGCAGCTTCGGCTGGTACGCGATGGTCGGCGAGGTCACCACCATCATCACCGCGCTGGTGCTGCTGCCGGCGCTGCTGCTCTTGGCAAGACCTCGAGGATCCGGATCGAGCCCGAGCTGAAGACGGGGCGCACGCCATCTGGCGGCGCCGGATGATCGAAGAAGAAATACCGCGGCGTGCCGTCTTTGTGCGAGGTGGAGTCGATGAGTGCGTAGCGCACGTGCCGCGAGCGGAAGTACGGCAGCAGCTCCTCGGGCTGCAGAGGCTGCCGCGCCCAGGTGGAGGAGACGATCACCATCTCGCTCGAAGCGGGCAGGAACCATTCCGGCTCGAGCTGGCTGCGGCTGTCCACGGCATAGGCCTCGCCGGCCTTGAGATTCTCCTCGAGCCAGGCGCCCGCCTCCGCGTACCCGGGGCGGAGCTTGCGCGGAAAGGGATCGAGCGCGAGCGCCAGCGCGATGCAAAGCGCGCCCACAGCCGCCCAGCGCCGCAGCCAGACCGGCTGCGCCGCCAGCGCAATCGCCAGCACCGCATAGAGACAGAGCGTCATCGGGAAGACGTAGCGCGACGAGCCGCCCGCCACGCTGAAGAAGAGAAAGAAGGCGATGAAGAACGCCGCCTGAAAGAGCAGGAACGTGCGCGGGAAGCTCTTGGGCGATCGGTAGAGGAGGCGCAGCGCGCAGATCATCAATGCGAAGCCGAGCACCACGCCGGGGATATGCACGAGACCGAGCGGGCTGGGCGCGACGAAGCTCATCGAGTCGCCGAGATGGACGGCGGTCTCGGCGATGCCCATCACGCCGCGGCCGAACCAGATCTCGTGCCAGCTGGTGTGCGCGGCCCAGTCGCGAAAGCCGTGCGGGAGGCGGTCGAAGGCGTGCGGCGCATAGATCTCCGCGTAGTCCGGCAGGCGATCGATCCAGAGGAGGCGGTTGTTCCAGTGGTGCAGCGGCGCGCCGTAGACGCGCAGGTTGCGCACCAGCAGCGGCGACGCGGCGGCGAGGAATGCAAAGCCCATTCCCCAGGCATGGGGATCGCGCAGCGCCCGCGGGCCGTGCCAGAGGAGCAGCGCGACGGCGAAGCAGAAGACGAGGAAGATTCCCGAACCCTTGTCGAGCTGCGCGAGCCCCGCATAGACGCCGGCCAGGATCCAGCGGCGCGGATCCCGCTCGCCGTCGAGGATGGCGTCGATGGCGAGCGCCCAGAGCAGGAGCAGGAGCGGCTCCGCTGACTCGCGCCCGGCATACTCGACGAAGCATTCGCTGGCGGCGAGGAAGGCGGACAGGATCAGCGCCGGCGCGGGCCCGGCGTGCTTGCGCACCGTCCGCCACCACGCCAGCAACGCCAGCACGCCAATGAATATAGTTAGTATACGTCCGCGCGTATGGAAGCCGTGATCGCGGCCCGCCACCAGAGAAAGCACGCCCACGTAGAGCGGATTGCGATTGTCCTCCGTCCACGTCCCGGCAAAGAGCCCTTTGATCAGCGCCAGCGGCCCGCCCAGGTCGTGCACCTGGTTCGCGAGATCGAGGAACCCGACGTCGTCGTAATACGGATGGGTATGATCCCACGCCCGCACGCCGGCGAGCAGGAGGAAGAGGGCCACGCAGCCGAGCAGCGCCAGCGCTTCCTGGCGGCGGGTCAGCGTCATCGCGAAGGCGGACGCAGGCCGGTCGTCAGCGGCACGCCGCCTCCACCGCGAGCGAGACGTCGTAGAGCATGGCTCCGCGGTCGGTGACCGGGAGCTGCGGCGCGGGCATGCCGGTGCGCTTCACCAGCCGGTTGTATCCGAGCTCGGCCAGCGGCTTGAGGTGGAAGACGTCGTAGAGGTTGTACTCGACGAGCCGCCGCAGGGCCTTTGGGTCGCCGCGCTTTTGCGATTCCCAGAGCGCCACCGCGTCGGCGCCGGTCAGCCCGGCGAGGTGCGGCGGGCGGAAGAAGCCGGCTCGCGGCTCCAGCGCCTTGAGGCCGCCCTTCTCGCGCAGGCGCTGGTAGACGTGCTTGAGATCGATGTGGACCGCGGGCGGCTCCCAGTGCGGGAACACGCGGCGCAGGATGGGCACGTCGAAGGCCGCGCCGTTGAACGTCACCAGCGCCGTCCAGCCGCGCGCGCGCGCGAGGAACTCTTGCGCGCCCAGGCTGACCAGCCCCCGCCGGTCGAGCACGCCGATGACGCTGATGCGGTCGCCGGCCGCCTCGAGATCGAGATACGCGGCGCCGTCGAGAACGTGTGGCAAAAGGCGCCAGTGCTCGGTCTGCGGCAGCGCGCGCCCGAAGTGCGCCACGTCGCCGGCCGCCAGCCGCTCGGCCGAGAGCGCGACGCCGGCCCGCAGCTTTCCGTCGAGGCGCGGCGAGAGCACCTCGCCCGCGGGCAGGTCCTTCCAGCTGCGCACGCCCGCGAGCCAGAGCTGGCGCTCGCGCATGGGCCCGATGCCGCCGATGTGCCGGAAGGTCGCGGTGATCACCGGACCGCGTCTTCTTCCGCGAGCCGGGTGAGCACGGGGATGTCCGCCTCGCAGAACGGCAGCCCCGGCAGGTCGCGCCGCGAGACCCAGCGCACCTTCTCGCAGGCGAGCGGCCGCGGCTCCTCGCCGGCGTGCAGCGCGCAGCGATACAGCGCCAGCTCGACTTGAAGATCCGGGTAGATGTGCTCGACGCGCGCGTACTCCTCGGCGATGGCGGCGCGCACCCCGAGCTCCTCGCGCAACTCGCGCGCCAGGGCGGCGCGCTCGCCTTCGCCCTCCTCCACCTTGCCGCCGGGGAATTCCCAGAGCGAGGCGCGCTCGCCCTTGGGGCGCCGCAGGGAGACCAGCACCTTGCCGTTCCGCTCGATGACCGCGGCAACGACAAGCACGCGCCTCAAGGGAGCAGCCCCAGCGAGAAGAGCGCGCCGCCGTTGGAGACGACGTACGCGGCGCCCGGCACCGCCAGCACCGGCTGCGAGAAGCCGCTGCCCGGATCGAACGCGCCGCGCGCCTGGCCCGTCTGCGCGTCGACGCCCAGGAGCGGGCCGCGATCCTGCGCCACCAGCACGATGCCGTTCGCGATCACCGGCTGCGTCGGATAGCGATCCTTGCCCAGACCCAGCTTCCAGAGCGGAGCGCCGGTGAGGCGGTCGAGCGCGACCAGCAGACCGCGCCCTCCGGCGATGATGCGCGGCCCATCGGTCAGCACGTGGTTCGCGCCGGGCACGGCGGCGGTCCAGAGAGCGTCGCCGCTGACGGCGTCGAGCGCCACCACGCCGACCTTGGCGCTGGCGACGTAGAGGCGCGAGTCGCCTTCGGGCGCGTCGATCCAGTCGACGTCGAGGTAATCGCCGGTTGGGCCGCTCACCTGCCGCGTCCACTTGGCCACGCCGTCCTGCGGGTCGAGCGCCGCCACCGTCCCGTCGGCAAAAGCGGTGAAGACCGAGCCGTGGGCCAGGAGCGGCCGCGCGTCGCCGCGGATGGTGAAGCCGCCGGGCGGGTCGCGGTGGAACTTCCAGACGGTCTTGCCGTCCTTCAAGTCGACGGCGGTGATCGACTGCTCGCTCGACATCACGAAGACGCGGCCTTCCGCGACGGTGGGCGAGGTGGTCAGCTCCTCGTGCACGTCGTTCTGCCAGCGGACCGCGCCGGTGAAGCGGTTCAGCGCCGAGAGCTTGCCGTCGGCGCCCGCCACCAGCAGCGTCTCGCCTGCGATGGAAGGCGCGGCGAGGACCGCCCCGCCCGCCTGGAAGATCCATGCGTCCCTGCCGCGGAACCGGCAACGGACCTTGCCGTCGTGGGTGCCGACGTAGAGGCGGGTCGCGGCCTCGTCGAGCACCGGCGTCGCCGTCTCGGTCGGGTTCCAGGGCAAGCGCTCCTGGGGCACGAGGCGCTGCATGTCGCCGACGAAGAATGGCCGGTCGAGCTGCGAGGTCCGATGGTGGGCGCGCGGCGCGTGCGAGAGCGGCGTCGAGGAAAATGCCAGCAGGGCGAGGAGCAGCATCAATTCGTCTTGCCCTGCGGCTTCTTGGCGGGCGCGGTCGCGGGCTTGCGGGCCGGTTTCACGCCGTTGGGCGCGGGCGCGATCGAACCTGGCGTCACCGGCGGCAGGGCGGCGAGCTCGAGGCGCTTGTTGGCCTCGCGCACCACTTCCGTGTCCTTGGGATACTCCTTGCCGATCCTCTCCAATTGCTGCTTCGCGTCCGGCTTGTTCTGCAAGAGCGCGAGGCGCGCGGCCTGAAAGTCGGCGCGGGCTGGCATGCCGAGCTCGCGCAGCATCTCGAAGGCTGCCCGCGCCTCGTCGAGCTTGCCCTGCGCTTCGTACGCGTAGCCGAGCGACTCCTGCGCGAAGATGCGCAGCGGGTGGTCCCTGCCGGCGCCCGAGAGGGAGTCCGAGAGGTCCTTCTGCGCGCCAGCGGCGTCGCCCGTCTTCAGCTTGAGGAAGCCCATCTCCGCGAGCGCCGTCTGCGCCGCCTTGGTGCCGGCGTCGTCGGCCCGCACCTTCTCGAGCGCGGCGAGCGCTGCCTTGTTGCGCTCCTCCCTGCTGGCGAACGTCTCCTGCCCCGGCTGCGCCTCGCCTGCGAGCGGCCGCGACAACTGCTCCAGCGCCAGCGCCAGATCGCCGCCCGCTTTGGTTTCGCGCGCGCCGCGCCAGGCGGAAAGGCCCCAGGCCGCCACCACCAGAAGGACGACCGCGCCCGCCGCCAGCAACACCTTTTTCTGGTGGGCGGCGACCCACTCCATCGCCTTGCCGGCGACCACCTGGAATTCGTCGGGTCGCTTGAGCTGCTTCCGATCGATCTTCTCAGCCAATGCCATACTCCCGGGCGCCAAGTCCGCTGAAGAGACGGTGTTCCTGCCGGAGATCACCCTCGAAGTCAACGCCCGTTGTAAGGTGCGGGCCGTGCGTTTTTTGGCGCTGACCTTGCTGTCCTTGCCCGCCGCCGCCGCTCCGCTGGCCAAGGATACGCCGCAACTCCAGCTTCGGCTGGAGGGCGTCTTCGGCCAGCCCACCACGCTCCTGGGTGTGCGGGGCGGATTCGGCGTCGGCGTGGGCTACCGCATGACCGACCAGCTCTGGCTGATCGCCGACGCAGCCGAGCGGGCGGCGCCGAACGGCGGCATCGCCTCGGTCGCAGCGGGGCTGCAGGCGACCCTCGACGCGACCCCGGTCGCGCCGTACCTCGAGCTGACCATCGTCGAGCTGTCGAACCGCAACGCGCTCGGCTACTCGCTCGCCACCCGCACCGGGATCGGCGCCGATTGGGCTTTCTCCCGGAGGCTGGCGCTGGGCCTCGTGGTGCGCACCTATACGCCGTTCGATCCCGAAGGAAACAACGCAACCCTGGCGGGCCTCGAAGCCATCTTCAGGCTCGTCATCACCCCCGGAGCCTAGCGATGCGCGCCGTCCTGTGCGAGCGGCAACGCCTGCGGCCTCAACCACCGCGACGTCTGGATCCGCCAGGGCCTTTATGCGCGCATCCAGCTGCCCTGCGTGCTCGGGTCCGACGGCGCGGGCGTGGTCGAGTCGGTGGGCGCGGGGGTGGACGCGGCCCTGGTGGGAAAGCGCGCGGTGCTCATTCCTTGCGAGAAATGGGGGCCGAATCCCGCGGTGCAGGGAAAGGACTTCCTCATCCTCGGGATGCCGCGCCAGGGGACGATGGCGGAAAAGATCGCGGTGCCCGCCTCGATGATCGTCGAGCTGCCCGCGCACGTCTCCTTCGAGGACGCGGCGGCGCTGCCGGTCGCGGGCCTCACCGCGTACCGCGCGCTGGTGACGCGCGGCGGCCTCTCGAAGGGCGAGCACGTGCTCGTCACCGGCATCGGCGGCGGCGTGGCGACGCTTGCGCTCCTCTTTGCGAAAGCTCTCGGCGCCGAGGTCTCAGTGAGCAGCGGCAGCGAGGAGAAGCTGGCCAAGGCGAAGGGGCTCGGTGCGGTCGCGGCGGCCTCCTATCACGCCAAGGGCTGGGAGAAGGATCTGGTGACGCAGGCGGGACGGCCGCCCTCCTTGATCATCGACGGCGCCGGAGGAGATGGACTGAATGCGCTCATCGGCGCGGCGGCGCCGGCGGCGCGCATCGTGCTCTACGGCGCGACGCGCTTGTCGCCCAGCAGGTTGGACATGGCGAAGATCTTCTTCAAGCAGCTCGACATCCGCGGCACGACCATGGGCACCGACGACGAGTTCCGCGCCATGCTCTCCCTGGTCGAGCGCCACCGGATCAAGCCGGTCATCGACCGCGTTTTTCCCCTGAGCGAGGCGGTGGAGGCGAACCGGCTGCTGGAGAACTCCGAGCAGATGGGGAAGATCATCCTCGACTGCACCGGCTGATCCCTGACTTGCTGATGGGCAGGTCCTCGAAGGGGGGCGCCGCCCCCGTCGCGAAACTAGCGAATTCCGCGCAGCGACGAGCGCGCCGCGCCCAGCGCCAGGCCGAAGCGCCCGTCGGGTGATTCGAGCCAGCGCTCCGGTGTGAATCCCGACGCATCGACGATGCGCAGGATCTCGTCGCGCAGGAAGCGGCGCGAGATCTCGGTGCGGATGCCCTCGCCGCGCCCCAGCCGCAGCGTCGAGCCGATGCGGCCCAAGTCCACCTCCAGGGCCTCCCGCGCGATCAGCCACATCTCGATGCGCCGCCGCTCGACGACGTAGGGCGCGTGATGATCGAAGAGCGACGGATCGAAGTGGCTGCCGGCCACCGCGTTCACGACGCGCAAGAGGTTGCGGTTGAAGGCGGCCGTCACGCCCTCCGCGTCGTTGTAGGCGGCGTGGATGACAGCGGGATCGGTGACCAGGTTGGCCCCGAGGAGCAAGAGGTCGCCCGCATCGAGGTGCTCGCGCACGCGGGAGAGGAGCGCGATGGCGGATGGATCCTCCTCGTTGCCGATGGTCCCGCCGAGGAAGAGCACCAGCCGCCGCGCTCCCTTTGGCTTCCGCGGCAAAGTGAACGGCTGCGTGTAGTCGGCGAGCACCTGCTCGACGGACACCTCGGGCTGCTCGGCGAGGATCTCGCGCGTCCGCTGCAGCGCGTGTGCGCTGATGTCCACCGCGACGTAGCGGGGCCGTCCGCCCAGGGCCAGCGCCGCCTCCAGCAGGCAGACCGTCTTCGACCCCGCGCCGCTGCCCAGCTCGACCACGTCGGAGAGCGCCTTTCCGCCGGCCGCCTCGACGAGGTCCCGCGCGCTCCGGACGAGAAGCGCCGTCTCGGTGCGGGTGGGAAAATACTCGGGCAGCCGCGTGATGCGTTCGAAGAGCGCCGAGCCGGCGTCGTCGTAGAGGTACTTGCAGGGGATCTCGCGCGGCGTGCGCGAGAGCCCCTCCCGCAGCTCACGCAGCGCCGCCGCCTCCGCGTCCAGGGAGACGAGCGAGGCCGTCCGCGCCTCGGCCGCCCGCGGCAACGCCGGCCGCCGCTCCCTGCGCAATGGCTTCATCGCAGCGCTCCGGCGCAGCGGAAGCCGCTGGGGAGCTCGCGGAAGCCCGGCTCGTACCAGTTGCGCAGCGAGGGCCGGATCAGTTCCTCCGAAGTGGCCCAGGAAGCGCCGCGCAGCACCCGGTGCGTCCCGAACCAGGGCAGCGAATATCCCTGGTACGGGTACGCGCGAAATCCCGGATAAGGCGCAAACCAACTCGAAGTCCACTCCCACACTCCGGCCGTCGCCACTCGGGCCGCTTCCAGCTCGTGCTCGCTGGGCAATCGCGCTCCGCGCCAGCGCGCGTACGCGTCGGCCTCGTACCAGCTCAGGCAGGTGACCGGCGCGTCGGGCTGCTGCTCGCGGAGGCCCAACGGCGCGCGGACGTCGTGACGCGCGCGCCATTCCCAGCCGGCTTCCGCCCAGTGCCGCCGCTCGCGATACCCGCCGGCGCGGACGAACTCGGCGAACTGCGCCGCGCTCACGGGCGCCCGATCGAGCCAGAACGACTCCAGCGTCACCTCGTGCTCGGGGCGCTCGTTGTCGTAGGCCCGCGAGGCGTCGGGCGAACCTACCGTCACGGCGCCACCGGCCAGCTCGAGCCGGTCGGCGGCGTGGGCGCGCAAGGGCGGCGGCATGCGGTGCAGCCGCTTCTCGAAGAGCGCGACGATCACCTGCACGTGCTCGCCGTGCTGCAGCTCGTGCTGCGCGACGTGCTGGACGAGGAACGTCTCGTGCAGCCCGAGGATGCCGGGGATGCGGCCCTGGCGCAGTCCGTCGCGGGCGCGGTCGCACACCTCCGCGAGCCACTCCCGGATTTCCTCGGGCGATGGGAGCTCCGTGCGCGTCGGCTTCGCCGTGGCGTCGGGGTTGAAGAGCTTGCGGTAGCGCGGCTCCTCGCCGGGCAAGAGCCAGTGCGTCTGCGCGGCGGCCACGTGGCCCAGATGCCATCCGATGGGGCGGTACGCGTCGCTGGGCTGCTCCAGCCAGATCTCTTCCGGCGCCCTGGCCAGCGCGCGCAAGAGGAAGCGGCGCGCCGACTCCAGCTCGGCGATGAGCGGATCGAGCGCGGCCGGCCGGGCCTTCATCGGAGGTCTCCCGGCTTGATCGAGACCGTCTCGCCCGCCGGCAGCTCCAGCCAGCGCTCTTTCTCGTGGAGCGGCTCCGAGGCCAGGCAGACGCCCTCGCCCCAGCGCGCCGCGTACAGGGTGGCGGGCCGGAGGCCGCGCGCCCAGCGCACGCCCACCAGCTGCTCGCCGTCGCCGGCGAGGATGGTCGCCACCGCGGTGCGATCCAGCTCGGCGCAGACGCTCTCCAGCCGCAGCAATGCCCGGCGCACGCGCTCGAGCAAGGTCCCCTGCTCGTCGACCACCAGCGCGAAGAGGTGCTCGGAGTCGCTGCTGCCTTCGATCGATTCGTACGCCTGGCTTCCCAGGCCCTCGCGGATCTTCCGCTGCGCATCGCGGCGGAAGTCGGTGACGAACCCGTTGTGGGCGAAGGCGATGCGCCCGCGCGCGAAGGGCTGCACGTTCGCCAGCTCGAATCCGATGCCGGGCGTGGCCGAGCGCACGGCGGCGATGAGCGAGCGGACCCTCAGGCGCTCGTTCATCCACTGCTGATTCGGGTCGGCCCAGATGGGAGCGGCGGTGCGGTAGAGCGCGGGCGCTGCGACGCCGTCGTCGAGCCAGAGCGCTGCGCCGTAGCCGTCGGCATTCACCGTGCCGGATTGCATCTCGCGCGGCTTGTAGCTCTGCACGAGGAGCGAGTGAGGCGGCGTGGAGACGATCTCCCCGACCCTGATCGCCGGACCCACGTAGCCCGCCATGCGGCACATCCGGCGTAGGCTGCGCCTCGCGCGCCCGCAGCGCAAGCGATTCAGCCGCTGGCATCCGGAGCAGGACGCATCCAGGAGATGAAGAGCGCCGCGCCGAGAATGCCGGCGATGATGAGCAGCGAGGTCCCCGTGGGCAACTGCACCCAGCGGAAGAGCAGCATCTTCAGCCCTACGAAGGTGAGGATGGCCGCCAGGCCCGGCTTGATGTAGCGCAGCCGCACCAGCGCGCCGCGCACCACGAAGTAGAGCGCGCGCAGCCCGAGCACCGCGCAGATGTTGCTGGAGAAGACGAGGAAGGAATCGTCGGTGACCGCGAACACGGCGGGGATGGAGTCGAGCGCGAAGCTTGTCGATCTCGTCCTGGTGGAAGAGGATTTTATACGCTGTATAAACGAGGATGGCGCCGAACATCGCGATGATCCAGTGGAAGCGGTGCACCAGGGCCACGCCGGCGAAGATGAGCGAGCCGCGCAGCACGATGGCGCCCAGCACGCCCCAGAAGAGCACCCGGTGCTGCTGCTCGGGCGGGATGGCGAAGCTGCGGAAGAGCAGCACGAAGACGAAGAGGTTGTCGACCGAGAGCGACTTCTCCAGGAGGTACCCGGCGAAGAACTCCAGGCCCTGCTCGCCGCCGTAGTTTCCCCAGACGAAGGCGCCGAAACCGAGCGAGAGCACGATCCAGAAGATGCTCCAGCCCACCGCTTCCTTGAAGGTGGCACCGGCGCTGCGCGCGGAGATCTTCAGATCGACGGCGAGGAGCAGGAGCACGCCGGCGATGAAGCCCACCCAAAGCGCTGGGCTGTCGATGTTGCGCGCGCCGAGGTCGATGGGAGGCGTCACTTGCGCGCTCCCCGCGGCTGCGAGCGACTCTTCTGCCGGAAGACGAGGCGCACCGGCACGCGCAGGCGGAAGCGCTCGCGGAAGCGGTTGACGAGGAAACGCCGGTACGAGTCGTCCACCGCCTGCGGGCGGTTGCACTGGATGGCCACCGTCACCGGCTGCGTCGCGACCTGGTACGCATAGGAG
>WNFI01134819.1_pt1 | contig 20869 bp, 17 predicted proteins | sample 5400471 | NCBI WGS metagenome assembly WNFI01 (sample SAMN13153348, study PRJNA577476) | soil metagenome | isolation source: 100 cm saprolite on Douglas fir-dominated hillslope | place: USA:California | collected 2013-09-17
TGGGGGCTGGCCATGCAGGACGATCTCTCCGACGTCCTGCACTGGGCCATCGAGAAGGGCTTGGTGGACAAGGGCCGCGTCTGCATCATGGGCGCGAGCTACGGCGGCTACGCGGCGCTGATGGGCCCGGTCCGCGACCCGACGGCGTACCGCTGTGCCATCAGCTGGGTCGGCGTGACCGACCTGCCGCGGCGGCTCCGAGACGTCGCCCAGACTCAGGTGCTGTTCGAAGGGCGGAGCGCGCGCTTCCTGCGAAGGGAAATCGGCGACCCGGAAAAGGACGCTGAGAAGCTCCAGCGCTATTCGCCGGTGTTTCGCGCGGCAGACATCAAGGTCCCGGTGCTGGCGGCGTGGGGCAAGGACGACCAGAATGTGCCGCTCGAGCATGGCCGGCGCTTCCGCGATGCCGCGGCCAAGGCCGGGGTCGAACTCGAGTACGTAGAGTACGCCGACGAAGGCCATAGCTGGCTCCGCCCCGCCACCTGGATCGACTTCATGGGTCGCGCCGAGAAGCTGCTCGCCAGAACGCTGGGGCCGGCGCGCTGAGCGTGCAGCCACGAACGCTGCGCGGGCAGATTTCCGCGCGTCGGCGCTAGCACCGCGAGACCTGCGTCGGCGCGTATTGCTTCGTCCATGCATTCTGCCTACCGTCCGCGGGCGGTCGGTGCGATCATGTCGTCGTGCAGGAAACCCACCTCGAGTTGACCGGCCTGCGCTGCCCGCGATGCGCGGGACAGATGGTACTGCGCGTCCTGGCCGAGGAGCGCGGGCCCAGCGTGCTGCTCAACCTCGACAGCGCTTGCGTCGCCTGCGGCGTCTCGCCTTGGGCAGCGCCCGACCAGCGCACCGTGGTCTTCACGCCTGGCGCCTCGATCGCCGAGGCGTCGGGCGGCGTGCCGGAGAAGGCGCCGCCGGGAGAGGACGCCGAGGCGCGGCTTTCGTCGGCGCAGGCGCGCATCGACAGCCTTCTGCGCCGCTCCGAGTCGCTCGAGCACAGCCTCGCGGCCGCGCAGCGCAACCTCCAGCGCGTGAGGCAGAGCGACGTGGAGAAGGGGCTGCGCGAGGAGCTCGCGCACCTCGAGGGCCAGCTCGCCGAAGCCCGCGCCGAGGTCCGCCGGTCGGAAGAAGCAACCCGAGGCGAAGTCGGCGCGGGCAAGCGTCCCATCGAGGTCGAATAAAGGCGCCAGAGGCGCCCGTTACCAGACGACGCAGCGGTCGGCCTTCGCCAGCGGCGCGTCCGCCTTGCAGGCGAACGCCTTGGCGAAGTCGGCGTTGTCCGAGACGGGGCCGTTCACGCGCCACTGCGCGGACGAGTGCGGGTCGGTGTTGGCGCGCAGGCGCAAATTCTCCGGCCGGTAATTCGTGCACCAAGTCTGCGCGAAGGCGATGAAGAAGTCCTGGTCGAACTTCGGATCCGGCGTGCCGCCCTGCTTCTGGTGCAGCGCCGAGAGCGCCATCTTGAGGCCGCCGATGTCGGCGATGTTCTCGCCCAGCGTCAGCTTGCCGTTCAGGTGGATGTCGTCGACGGTGACGTAGCCGTCGTACTGCTTCGCCACGCAGGCGGCCCGCTCGTCGAACGCCTTGCTCACCGCTTGCGTCCACCATTCGTGCAGGTTGCCGTCGCCGTCGAACTGCCGGCCCTGGTCGTCGAAGCCGTGGGTCAGCTCGTGGCCCATCACCATGCCGAGTCCGCCGTAGTTGCTCTTCACCGGCGCGTCGGGCTTGAAGAAGGGCGACTGCATGATGCCGGCAGGGAAGACCATCTCGTTCATCGACGGATCGTAGTAGGCGTTGACGGCGGGCGGCGTCATGCCCCACTCGTTGCGGTCGACCGGCTTGCCGATCTTGTCGTTGTCGCGCTTGGTCTCGAACATCGCCGCCGCGGCCGCGTTGGCCAGCAGCGACTCGCGCCCGATCTGCATCGTCGAGTAGTCGCGCCACTTGTCCGGGTAGCCGACCTTGTTGTGGATCTTCTTCAACTTGTCGGCCGAGGCGGTGCGCGCCTGCTCGTCCATCCACTCGACCTTGCCGAGGTTGCGCCCGAAGGCGCCTTCGATGCCCTCGATCATCTCCTTCGCCATCGCCTTGCCCTCGTCGCCGATGGTGGTGGTGACGAAGGTGCGGCCCAGCGCTTCGCCCAGCGCCTGGTCGGTCAGCTGCGTGCAGCGCTTCCAGCGCGGCAGGATCTGCTTGGCGCCGGTGAGCGCCTTGGTCAGGCGGAAGCGCTCCTCGACGAACTTCTGACCGAGCATGTTGGCCGACGCTTCGATCGCCTTCCAGCGCAGGTAGGTGTGCAGGTCGGCGAGCTTCGGCTTCGCCAGCAGCTTGTCCATGCCGGCGAAGAAGTCGGGCACCGCGACGTTGATGGCCTGCACGGAGGGCGCGCCCAGCTCCTCGAAGTACGCGTCCCAGAGGAAATGCGGCGCAGTCTTCTTCAGGCCTTCGCGCTCGAGGCGGTGGTAGACCTTGTTCGGATCGCGGCGCTCCACCTTGTCCATCGAAACCTTGGCGAGCGCGGTCTCGATCTCCAGGATCGTCTTCGCCCGCTTGGTCGCCTCTGCCGGCTTGGCGCCCGCGAGCTCGAGCATCTTGCCGACGTGGTCCTGGTAGAGCGCGCGCAGATCCTTCATGCGCGCCTCGTCCTTCAGATAGTAGTCGCGGTCGGGCAGCCCGAGGCCGCCCTGGTCGACGCCGCCGATCACCTGCGTCGCATCCTTGAAGTCCTGCTGCGAGCCGAAGCCGAAGAAGGCCCGCGCGCCGCGCGCCTGCAGAAAAGCCACCACCTTGGCGAGCTGCTCCGGCGTCTTGGCCGCCTCGATCTCCTTCAAGGTGCCCTGCAGCGTCTGCAGCGAGGCGGTCTCCGCCTTCGCCTCGTCCATGCAGGTGGCGTAGTAGTCGCCGACCTTCTGCGCGAACGGATCCGCCGCATCGGCCTCGCCCCGGGCGTCTTTCTCGAGGATCTCGTGCAGCAGCGCTTCGTTGCGCTGGAAGATCTCGGAGAAGCCGCGGCCCCACTGCGCCCGGTCCTCGGGGATGGGCGTCACCTTCAGCCAGCCGCCGCAGGCGTACTGGTAGAAGTTGGTGCAGGGGTCGGCCGACCTGTCCATCGCGCTTTCCTCGATGGCCGGCGGCTCGCTCTTGGCCTGGGCGACGGCGCTTCCTCCCGCCTGCGGTGCGACCGGCGATGCGGGCTTGCCGGCTGCCGGCGGAGCTGCGGCGGCCTTGGCCGCGGGCGGATTCGCCGGAGAGGCGGGCTGCGCGGCAGATCCTTCGGCGGCGGGCTTCGGCTGCGGCGCGGATTGACAGGCTGCTGCGAGGGCGAGGATGAGCAATCGCTTCATACGATCTCCGAGGTGAAGAGGGCGGCTTGCCAAAGAGGTGGGAAGCTATTTCACGGACTTTGCGTGCGCGTCGATCCAGTCGAGCACGGTGTGGTACCAGAGCTGGCTGTTTTTGGGCTTCTGGACCCAGTGGCCCTCGTCGGGGAAGTAGAGCAGCCGCGACTCGACGCCTTGCCGCTGCAGCGCGGTGAACATGGCGAGGCCCTGCTCGACCGGCACGCGGAAGTCGAGCTCTCCCTGCACCACCAGCGTCGGCGTCTTGAAGTTGTGCGCGTAGGTGCTGGGGCTGAACTTCCGGTACAGCTCGGGGTTCTTCCACGGCGGCCCGCGGAATTCCCATTCCGGAAACCACAGCTCTTCGGTGCTGCCGTACTCGCTGACCGTATCGTAGACGCCGTCGTGGCTGACGAGGCAGCGGAAGCGGTCGGTGTGGCCGGCGATCCAGTCGATCATGTAGCCGCCGTACGACGCGCCCGCGGCGCAGCTGTGGCCCGGCTCGACGAAGGGCAGCTTCTCGGCGGCGTCGGTAGCGCGCATGACGTCGTCGTACGGGAGCCCGCCCCAGTCGCCGACGATCTCTTCCTTGAACTTCTGGCCGTAGCCGATCGAGCCGTGGAAGTCGGTGGCGACGACGACGTAGCCGCGGGCGGCAAAGGCCGCCAGGTTCCAGCGCATGTGCCAGCCGTCTTCCCACGAGCCCTCCGGCCCGCCGTGCACCAGCACCAGCAGCGGAGCCTTGCTCCGACCCGGCGGGCGCACCACCCAGGAGTGGACCTTGGCGCCGTCCTGCCCGTCGACCCAGAGATCCTGAACGGCGCCGAGGTCGAGGCCCGCGTACTGCTCGTCGTTGAAATGGGAGATGCGCGCCGGCTGCGCGCCGGGGCGCAGCGCGTAGACCTCGGGCGGATGGGCGATGCCCGAGATCACCGCGACCGCCGAGCCGTCGGGCGCGAGCGTGAAGTCGTCGCCCGCCGGGGCGTCCGAGAAGCGGTGGTGCCTGCCGTCGAGCGAGACGGATTCCAGAAAGACGCGCGCCTCGTGCGTCAGCGAGACGACCAGGCCCTTCGAGTCGCGGCGCCAGAGGACGGTGCCGGCATCGTCGCCGAAGTCCACCATGGTGACGTGGCCGGTCTTGCGGTCCTCGATCTTGAGCTTCCACAGATCGGACTCGTAGCCGTCGCGCGCCTGCGAGGTCCAGGCGAGGTAGCGGCCGTCGGGCGAAGGGCGAGGCTGCGCGTCGTCGCCGGTGTTGGCGGCGGTGAGGTTCTTCGGCTGGCCGGCGTTGCGGTCGATGAGGAAGAGATCGCCGTTGGTGCTCCACGCCTCGTGCGCCGCGGCCTTGCTGTGGACGATCAGCTCGCCCGAGGGCGTGAACGCGTAACCCTCGGCACCAAGACTGAAGCTGGGCCAGTCGGCGTCGAAGGGCGTCACGTCGCGCGCCGGGCCGCCCGCCGCCGATTGCACGAAGAGGTGCGTGCGCTTGCCGTCTTTCCACTCGTTCCAGTGGCGGGCGAAGAGGTCGCTGGTGAAGGCGACCCAGCGGCCGTCGGGCGAGAAGATGCCGCCGTCGGCGCCGGTGGAGATGGTGGTGAGCTGGCGCGGGTCGCCGCCGGCGAGCGTGTAGAGCCAGAGTTGGCCGCCGCGCACCACCAGCAGCAGCTTGCCGTCCGGCGACCAGCGCCCATGCTCCGACTTGCCGTTGCGGGTGAACTGGCGCGCCTCACCTCCGGCCAGGGGCAGGAGCCAGATGTCCTTCACGTCGCGGTTTTCGGTGAGGCTCTTCTGGCGCACCGTCACCGACGCCCACTTGCCGTCGGGCGAGACCTGGACGTCGTCCGGGCGGCGGGTTTGAAGCAGTTCCTCGGGAGTGAACGGTCGCACCGCGAGCAGGAGGGCCATCAGCAGGGGGTGCATGGGCCGCGCTGTGTATCACGTCCTCCGCCGCGGGAGCGCACCCATGCGTCGGTCACGCTGGTGAGGCCCGGCGCCTAGAAGAGGTGAAGGCTGCGCGTGGGGCGCGGCCGATCGAGGAGGACGACATGAAGACGAAGCTGATCGCGCTCTTGGCGGCGCTGGTCCTGCCCGCGCTGGCATGGGCCGGATCGGGCGGGGACTCGTATTGCCCGCTTGCGTGCAAGGATTGCCCCTTCGCCAAGAGGTAGCCGCGGAGGCCGGGCCGCGGACGGTCCCGCCCGGCAGAGGCGATCGGGAGAGGCTGCGACGGTGGAACGCGCGGAGCTGCAGCGGCTGATGGAGCGACTTGCGGACGGCGATCGCGGCGCCTTCGGGCCCGCCTTTGCGCTGCTCTGGCCGCAGCTCCTCGCGTTCGCCGTGCGTTGCGCCGGGCCGGCCGACGGCGAGGACGCAGCGCAGGCGGCGCTGCTCAAGGTCTTCGCGCGCGCCAGCGATTACGACCCCGCCCGCGATCCGCTGCCGTGGGCGCTGGGGCTCGCGGCCTGGGAATGCCGGACGCTGCGGCGCAAGCGGGAGCGCCGCCGTGAGGAGCCCGCCGCCGCCCAGCCGGAGTTGGTCGCGGCGGCGCCGTCGCCCGAGGAAGCGGCGATCGAGCGCGACCTGCGTAAGGCCGTCGAGGAGGTGCTCGGCACGCTTCGTCCTCTCGACATCGACACCATCGTCGCGATCGGAAGCGGGCCCCGCAGCCTCGGCGGCGCGACGTTCCGCAAGCGGGTGGAGCGGGCGCTGTCGCGCTTCCGGCTCGCCTGGAGGGCACGCCATGGCGCTGACTGAGCCGGTGGAGGTTCTGCGATGCCGCTGACGGATCAGGTTCTCGAGGTGCGCGCACGCCGGGCATACGAGCTGGGGAGGCTGCGCCGGTCCCTGCGCGTGGCGCCGTTCGTGTTGATCGCGGCGGGAGCGGCGATGGCCAGCGGGCGTCCGCTGGGATCGAGCTGCGCGCTGGCCGTCGGCATCCTGGCGCTCGCAGCCGGGCTCGGCTTCGCCGGCGGTGGAGCGGGGCGGGCGGTCCTGCCCGGGCTCGCCGGCGGCAGTGCCGCGCTGGCGATGCCGCTCCTCGTAGGCACGGTGGGCTTCGCCTGCATCGGCCCTGCTTGCATGTCCTTCTGCTTGCCGTCCTGCGTGCTCGGGGGCGCCATCGCCGGCGCCCTCATCGCCGTGAGGGCGCGCCGCGAGGAGCGCGAGTCCTCATTCGCCCTGCCCGCGCTCCTGCTCGCGGGACTGACAGGGGCGCTCGGCTGCACGATGGCGGGCGTCGCGGGCGTCGTTGGAATGGTCGTGGGAGCACTGGTGGCCGGAGCTCCGCTGCTGCTGGTTGCGCGTCACTAACCGTCGCGGCGCGCCTGCTCGAGGCGCTCGTGGAGGGTGGCGAAGGTCACGGGCCTGCCGGCGATGGCGAGCAGTTCGGCCAGGTGCTTCTCGATCAAGCGCCGCAGATCCTCCGGCGCCCGCAGCGGCACCGGCCGGGCTTCGGGAGGCGCGAGCTTGTGCATCAAAGGCGCGATGAGGTTCGCCGCAACCCAGCCTGCTGCGCCGCGCGGCCCCGGGCGCGTGACGGCTTCGCCCACGGTAGTCAGCGAAAACCGCGACTCGCCCGCGTCGATCCAGGTGGTGCAGGTCGCCGACCAGAAGCCGTGCGTGTCGCCCAGCTCCCCGTGGAGGTCGAGCCAGGTCGCGCCCGAGAGCAGGTAGTCGACGCAGCGGTGCCCGCCCGCGATGCGCTCGACCGTGCGCTCGATGAAGCGGAAGCCGTGGCGCTCGGCGACGGCCCGCCACGGCTCGACGAGCGCGCTCCACTGCTGAGCGGGGTCCACGCCCGGCGGCCTCAGAAGTATACGTAGTGTAATGAGATGTTCGGCACCCAGGCGGGATTGCCGTTGGAATCGACTTCCGGCACCAGGCCGCCGATGTCGATGCCGTGCGCGAACTGCACGCGCAGCTCGAAGGGTCCGAGGCCGAGGTTGACGCCGAGCACGTAGTCCGCCGTGCGGTTCCGCCACGCCTCGGTCAGCGCCGCGTGCAGCCGGCTGTAGCCTGGATGGTTGAGCTGCGCGTGGCTGGAGTCGACCACGCCGCCGAAGTCGAACGCGACGACGCCGGTGATGCCGCTGAAGAAGGCGAAGCGGATGAGCACGTCGAGCGGGAACTGGAACTCGGCCTGCCCGACGTAATACCCGTCGCCCAGCAGGCGGCCGTCGCCGAAGCGATAGCCGCGCAGGTTGTCGAAGCTGGAGAGATAGAACCTGCGCCCGAAGCGGCTGCCTTGCGCCACGCCCGCCGCCGCCCGCATGTCGAAGTGGCTGCGGCCGATGATGCGGAAGGTCTGGATGGCGTCGGTCTGCAGATAGGCGAAGAGGCCGTCCTTGCCGCGCGTCGGCAGATCGCCCGCGCCCAGCGTGGCCAGGAACGAGGAGCCGCCGATCGCGCCGCCCAGGCCATAGCGCGTGGTGTCCCATCCGTAGCTCCCGGAGATCTCGCCCTGCGGATCGGAGCCGCGGATTTGATCGAGGTCGGACGCCGGCAGGTTGGCGGTGGGAAACCCGAATCGGTCGTATGCGAAATTATTGAAAAAGCTGCGGCTCACCCCCATCAAACGCGCGCTGCCCTCGACGCGGCTGAAGGTGGACAAAGGATACGAAAGCAATCCTTCGGCGCCGTACTCGCGCTGCAGATACAGCACCTCGCAGGCGTTGCCCTGGTTCTGCGGCGTCAGCGGCTGGTAGCACGACTGCGCGCTGGGGAACTGCGTGTCGCGGCCCTGCTGGAAGGTATGGAACGCGCCGACGCCCCACACCAGCCGCTTCGACTTGTCGACGTAGAAGGCGAGCGCGTCGGTGAGATCGAAGGAGCCGTAGATGGCGAGATTGATGAGCGCGCTGCGGTCGCGCATGATGTCGGCGAAGAGCACGCCGCCGGATCCGACGGGCGCGTAGCCGATGCCGGCCCCGCCGATGGCCGCGCCGCCGCCCTCGACGCGCCAGTTCTTGCCCACGTCCAGCGGATCGTAGGTCGGCACCTGCTGCGGAATGGGCTCGTCGGGAAAGCCCTGTGGCTTGTCCAAGGTGGCGAGGTAGCTGGGCGGGATCGCGTCCTGCTCGTCCACCGAGAGCATCGCCGGGCTGGTCACCTCGAAGAGCCGGAAGCGCGCGCCGTAGAAGGCCACCGCGTAGAGGCCGTTGGGAGAGAGGCCCGGGGCGCTGCCCCATTGGTTGCCGCCGCCCAGCGCGGTTGCAAAATCGGTGATTCGCTTGATGCGGCCGTTTTGCAAGAACCACAGATCCTCCTTCCCGCTGGCGTCGCTGGAGAAGACCACCGCGCCGCCTTCCAGGACCAGCGGGTGGCGCTGATCGACGGGCGCGTCGGTGAGCCGCGTGCGCGCGCCTGTCTGCGGATCGATGCGGAAGAGGTTGTACCGGGCGCTCTCGGTCGCGTCGCTGGCGTAGACGATGCCGTCGTCGCCCCAGGCGAGGTCGCGCTCGCTGTAGAGATCGTCGGTGAGCCGGCGCACGTGCGGGTCCGGGTCGCCGAGGTCCAGCGTGTAGATGTCGATCTTGCCGTCGCGGTCGAGGCCGTAGAAGGCGAGCTGGGTGCCGTCCGGGCTGAAGGTCGGGTCGCCTGCTTCGATGAGGCCGTCGCGGATGACGTTGATGATGCGCGTCGGGCCGAGGTCGAGATCGACGCGCACCCGCGGCGAGCCCTCCTCCTTCTTTTCGCGACGACGGAGCGCGCGCACGTGCAGCACGTCCGATTCGCCCGCCTGCGCGAACCAGGCGATGGCTTTGTCGTCCACCGCCATCACCGAGCGCAGGATCGGGTGCAGGCTCTCGGTGCCCGGATGCTGGTCGATGGCGATCTGCTGCGACGACGACGGATCGCGCCGGTCGACCAGCACCAGCTTGGCGCGCGCGGTCTCGCGCTCGACGCCGCGGTAGAAGATGACGTTGCCGTCGCGCGAGCTGGTGAAGGCGTCGAGCTCGTCGGGCAGCTTCAGCTCGGTGACGTCGGGCAGGTCCTGCTTGGCGTCGAGGTACGTCTTCATCACCCGCTTGCGCGCCCAGGTGAGCCAGCGCGCGTTCATCTCCGCGGGCGTTTCGCCGGCCACGTGTCCGAGCAGCTGCATGAAGCCTTCGCGCGGCTCTCCGCGGCGCGGCCCGCCGCCCGCCAGCCGCGGGCTCTGATCGAGCACGCCCTGGATCACCCGCTCGCCGTAGGTCTCGGCGAGGAAGACCAGCTTCGCCTGCCCGTATTTGTAGGTATAGAGATAGACGCCGGGCCGGTCCTCTTCCAGGGAGGGAAAGTCGTAGCCGATCTCGCCGATGGGATTGAGCACGATGTCGCGGAGGAACATCTCCGTCTCGCTGTCCATCTGCTGGTTGTGCGCGTAGTACTCGGCGAGGCCTTCGGTGAACCAGAGCGGGAAGGCCCCGATGGGGCTCTCCAGTCCGGCGCTGGCGGCGCGCTCGGCCACCTTCTGGATGTGGAACTGGTGGGTCATCTCGTGAGTGGAGACGAGCTTGAACATCTCCTTCTCGCCGGCGTAGGGCAGCGACATCCGCAGATCCTGCGGGCTGGTCACGCCGAGCACGCCCTCCTGCACCTGGAAGACGTTGGTTTCGAGGAATTCGCGATAGGTATTGTAGAGAATGTAAGGGACCTTGATCGACGGCTTGTATTGAAAGCGATCGCTCAGATAGCGCCAGCTCTCGCGCACCAGCCCTGCCGCGATGCGGGCCACATGGTATTCGCGGTCGTAATAGTAGAGTCGCACGCCGGCCGAGCCGTCGTCGTCGAGGAAATCGAAATCGCGCCAGTTGTAATCGAAGTAGCGGACCAGGTTCTTTCCCGGCCGCCGCGGAATCACGTAGGCCTCCTGCCCGAAGCCGTTGGGCGCGCGGCCGGTCACCTGCGAGAGGCGGCCGTGCTCGGCCCAGGGCAGCGACAAGGTCGGGCTCGGGGGCAGGAACCCGGGCGCGACGCCGAGCGCGAACGCGGGCGAGGCAAGCAGAGCGCAGACGACGGCGATCTTCATCCGCAACATGGTGCCCCTGTTCGGCCATCCGGCGATTGCGCTGCGCGCTCTCTGTCGTTCATTCAACCCGTTTCCAAGGCGCGCCGCCAGGCGCCACATGACGGCTCGGCGCTGAGGCGTCAACCACGGCGCATGGTGGTGCGCTCGTGCGGCATGGCGGCGCGAGGGGATCGGAAGAACTGCATGGGCGAGTAGTAGAGAAAATTCGACACCCGCGAGGTATAGAGATCGGCGTAGTCCTCGACCTGCTCGCCGAAGCGCGAGTTCTCGTTGCCCTCCTTGAAGACCAGGCCCCAGTAGGCGTTGGCGCCCCGCTCGAAGCGAGACTCGACTTCCGACCCTTCCGACAAGGTGGCCTTGAAGGCGCGCCGCAGCTTCTCCAGATCCTGCTTCTCGCGCAGCCGCCGCCCCTCGATGTCCGCCGGCAGCGGCCCGCCGCGCTCGATGCGCCGGTCGAGCGCGTTGAGCAGCAGCTTGTGGTGGTTGATCATGTCGTCGAGCCGCGTGCGCAGGGCGTCCAGCTCGCTGAGGCGCTGCACCTCCTGCGCGTGCTCTTCGATGTACTCGATCTCCCGCTCCAGCTCCTGCACCACGAAGCAGGTCCGCCACTGCGACGCCTTGCGGTTGCGGATGATGTCGCCGTAGATGTGATCGCCGACGTAGAGCACGCGGTCGCCGGCGAAGCCGGTGAGCCGCTCGAAGTCGAAGAGGTTGCCGCCCTCGTAGATCTTGCCGCGCTCGATGCTTTCCGCCTGCGCCTTGGCCACCGAGCCGCCGGGGCCCAGCTCGACGAAGGGGCGGTGCTCGGCGAAGAAGGCGGGCTTCTGCGCGCCCACCACCACGTAGTCGAAGTAGTTCCGCCAGGACGGATACTCCGGCAGCCGCCCGTCGAGGACGAAGGACATCACCCCGTCGGTGTACTCGAGCAGCGAATTGGTGAGGATGAAGAGCTTCTTCCCGCCCGAGCGCAGCTTGTGCAGCGCCTGCGGCAGCTCCGGATCGGGATTGATGTAGCGCGAGAGATCCTTGCGCAGCTCGGTCTTGAGCGAGCCGTCGCGGTGGATCTCGTCCATGCTCTCGCGCACGTCGTCGTAGAGCTTGTGGTAGTCGACCTTCCCGTGCGCCTCCTGCGCCTCGATGATCTCGGCGTAGAGGCAAGCCTCCGGCAGGCTGAAGAGGGTGTCGATCCAGGCGAAGCGCGGCAGGCTGAGGCGGATCTTCTCGTTGGTCTGGTAGAGCGCGCGCCGCTCGTCGAGGCTGTGCGCGCGCCGGCCGTGGTAGCAGCGGCCGACGTGGTTGTGCCGGTCCATCTTGAAGATGTTGCCGAAGTCCTTGTCGACGACGAGTCCGCGGATGACGAACTCGTGGTCGTACTTGAGCGCCGTGAGATAAGCCGGATACCCGCGCTTCTGGACCATGCGTTCCAGCGTCATGTGAAACGCCAGCTCCTCGATCTGCCGCATCGAGTACACGGCGAGCGTGTAGTCCATGTCGAAGCCGCAGAGCGCGATCTCCTCCATCTTGAGGGAGCGGTTGGTGTAGATCTGCCGGCTGTGCGCCAGCTCCACGCCCTGGTGCTCGGGATGGGTGAGGAGGCGCTGGAGCTCGGGGTCCCGCAGGACGTCCTGGACGGAGTCGGCGGGCGATTTCGGGATCGCCATGGTGTCGGTCCGAACGATCATCCCCCCACGCCCGGGTCTGTGCAAGAGTTGTGTTCGTGCCCATCACGGTCTTCGCCGTCGAGGACAATCCGCCCACCCTGAAGGCGCTGCGCAAGCTGCTCTCCGGGTGCGAGGAGGTGCGGCTGGTGGGCAGCGCAGTCTCGGGGGAAGAAGCGCTGCGTCTCGCGCCCGCCGCGGACCCGCGGGTGGTGCTGATGGATCTGGAGCTGCCGCGCGCCTCCGGCATCGAGACCACGCGGGCGCTGAAGGCCGCCTGCGACGTGGAGGTGCTGGTCCTCACCACCTATGAGGACGAGCAACACGTCTTCGACGCGATGCGCGCGGGCGCGAGCGGATACGTGATCAAGGGGGCGCAGGCGGGCAAGCTCATCGAGGCCATCGTCGAGGTGGAGGCCGGCGGCACCGTCATCGAGCCGCGGCTGGCGAAGCGCTTCTGGGCGTACTTCAAAGGCGTGCAGGAGCCGCGCAAGCCGTCGGTGCCCGAGCTGACGCCGCTGGAGCACGAGATCCTCTCCATGATCGCCCGCGGGCTCTCCAACGAGGAAGCAGGGCGCATCGTCGCGCTCGACCGCCGCTCGGTGCGCACGCAACTGGGACACATCTACGCGAAGCTCTCCGTCCGAAGCCACGTCGAGGCGGTGGTGAAGGGCCTCAAGCTCGGCATCATCGAGCTCTGAGGCCCGCGCTCGATCGAGGCCCGCTGTCGGTCGTCGAACCTGCCGGGCCAGGCCCGCGTCATCCACCTAAGTGTGGGAAAGGGTGCGCGTTTTCTGACTGGTCAAGGAGTTTAACCTTGGGCCTTGGTGCGGGTTATCCTGGCGCGCGCGAGGGGTAAACGTGTCCATCCGGAGCAGCGCAGCGCGAGCCTTGGCCGCCGCACTCGTGGGCGGTGCCGCCGCTTCGTGCACCGGAAAGCTGGACGTCGCAGCCCCCGCCGCGCCGCCGCCCTCTGGGCTTTACGAGTCGGTCTCCGCTGCCACATCGGCTGGCAAGGTGAAGAACCTCCTCGTGGGCTTGCCGCCGACGGACGCCGAGATCCAGTCGGTCGCCGCCGACCGCGGCGCGCTCAAGGGACTGGTCGCGCAGTGGAGCAACACGCCGCAGTACAGCCAGAAGCTGCAGGCGTTCTTCGCCAACGCGTTCCAGCAGAGCCAGGCGGTGCAGAGCGATTTCGTGGACCAGCTCGGGCCCACCGCCGTCGGCCGGCTCGATGCGCGGCTGCTCGCCAACCTGCGCGAGAGCTTCGCGCGCACCGCCATCGCGCTGGTTCAGGCCGGCCAGCCGTTCACCTCGGTGGTGACCACCCAGCGCTTCATGCTGACGCCGCGGCTGATGGCGCTCTACGCCTTCCTCGACGCGATGCAGGTGAGCGACTCCGGCGCCACCGTCGACCTCTTCCAGCGCGCCAACAGCGGCTTCAAGTTCACCCTCACCGCGCTGCAGGGCGCGATCCCGCTCTCCGAATCGCTCGACCCGGCCAGCCCCCACTACATGATCTTCTACGCGCCGCAACTGGCGACCGCCTTTGACCCGCTCTGCCCCCAGGACCCCATCGTCTACACGGGCGGGGTCGGGCAACCGGCGATCACCTTGGCGATGTTCCTCATGCTGCAGGGCGCGCCCGCCGCCTTCAACGTCACGACCGTAACGGGAGCCACGCATCGTTGCCAGCCGCCCGCTTTTCCGGCGGGGTACGCGCCGCTCGGCATCGCCGACACGCAGCAGTGGCAGCTGGTCACCGTGCGCCGGCCTGCGCCGGGAGAGATCACCACGCCGGTGTTCGACCTCCAGGGCTTTCGCGCGGGCCACGACCTCGTCCTGCGCACGCCGCGCGTCGGCTTCTTCACCACGCCGAGCTTCCTCGCCGAATGGAACACCAACAACTCCAACCAGGCGCGGGTGACCATCAACCAGACGCTCATCGTCGCGCTCGGCCGCGCCATCAGCCCGCAGAACGCCGCGCTGCCGCCCAGCATCGCGGCGGTGGACCAGGCGCACGCGCCGCAGGGATCGGCCTGCTTCGCCTGCCACCAGTCGCTCGATCCGATGCGGCAGTTCTTCCGCCAGCAGTACAGCTACTACTTCCACCCGCAGACCAGCACGGCGCAGATGAGCCTCTACGGGTCATTCGGGTTCCGCGGGGTCACCGCGCAGGGGAGCAGCATCTTCGACCTGGCGAACCTGCTTGCCGCGCATCCGGACTTCGCCGCCGCCTGGACGCAGAAGCTGTGCACCTACGCGAACTCCGCGCCCTGCGACGAGACCGACCCCGAGTTCCAGCGCGTCGCCAAGGCCTTCGCGGACAGCAACTTCGCCTGGGGCACGCTGGTCGTCGAGCTGTTCTCCTCGCCGCTCGTCAGCTACGCCGCCGAGACGCTGACTGCCGACCACGGCGAGGTCTTCCCCCTCGCGCGCCGCGATCACCTCTGCGCTGCGCTCTCCAACCGGCTGGGAATACTTGATGCCTGCGGGCTCGACATCAACACCCGGGTGCCGGCGAAGCTCGCGCCGGTGCAGCTGATCGCAAGCGTGCTGCCCTCCGACCAGTACAGCCGCGGCACGGAGCAGGCGGTGCTCGCCAACGATCCGAACCTCTTCTTCCGCACCGGCATGGAGAACGTCTGCGCCGCGCTCGCCGGGCAGCTGATCGACAACGGCGTCGGGACCAGGTGGACCAGCAGCGCCCCGACCGCGGCGATGGCGGACTTCGTCCATCTGCTGATGGGCATCTCCGCGCCGTCCGACGCGACGCCGCTGTCGATCCTGCAAAACCATGAGCAAAAAGCGCGCGGCGCGGGCCTCGTCGCTTCCGATGCGCTCAAGAGCACTTTCGTTCTCGCCTGCCTCTCGCCGTCCGTGGTGGGGATCGGCCAATGACCCTCTCGCGCCGCAGGATCTTGCTCGACACGCTCTTCGGGGCCGGCCTGGTCGGGCTGCGCTCGCTCGCCACCGGCCTCCCAGCGGCGGTGCTGCTCAATCCGCGCAAGGCCTCGGCGCAGGCGGCCTGTCCCTCCAACGCGCAGTTCATCCTCTTCAGCTCGTCGGGCAGCGGCGATCCGGTCAACGCCAACGTGCCCGGCATGTACTCGATCCCGGACATCGCGCACCCGACCGATCCGACGATGGCGCCTTCGTCGCTCTCGCTCGCCGGCCAGGCCACCACCGCCGCCGCGCCCTGGGCCGCGCTCCCGCAGGCGATGCTCGACCGCGCCTGCTTCTTCCACCATGGCACCTATACGGTGGTGCACCCCGACCTCGCCAAGGTGATGACGCTGCAGGGCTTCCTCTCGCACCACGAGATGCTGGTCTCGCTGATCGCGCAGCAGCTCGCGCCCTGCATGGGGACGGTGCAGTCCGAGCCCATCGCGCTCGGGCCGCGCAGCGCTTCGGAGGCGCTCACCTGCGGCGGCCGGCCGCAGCCCATCCTCTCCCCGAGCACGCTCGCGACGCTGCTCGCTTCGCCCGCCGGGCCTCTCGGACAGATCCAGAAGATCCGCGACGCCGACCTCGATGCGCTCAACGCCTGGTACAAGCAGAACGGCAACTCCGCGCAGCGGGCCTTCCTCGACCGCTACGCGCTCTCGCAGCAGCAGGCCCGCAACATCTCCGAGGGCCTGCTGACGACGCTCGCGGGCATCAAGGACAACAGCCCCGACTCGCAGGTGACCGCGGCGGTGACGCTCTTCCGCATGAACGTCTCGCCGGTGGTGAGCATCCACATCCCCTTCGGCGGCGACAACCACGTCGACGCGCTGCTCGCTGCCGAGACCAGGCAGACGGTCGCGGGCGTCGGGACCATCGGCAAGTTGTGGACGCAGCTGGTGAGCGCGGGTCTCCAAGACAAGGTGACCTTCGCGATGATGAACGTCTTCGGCCGCACGCTCTCGGCCGCGCGGGGAAACGGCAACGGCCGCACGCACCACGGCGACCACCACTGCACGGTGCTGATCGGCAAGCCGTTCAAGGGCGGCGTCGTGGGCGGCGTCGAGCCGGCCAACAACGACTACCGGGCGATGTCGCTCAACTCGACGAGCGGCGCGGGCCTCGTAGGCGGCAGCGGCGACATCCCCTTCTCGGAGACGCTCTCCGCGGTCGGCAAGACGCTGGGCGTCGCCTGCGGCGTGGACAAGGGCCTGCTCGACAGCAGCATCCTGGGCGGGAAGGTCGTCGCGGGCGCGCTGGCGTGAATCGTCGGGCGCTGCTCCAGTGCGGAGTGGGCGCGGCCTGCGCTGCGGCCTGCGCGCGGCGGGTCGACGATCCCGTCGCCATCGAGGTAGGCGCGCCCGTGCGCGGGCTGGTCTCGGTGCAGGCGTCGCGGGTTCCGGAGGTGCTGCGGCCCGGCGGCAGCGTGCTGCTCCATCCCGACGGCGCGGATTTCCTCGGCCGCCCGCTGTCGGTGCTGGTCGCGAACACCACCTCGCAGGGCTTGCGCGCCTGGAGCGCGTACTGCCCGCACGCGGGCTGCGAGGTCGCTTGGGTCGACGGCGACGACGCCGTGATCTGCCCCTGCCACCTGTCGCGCTTCTCGGTGGACGGCGCGGTGACGCATCCGCCGGCGGCCGCCGATCTCGACGTGTACTCGGCCAGGCTCAGCCCCGACGGGCAGACGCTCATCGTCGACATCTCGGGCAGCGGAGGCGTGTTTCCCGCGGCACAGAGCGGGAAGGTGACCTTCACGGTGCAGCAGCTTCCCGCGCTCGCCGCGCTGGGCGGCAGTGTCACCGGCCACGCCGCCGGGGTTCCCTTTCCGCTCCTGGTCCTGCGCTCGAGCCCGTCGCAGATGCTGGCGTACGACGCGCGCTGCCCGCACCTCGGGTGCGCCGTGCGCGGCGCGCAGAAGCTCGTCATCTGCCCCTGCCACGGCTCGCTCTTCAACCTCGACGGCAGCGTGAAGCTGGGGCCGGCGACCAGGCCTTTGACGCTGCTCAAGGTGGCGTTCGACGGCACCACCGTCGTAGTGACCGTCGCATGATCGCGCTCCTCTGCGCCCTGTTCGAGATCTTCCTTGGCCCCGAGCTCGCCGTGCGGCGCGTGAGCTTCCGCGACCGCCTGACGCCGGGGCTCGCCGGCTACAAGAGCGGCGCACTGCCGCTCGTGCGGGTGGAAGCGTCCGCGTATCCGGCGCAGGGGCGGGGGCTCCTCGCCCTCGAGGACGTCGGGCTCTTCGGCTGGTACGCGCGGTCTCCGCTCAAGTCGCGCACGCTCACCTCGGACGGGTCGCTTGCCTTCGAGACGCAAGAGATCGCCTGGCAGGCTGGCGCGCGCTACCGGGTGGTGCTGGACGGCCAGGAGCGCTTCGCGGCCTCGTTGAGCTACGGCAGCCTGCGCAGCGACTTCGCCGGCCCCAGCATCGCTGGCGTGCTCCTGCCGGCGGGGACGATGCAGTACTGGCGGCCCGGAGTCGAGGCGCGCTTTCCGTTCGGCGCGGTCGCGCTCTGTGCGGGCCTCGGCTACCTCGCGCCGGCGAAGCAGGACAAGATCGGCGCCGCCTTCCCGCGCGCCTCCAGCGGCGGTCTCGAGGGAGAGCTGCGCGCCGAGGCCGCCTTCGGACGGCTGGTGGTGCGCGCGGCTGCGCGCTACCTGCGCTTCTTCTATTCGCTGCATCCCTTGCCCCACGACCCTTACATCGCCGGAGGAGCGCTCGATGAGGTGGCCTCGGTCAGCCTCGCGCTGGGCTATCGCCTGTAGCGCGCTGCTCGCGATCGGCTGCGCGGGCGCGCTCAGCGATCCGCAGCGCTTCGCCTACCTCGACGGCGGAGGCGGCGACGGCGGCCAGCTCTCGCAGAGCGACGGCGGCTGCGATCCGGTGCCGGCCATCTTCGTCCCCTCCTGCGCCACGGGCGCTTGCCACTCGGCGCAAGCGCAGCAGGGCAACCTCGATCTGCAATCGACGGGGATGCCGCTGCGGCTGGTCGGCAAGCGCGCCTCCGGCGGGCCGGGCCTCATCATCGACCAGCTGCAGCCGCTGCAGAGCGTGATCCTGACCAAGGTGAGCGCCAACCCGCCCTTCAACTTCCAGATGCCGCTCGGCGCGCCGCCCCTCGCCCCGGACGAGGTGGCTTGCATCCAGATGTGGGTCACCGCCGCGGCCCACTGAAGCCGGCCCGGCCTCCGGCTCTCAGGGGAGTTGCAGGTGGATCTTGAAAAGATAGTCGACCGCCACCGGCCGCCCGCCGATGAGCGCGGGCGTGTAGCGGCACTGCTCGAGCGCGCGGATCACCGCGGCGTCCATGAACGGCAGGCTCTTGAGCACCCGGCAGGAGTGAACCGTGCCCTGCTCGGTGACGATGCAACGCACCGCCATGTCGCCCTCGATCTCACGCTCGAGCGCCTGCACCGTATACGCGGGGTCCGGACCCGAGAGGCGCTGCGGCGGCGTCATGCGGCCCTCCTCGAACGGCTGCGGAGTTTGCTCGCTGGAGCCGCCTCCGGGCGGGCCTCCGATGCTGTCACCGCTCGGGGTGCCGCTGCCGATCTCGCCAGGGATTTCGTCGGTCGAGTCGGCATGGTCCTCGAGCGTGTTCGCCGGCTCGGGCGCAACCTGCGCGGGCTCCGGCGCAGGCGTCGCGGTGTGCCGCGCCGGCGGCGGGTGCGGATCGCGATGCTTGTGCCGGGCTGGGGCAGTCGGGCCGTGCGATGGCGGAGCAGCGTCGCCTTTCGGGCCACGTCGGAAGATGGGGTCAATGATTTCGATGGTGGGCGGCTTCGAAATGCGCGTCGTGAACCAGACGGCTGCGCCGATGACCATCACGTGGAGCGCCCTTCACTGACAGGCGGGCTCGTACTTCGCCGTGATGTGCGAGCCCGGCGCCGGGATCGCGGTCGGCGGGAAGACGATGCGGTTCGAGCCGGCGTCGTAGCTCCAGTTCGAGACCGCCGCGCCGTTCACCGTAACGGCGATGGCAGCCGGATCCTTCGGCCGCGCCGAGAGCGGGAAGCTGCTCAGCGGCAGGAGCAGGCTGCCCGCCGCGTTCTCCAGCACCGCCCCGTAGTTGTTCAGGTCGCAGGAATCGAAGAGGTGCCCGTTGAGCTGCGCCGCGGCCTGCACGAAACGCGGCGTCGGATACGTCTCTGCCGTCGAGCAGTTCCACAGCGGCACGATGGCGGCGAAGGAGATGAGGTCCTTCGCCCCGCGCTTCACGGCGATGAGCTTCTGCACGAAACCGTCGACGGGCGGCGGATTCGCCATCTTGTTGCTGTCGTCGGTGTCGGTGACCACCAGGATGGCGAGGCGCGCGTCGTCGCGGAGGAAGCCGGCGTTGCCGTCGGCAGGAAAGGATGTGTCCGGCGCCTTTGTCGAGCTGGCCAAGGGGTCGGTGAGCGCCGCGACGGCGGGCTCGAGGAAGCGCTCGTCCCAGTGGCAGATCCCGACGCCGATGTTGGCGAAGAGCGTGTTCTTCACGTCGGGCGTCTGCGGCGTGAGGAGGCGCGGCCGCGAGGCATCGAGGCGGCGATGCGGTTCCAGAGGTGGTCGAGGTTCGATTGCAGCGTCTGCTGCTTGGTGGCCATGGAGCCGGAGTTGTCGATGAGGATGAGCAGGTCGACCTTGGGAGTCGACTGGTCCCACTGGTCGAGGATGGTGGCCGCGGTCTGCGATCCGCCGGTGAGGCCGGCGCGCAGCGGGGTCGCATTCCCGGCGATGGAGACGAAGAGCGAGCCGACGTCGTCGCCCACCGACTGGGGCGCATAGCCGACCGCGATCGCCGCCGAGGTCTGCGGCGCTACCGAGATGGGCATCGCCTGCCCGACCGTGAAGGGCGCGCCGGAGGTCACCGCCTGCGTGACCGTCACGTTGTACCCGCAGTGGTTCACCGCCCAGACCTTCTGCGCGGGAATGCCGCAGCCCAGCGTGGTCGGGCCGAAGTCCACCGTCCCCGGCGAGAGGAAGAAGCAGCTGTCGTCGCCCAGGCCGGTCAGGGCGACGGTGATCGACGGAGCGCCCGGGTTCGAGACGTAGAACTCGATCGCCCCCTGGTACGTCTGCACGGCCTGGGTCACCAGCTCGACGCGGATCGACATGCGACCGCCCGGCGGCAGCGTGCGGCCCGAGGGCGCGACGCCGCCCGGCCAGTGGAAGGCAGGCCCGCCGGAGGTGAGCACCGGGTCGCCGATGATGCAGTCGTCCGCGGTGGTGTTGTACAGCTCGAGGCCCTGCACCGTGGGGTGGAAGAGCGGCGTCGGGCCGAAGTCCACGGTGGGCCCCGGCTGCAGCGTCAGCGTGCAGGGCGGGAGCTGCCGGCCCAGCGCCGCCAGCGGCACGTCGATCGCCGGGTGCAGGCCGTCGTTCGAATCGATCCGCAGCATCGCCTGCGACATGCCCTCCCGCGTCGGGCGGAAGGAGAAGCGCACGGTCGCGCTGGCTCCGGGCTCGCCGACGTCGAGGGGCGAAGGCGTCTGCACCGTCCACGCCGGGTCGGACGAGATCACCGAGAGGTTGCTCACCCGCAGCGGCGTTACCAGGTGTGGGTCGAGGCCGACGTTGGTGATCAGCAGGCTTCCCGAACGGGTGGTACCGATCGCAGTCGCGCCCACGAAGACGCTCTTCGGCGTCACCTGCACGACGGCGCCGATGCCGATGCCGTGCAGCGCGAGCACGGCCGGTGCGCCGTCGGAAACGGCCATGGTCGCCAGCGCGTCCTGACTCCCGAGCGAGCGCGGGCGGAAGTGCACCGCGCCGGTCAGGGTCTGCCCGGGCGCGAGCGTCATCGGCCAGGTCGCGCCGTCGAGAGCAACCTGGTAGTCGCCGCCGCTGAGGACGAGGGAGGTGAGCACCAGCGGGTCGCGGCTCAAGTTGGTCACCGAAATTGCATGGCTGGCGTCTTTGCCGAGCAGCACTTCGCCGA
>WNFI01039697.1_pt2 | contig 20861 bp, 20 predicted proteins | sample 5400471 | NCBI WGS metagenome assembly WNFI01 (sample SAMN13153348, study PRJNA577476) | soil metagenome | isolation source: 100 cm saprolite on Douglas fir-dominated hillslope | place: USA:California | collected 2013-09-17
GGAGAGAAAGGTTTAGCATAAACGCGCGGAGTGGCGTTGGGAGAGGGGGTGTATCCAGCTCGAATTGGATTATCGGCACACAAGTGACGAATGTTCTGTTTCTCCTTTGAGGCTATTACCGTATAGCCGCGGGAAAGAGGTGGGGAGAGAGGAAGGAAAGAGAAGCCCCGTCGGCGCAGGAATATACGCAAGTGGTCCTATAGAAAGTAATGTCCATTTTTCTTTTTCTCCGTTTGCGATCGGAAGAACCGTGTTGGGGATCCACATAGTAAGCAAGCGTAATGGCGTAATGATCCCAGAACAGACATATCTCTCCCGACGCTGCGGGGAGAACGCGCCTCACTCTATTCAAGGATGTGGCGGAAGCATGTGAGCTAGCGCGTGTGTGGGAACGCTGATGGAGATGAGGGGAAGAGAATCAGAAATTTCACATTCCTTCCCCCTCCATCATGATCGCGCACATACAATCGGCGGTTTCGATTTATCCAAGTGAGGAAGAGGGACTCACAGGTTTGTGATGGTAACAACGCACCCCCAGAAACAACAAAAAATCCCGATATGAAATCATCTTTTTCCCTTCCCTGCAAACGTTCGAACAAAGAGCGAGTTGAGGAGAGTGTCACGGTGTACGAGAAACCAATAACCCAACTTACAAGCCCCTGTAACCCGAATTTTTTTATCTCTTTGCCTCGTTGGCCGCCACTTACGAATGAATGTCCCCCAACATTCTCTCGAAGCTCGAAATGCGCTTAAAATCCAGGGAGATTACGGGAGACTTGTATTAAAGGTCGAGACCATCGCAAGCGAGAAAAAAAAAAGTCCGTAGACAAGTGGGCGACAGGTGTAGAGTACGTACAGTATGGGCGCCTATTGACTTGCGCCTACGATCCTCGGAGATGTGTGTGGCACGTGCAGGCACAACCGTATGGCAGTTCTCGGCAGCAAGATGTCGACATCAGGGATAAGAGGGCTAGGCTTTCCAATTGGATGCGCAAGCGATCAATCGAGGCGGTGGTGTCTACGACCGACGGTTGTGTGGAAGGTGCAATGCCGCCGCCGCCGCGTATTCCGGCTATTCCCGGGCCTCGTGTCGTTAAATTAACTCTGACAAGTGTCTGGACCCAACCTCTTACCAACATTATTCATGCACCTTACCACTGCAGGCTTGTGATTTTCTGGGCATCATACGCCACACAAATCGGGGGCTGTGACCGTTCTCTTCGGCACCCCACAAACAATCTTTACATGCCTCGGATAATTCAGAAATGTACTATGATCAAAATTTCTGCGGAAACCAATGGTCCTTCAGCTTCTTGGCCACATCCTGTTCTACCTTTTGGACGCTAGTCAGATACGAGCACCCTTCTTGCAAGGTATTTCCCCTCGTAGCGTCTCCCTGCGCCCAAGCTTCGTCATTCCAAAGGCGGATATTTGTCATTTCCCCAGCGTCGTCTTCCAGAAAAATGCTCCCGTCGGCTGATGGGATGGACACCGAAGCGAAACCAGTAGTGTCTTCCTCTGTCTCATTGACCTCTTCGTAGCCCGTGTCCTCTGAGAACGGTGCGCCACCTCGGCAATCATAGGTGGCATTCGGCGGGGTGAACACTACATCGCCCACAAACTCCTGCGAATCCGAGACAAGCGCTGGAAACCATTCGTTGTGCCAATTACTGTCATCCTGACCGTGGAGAAAAGGTCGCGAAACCATGCAGTGGGTATCATTGTGGTCCAAGCCGTACTGCTGAAATAACATATTCTCTGCAGTGGAGTCGAGCCTGTGCCAAGGCACTGGTCTTCTACGAATTCGTGAACGACGAGTGACCCTAGGAACGTCGGGAAGAACGGCATGATCCACCGAGTCCAGTGAAGGAGTCTGGCTTGCAGAAATGCGCTCCTCAGAGGAAGCGAACGTCTTGTTCCCAGGTGGTGCATTTGCAGGAGCCGAGCGAGACACGTCTCCGCCCTGGTGGTCGACACCAGTTTCTTCGTGGACCTGAGGGCCGTCCATAGTCATGTCCCGAGCGTTGCTAGAACATGCACCATCGATGCCAGCTGGTTGCCCGAGAGGGTCGTTCGCCAAGTGTATCATAGGTTGGGTGAAGCCTGACTCGCCGTGTTGTGGCAATGCAAAATACCTGGAATATACAGAGCTCAGTTCCTGGGGACGACACAGAGTGTTCCTCGCAACCTGGGATGCCGACTCCCAAGGGCCAATGGTAGCTAGTTCCTCCGGTTCGTGGTGTGCATTCGAGGTAATTCCCTGGAGGACGGTGGTGCTGGGAAAGATGGGAGTAGCCTGAGGATTTTCTTGGGGCTCTGAGTTAAATACCGCTTTCCCGCCGGTTAAATCGTTTTTAAGAATTTTACTCCAAGCAGCAGCTCGCACATCTAGATGCGCAGTTTCTGGTTTGCTCCTTACAGAGGCGATGGCGAGATCAGAAGTCGTGCTAGGCAAGCTGTAACCGTCTTGTTCAATAACCCAAGAGGTCGAATGTGCTGGTGATCTTGATGCCATTGGCTCAGCCTGGTCGGTCGACTTGGCTTTCCGCACACCAACAGCCCTGCTTGCATGACTGTTAGCCGTCTCACTATCACACTGCACAGAAGCAGCACGCTGGCGTCGTCCAGCAGGTTCCGTCTCGATTGATTTCTGGAGTTGAACTGTAGCTGAATTCCTAGTTTTGACCAGAGATGAAGGCGCATTGCTGCTGTTAAGGTCTGACGACGTTTGAGGAACGAGACGCCCTCCCGGTGACTTCGCAGGTCTAGTGTCGAGAAATCGATCTTCAGAGAAGATGCGAAAAGGAAAGCCTCATCAACAAAACCCGTGAGCGAGAGCTCAGTATTCCAAACATCGCTATCAGATGTACCTCTTTGTTTCGTATGTTTTGACTCGTCTACTTTTATCTTCACGGAGGCTTTACCCTTGTTAAATACACCGAAATTTGGCGGCGGTTCCATCTGTGCGAGGTTGGCTAAAATAAATCCTGACCATGGATGACTTTTGCGTACTGTAAGTCTACTTTTCCCGACGTTGGTGGAAGAAAACCCGTGCATCAATGCGAGACCAGCGGGTATCCTGTATTTCTTCTTTTCGTTGGGCTCGTTCTTCGTATCCTTCTTGTTCTCTTTCTCGTCCCTTGTGCCTGCCCTGTCTTCTCGTGTGTTCATAATCGCCTGCTTCGCACGCTTGCGCTCCCGCCGCTCAGTAAGCCCTGTTACATCCGTAAATTGCGGAACACCGCTGATGACGGGGAAGGAGAAAGGACTTACTCGCTAATTGTTCCTCGTCGGTATCACTTCGCGCACGGCGCTCCTTACGAGTCGGATTTGATGTTCCAGACTTCTTCTCGGTGGACTTTTCCCCCGATCCTTTCTGTCTCTTTGGTGAGACCATTTCTCGAACGGCTGATGTGGCCTTTGCCTTTCTGACCAGGGCTGGAGATTGCCTACTAGTTGGTTTGTTCGCGGGTGATTTCAAACGAGGTGGAGAAGATGGTGAATTGTAAGGCTCCGTTCGGATCTGAGCTGCTCGAGGCTTGAGTACAGGCGTCTCGAAGCCGGCTGATGGCCGGTGTAGGCGCATCTTGTCTTTCTCGGGCGTGCTAATGTCCCATGATGCACGTACAGCGCGGCCCTCGTTAGCTTGAGCCTTCGTGTACCTACCTTGGGATGCGACGAATTCTTGCACTCGATATTTCTCATGTGGAGTAGTAAGCAGCTCTAGATTTGATGCATTTAGTGGTGCTGGTTTGGTTGGGTGTAGAGGGTGTGTAATCTGCGTAGAGGTCATAGTAAGCTCCTCGCACCGGGCTCCGGCTCCGGCTTGACAAAGAGGCGCGACGGTTACGTCACGCGGAGTACTTCTGCTCATGGATGAATCATTACATGGTAAACGCGTCATCGGTTGTTCTGCAAATATGGAATGGGGATACTCATAGTGTCGTAACAGTAGAGCTACGCGACCGCGGGCTTCAGATCAACTAACGTATTGTTCTCTCTGATTCCGTTCTTGCATTGCCTTCGCTTCTTCTACTTGCTGCAGTTTCTTCCAGCGGTTTATCCGCCGTAGCATGAGGCATATGAACAACGGGGGTGTCATTAACGTCATGGTGACTGTCTTACCGAGAATATGCGAGGGTGCGCTTAAGGGTGCCTCTTCCTGGAAGAATATGAGAGTCTTATCGATGTTGAAGATCGCTGTAGTCATTGATCACGTCACCTTGAATGGAGCCAAGTACGATCCGACCTTCTTTGTCGTATGGGCCTTAATGATGGGTTCAATTTGTTCAACCCCAGGGCTGTTTTGACACCAACAATCCCATCATTGTTAGCATACCACCGCGAAGCAGTATCGTCCTAGCTCGATATCACCTTCAGATGAGCACGGAATGAGTGTCACCGTCGACATGAGGAATTGTAAGTCAGGGCTTACCGTGACATACGTAATCTGAACTTCCGACGCCCTTTGTTAACTGAACCCGCCGCACATAATAACTGTACTCAGAGCACCGAGCGGAGGATTACTATATGCATGGTATGTTAGATATTCGATTTCGCCATTTTCTCCCATTCAAGCTTCAGGCTCTCGTCTACCATCTTTTCTTGGACATAATGGGCTCGCTTCTTTTTATCAAGAAATTCGCCGACAACATGGCAAGGTTTTTCTCAGAAACCTAAAATAATATTGAGCTGGGCAACATAATGGTCAACGGAGGATGAGACACCCTGAACCCTGAAACCCTGTTAGGTCTACTTTCGAGACAGCCTTTCGGGGGTTGCCGTAAAAAGGCACGCATTAATTTATCTACCATGATGCTAGAGGAAAAAGTGGAGACCGCCTGCTCGAGGCACAAACATGTGGGCCACCCAATTTGGTGTGAGACAGCGTACACCTGTTCCCTGTTGTAGGACATAGTGTTGATAAGGCCTTCGATAAGGATCAAGATTTGTATGATACGGGACTCGACTTGCCTAATTGTTTCTTTATGAGCGCTGTAGTGGAAAGAAGAACATACTCCTATCCGTCGAGAACTTTAATGTGCCAAGGGAGTTCGCAGTAGCGTGCGGCAAGAACATCGCCCCCATGAGAATATTGTCCCCTGGTTAGCAAGTAAGATCACGGTGACTTGACTGCTTGCTTGCCAGTGGCGCACCCTGGCATCTATCGCACCCTCAGCTGGCACCTATCTAGGTCAAGGTTCAGACCATACGGAGCTCTCACTTGAGATAAGCTAAGGGCCCGGGATTTTTGTTGGAAGCCATCCATCAACAGGCATTCGCACTACGCACTATTACTACGCGGCCAGCGAGACCTGAGTAGAGTATCATGGTAGGCGCAGAAAAATATACCTGTAAGAACTTAAGGTCAGTCGCAGGTCGACTCGGAGATCATGATAATACATAGAACTTATCTGTCCTCTCACAGGGATTACCCTATGATCATGATGCTGATCGTAGTCAGCGACACTACATAATAAGCAGACCAATGTGTTCACATTGTTTTATTCAATGACGCAGAGATTCTTGTTCGTGGTAAGTACCTAGAATGGGATGCAGCACATCCCAACACGGCAACATAGGGTGGCCTCCGACAACGGCCCTTCACTTTTTGCTTCTGCCACTCAGGCCATACTTCTTGTCACCTTGATCATTCCCTATCGACGGCGAAGGGCCCCATGGCCAGATCGCCGTGCCTCCGATGCTCACAATATGTGGGCCCCTGCGAGGTGATGTGTGAGATCGTCAAAACAAAAGCACAATCACAAGAATCCCGTGAGGCGGGCCAAAGAACTAGAAGACATGAGGACATATACGGTAGCCATCGTTTATAATGTTCTGTCTAGAATTGTGTTCGGTTCTCTTCAAGCGCATCGCACCCATTTCAGACGTCAGTCAGCATGGCGACGGAGTCCATCTAAGTCAGGCCCTAGCTTCGATAACGGTGAGGATCATACCACATCGCATAGCCACTGTTGTGTTATAAAGGACGCACAAAATTGTATCAAAATGCTACGCATTGTTCAATGTACGTGATTACAAACAATAAGGCGAAGATGACCCTATATCCCTTTGATGCTGCTCTACAGTTTCTGAATAACAAGTGCTGATGCGGCGCCACCCTGAAATCTTGATGTAAGTCCTGAATACAATAAATGAAACCAAGAACAACGAACCCCATTGCAAATACCAGCAGCGCCGTACTCGCCAGCCTTCAGTGCGTGAATCAAAGAAACAATGATGCGAGAGCCTGAGTTGCCGATAGCGTGACCAAGCGCAACGGCACCGCTACACGAACGCATCGTTTAACGTAGATGCATAAGCTACAAAAAGAAGGTAGCGCACCCATTGACGTTGATCTTCGAGGGATCAACTCCGAGAACCTTCTCGACAATGCGGACAACGACAGAGAAGGCCTCATTTACCTCCCATAGAGCAATGTCTTCCGGCTTCAAGCCGGCCTTCTCCAGAGCGATGGGGACCGCGACGGTAGGTGCCTCAGGGAAGTGCTTCGGCTCTACACCACCATCAGCATACGCTGTATACACGTCAATACCCTGAACATTAAGTCGACCTGGGTGGATGGCTCACAGATAATCTTGGCCAATGGCTTGACACCAAGCTCCTTCGCTTTCTCCGCCGACATCAATATCAAGGCTGAGGCCCCATCGTTGAGGCTGGATGAATTAGCGGCAGTAATCCGACCGCCTTGCTTGAACGGGGACTTGAGCGTCGGGACCTTCTCGTAGATAACCTTTTTGTATTCTTCATCTTCTTTCACTACCGTATCACCCTTCTTGCCCTTGATAACAACAGGGACCACCTCCGCATCAAATGCGCCCTCCTTCCACGCACGCTCCGCACGCTTGTACGATTCGATGGCATGTGCATCCAGTGACTCACGGGAGATGTCGTGTCTCTCAGCGCACAGCTCGGCACAATTGCCCATAGCGACCTTGTCAAACGCGTCGAGCAGACCGTCATTCTCTAAGGCGTCCTTGGCTTCGATCTTACCAAATGCAGGGTTTTGTCGGGGGATAAGGAAGCTAGCATACGTTTTACGATCAACCTTCCTTTTGAGACATCAAGGGCGACTTACGGAGCATTGCTCATGCTCTCCATACCACCAGCAGCGACCACGCTTTTATATCCTGAAGCAATACTCTGGGAGGCCAGCATGATTGTCTTGAGACCGCTCGCGCAGACTTTGTTGATGGTGGTCGCATCAGAATTGACCGAAAGGCCAGCACCGAGCCCAACCTGTCGTGCGGGGGACTGGCCAACGCCAGCCTGCACAACGTTGCCAAAGTAAACCTCCTCTACGGCCGCAGGATCAACTTTGGACTGCTCAAGGGCGCGCTTGAGGGCTACGACGCCGAGCTCGGGAGCAGTGACGGATTTGAGGGCACCATTGATGGAGCCGACAGGGGTGCGGGCGGCGGCAACAATAACAACTTCGTGGGGACCGTTATAAGACTAATTATGGAAAGTCGGAGTCTGCGACATAGTGAAGAGTGTAGCCAGCGTACCATGGAGCGGGTGATGAGAGGGAACAGGTGAGAGGAAGAAAAACGACGAGTGACTGGGGAGAGACTAGAGAGAAACATCGTATCAGACCAACCTTTATATGAATGAGGGGTGAAATGCGACCATACCGGAAATAAACCAATCGCGTCAGAGACGAGTCTAGCGGAAAATGGTGCGACCCACCGAACTAACAAGCGCTGCCGATTAATCAGAGACGACCCTCGAGATTGTCCGTGGTATCAGTGGCCAACAACAACTCGAACTTCGGATGCAATTCTCTTTCTATAACAGCCTCGACATCGCTAGGATCCGAACCGACAACGTCACGAGCCTCACAGATCGACGATGCCCCCAATCATCATGAACCATGTCTCTAACCAGTCTAGCCAATCATCGCTAACCTCGGGCATCCCCTCGGGCATCTCCTCGGCCTTCTTTCTTTCTCCGATTAGCTCGCCAATAGCACAAGCCGTTCCACACGGATGAATAAACCACGACGGCGTCCCCAATGTGGGGTGATCTCCTTGCGACAGCAATGGAAACGACGCGTCCGGTTGTGTCAACGCATATGGTGTCACTTGAATTTCAGGCAATACATGGCGACGTAGCAGGCTCGTATTCATGACTTCTTCCAGCGTGAGCGGGGAACCGTCTGCATTTTACCTCTCTACTGAGCAAAACATTCCCTTTTTGGCGCAGAAGTGACGCACGGGAATCATGGATTGTGAAGTAAAAAACCGGGACCTGAAACGTCGGGGAAAAGATGATACTCTGGCCGCAAGTAAAAGATGCGGATGAGGTACTTTGCGCCAGGGCAGGGTCCTCTACAATATCCTCCGACTCAGGGACATCCTTCAAAGCATCACTGTCTCTATATGGAGCGCAACCTTGTAGCAAGGTGGTGCGAGACAAATAGTCAAGTCCTGGGAATGTCTGAGAACAAGATCAGGACAAGAGAATGCGTTGAAATTTTTGGAGAGTGTGCACACTGGGTGCTCTGTCCACGACCATCCTTTCAATGCAGTAGCATTCACGGTGGAATATGCATATTTGGCGATGAGTGCCTTGGAAGCTTGCTCAAATTGAGCACGAGTAAGAGTCGAGGGCGAGGACATGGAGCGTGGGAATGAGCTATGTAGTTTACAGCCACAAAAGCCACCGAAAGTTATACGACCCAACCAAACACGCGACACGAGTTGAAGCTCGAATATCTTAAAACAAGGCGTGGCCTAAGCGGTGTTCCTCTCCCTCTTCTAATCCTCAACCATGGCCGTAGGAAAGGTGCGTATCAAAGCAATATGCACGGACGTTGGATCCAACACCCTTATTATGATAGAACAAACGATTGTCCAAGGGTAAGAAGGGTATCAAGAAGAAGGTCGTTGACCCCTTCTCTCGCAAGGGTATGTGTCCACTCTCCTCTGTCAACAGCTCTTATATTGGTGGATTTCTCAGATTGGTATGACATTAAGGCCCCATCAATCTTTGAAGTAAAAAATGTTGGCAAGACTCTTGTAAATCGCTCTCAAGGGCTAAGTATGTCCGGCCACTCTCATCTACAGTCCACATTCTCACAGCGTTAACTCGCAGAAAATGCCAATGACTCACTCAAGGGTCGTATTATTGAGGTCTCACTCGGTGATCTTAACAAAGACGAGGAGCAGTCCTTCCGCAAGATTAAACTTCGCATCGACGAGGTCCAGGGAAAGAACTGTCTCACCAACTTCCATGGCATGTCCTTCACTTCGGACAAACTCCGTTCTCTTGTGCGCAAATGGCAAACACTCATTGAAGCACATGTCGACGTCAAGACGACTGATGGCTACCTCCTCCGCCTCTTTGCTATTGGATTCACGAAGCGCCGCCAGTCGCAGGTGCGCAAGACGACGTATGCCCAGACGAGTCAGATTCGGGAGATCCGGAAGAAGATGTTTGAGATCATGACACGGGAAGCAACAAGCTGTGACCTGAAGGAGTTGGTTCAAAAGTTTGTACCAGAGGCCATTGGAAGGGAGATCGAGAAGGCAGCGCGGAGCATCTATCCTCTGCAGAATGTATATGTCCACAAGGCGAAGATCCTGAAGGCACCCAAGTTTGACGTATCCAAACTACTCGAGCTCCACGGCGAGTCGACAGACGTACGTTTGACTTGACGGTGTATTTTGTTCTGTGACTCACATTCTCTAAAGGAGACAGGAACACGGGTGGTGAAGGACTTCAAGGAGCCAGATGTTCTTGAAGCTGTCTAATGGCCTAAAATATCATACCTTTTACTCGCCTTTGTATTGTCATACATTCTCTCCTTCTCCTCACACAGCATAGGTTCAGCAATCTATGAGCATCATGATATACTGGGCTGAATGAGAGATTTTGAGTTTGGATGTCTTATTATAGACTATAAACTGCCGTGGCGGTGGTCGCCCACTGACCGCTTTGGGTGCGCTGCCAGCTGACAGCGATGTCTGACGTGGATTACATCAAATCGCACATAAAAACTTACACGGATTTTCCCAGAAAGGTGCGCGATCCACAGTACTGTAATCCAAGCGCGAATTGTTCAGTGCTGGGAACATTTCAGGGTGTAGCATTTTGCGACATCTTCCCACTTTTCCGCGACCCGTTGACCTTCGAGAGTCTGATCACCCATATAACCCATCGCCTCATATCCGATACTATACCACTCTCTCCCAACAAGAGGATCGACGTTATTGTCGGGCTTGATGCTCGGGGCTTTCTATTGGGCCCTGTGATCTCTCTCAGGCTCGGCGCTGCCTTTGTGCCAGTGCGCAAACGGGGAAAACTGCCTGGCGAATGCGTGTGCGCTGCGTACGAGAAAGAGTATGGTAGGGTACGTGGCGTTATTCGGCTTTGGCTGGGATAATATATTCCGAGTTACTACAGGACGAGTTTGAAATGCAGGTGGATGCCATCGCACCTGGACAGACCGTTGTTATAATCGACGACGTCATAGCCACGGGTGCGGATTTTTTTTCGGCCACACGACGGGTCTTAACTCGAAAAAACTGATTCTGAATCGTCTTCTTGCCTTTGTATGTTCCGCCGTTTTGTAGGTGGATCAGCTGTGGCTGCAGGTGAACTTGTGGAGAAGCAAGGCGGTAAACTGCTGCAGTATCTGTTTATCGCCGAGATCACCCAACTTAAAGGCCGGTCTAAACTTAAAGTGCCAGTTTACTCTATAATCCAATCGGACGGGTAACCAGATTCGAGAGAACCATTAGATCGGAAGGGTGATCATCCTTTCTAGACCAACAGTTGTGTATTAAGCAGCGCGTGCCCATTAATATATAACACTGGATCCTCCTCAGCATATCTAAAATCATCCTGGACCCACTTGTGCTCCACCGAGGCAGTATCGTACTGCACGTTCTCCAGGGCGAGCACCACCCGTCCGGCGTGGTCATCATCTGCTGCATCCAACATTGCCAAAACTTGGCGCCCGTCTGATTCGCGCAGTACTACAACAGCTACGTCGTCCAATGAATTACCAATATCCCTGAGGTCTTCCTCATTCGCAGATGGGTTGATTCCTATGTCAGAATCATTAATGACTACGACACCCGAAGCCCCCGCTTCGTGTGCACGCATTAACTTTTCAAGGAACGTGCACCCGCCGCGACGCACAAGGATCGCCTCATCGGCGAACGTCTGCTTGTATTCCCGGCACCCAGTGGGATTCTCTGGGTCTCGAACTAGCCCGACGCCTTCTCCTTGTCCGAAACGCAAGGGCTTTCTGTTAGATCGATAGGGAGCTGTTGGATCGCCGGCGAATAGGCCGGTGCTAGCTGAGAAGACTGCATCGGATACAAGGTCCCTTGCCACAGACGAGATATATGACATTGGGTCAACGAAATCTATGAAGATTCGAAGCTGGACGGCGGCGTGTCGCCTTTCGGTTTGCATCTCTTTGCCATGGTTAAGCATCGAAGCCAGTGCAGTGTCATTTATGTAGACTGTTTGACCTGTGAGCACTGTATGTGGGCCCACTGCGAGAATATCAGTGGGTCTAGTAAGCGTGGCGAGTCGAGGAAAGAAACCGACATTTTGCAACATCGTAGCCTTTCCCGTCTAATCGGCTCACTATTCGAGTTCTAACACCGGTGATGCTTTGAACCATGAAACCATCAGAAATAGGATAAATCTTCTCGAGACCAGGTCTGGTGTCCTCCTCTACCATTCTGCCATCTACCGAGAGGATGAACTCCTGAGCCTGAGAGAATCAGCCGAGATCTCAACTACTAATTAAGCGGTAGTGTGGACATAACTCACATAAGGGTCGACCACTGGGACCGTACACCATCCATTGGCATGCCACCACGTTTCATCTCCATCCGAAAGCGCTGTGCTGATAAGGAAGCGAGAATAGTCAAAGTCTGCTCGGGAGCGAATGCCGACAAAGAGCTCTGGCATATCATCCGCGCCAATGAAGTAAGGAGGTTCATAGGCGGGGCATTGCGGGGCTTCTGCACGACGAAGCTGCCGCACTGTGGCTGATGGGAGCTTCAAATACTTCTGCTCCAGTGACAGTATGTGGCCCTCCGTCGTAAAAACGTAGTTCGAGTCGTCATTGTGCAATGGGTTTTCTTCGTCGAATAGCAAATAAAGATACTAGAGGTTCCTTATTAACTATCAGTTAGCAGACAGGCGAGTGAGTGCGAACCTTCAACGTCTCTGAGAGGACAAAAGATTCCATCCTGTCCTCGAGAACATTGTTTCTCAAATTTCGAATGCCAGCTATCCCGCATTCAACCTTTGCTCGAAGCAGCAAATCGGAGAAGACAACTTTTCCAATGTCGAGATACATAGTATCACGCGTTGCCTGCGTATTAATTAATGGCGGATGAAACGGGCCGCAAGAGACATACACGGTAAAGATACCAGGTTGACTCAATGAACTCTATCTTCTGATCAATTTCTTGAGAGCCCATGAAACGCATTGCAGCGACGTACCAGGGCGCAAAGGATATTGTAGAGAGGTAGCTTGTTTATAACTCATGTCCCAGACTTCCGGTATACCTGCATGCCGTTTCCATATTTGCCAATCTAATGGGAATCAGCATTTAATATTAGTGTTTTTGACGAGGCGACACCCACAAAGCAGGTGAGACTTGATTGCATTCTCGACATCACCAGCAAGGACTTGAAGACCAGGCCAAAATGCTGACAACGAGTCTAGGGTATCAAATGCTTTTTCGCCATTTCTCATGTTTACCTGTCGATACTATAGTACATTAGATCAACGGCCTAGACGAGAAAGGCAGGCTTACCCAGAATCCATCTAACGACCTGGAATAACGCATGATGGCCGCGTATGATTCATTCCATACATCAAGGAACTCATGATCGCCTAGCAAGATACAACATTTATGGTCATTGCATTCGAAGAGATTGCCTTTACGCACCGCTCAAAATATACCACTTGAGAGCGTATTCGAGAAAAGAGTCAATGCCAGCACCGACTGAGCTGATTTGTGGGTATGTCCAGTCCTGGCACAAAGTTAGAGTTACGGAATGCAAGCTGAAGACGCACGAACCCCAGTCCATGCGTTAACCGTATTTCCTACTAGTCCGATATCTGAACGACGATTCCAGAGAGCAAAGAAGGCCTTGCGAGCAGCTTTCTCGAATCTAGGGTCCCCAGTAAGCCGACTCAAAGTGGCGAACTCAAGGATGAGGGACCCTGCACCAGCAGTACCTGAAGAAAACATCCCGCTCTAGCACGGACAGCGATAAGGTTCACACACCCAACTCACAGGTTCCGACGCCTTCGCCTGGGGGAACCCCATGGCGAAGATTTATCTGCAAATACGCATTCACAAATAGTAATCCCAAGTGAACCGCTGTCACTCACTCTTGCATAAGGCAGGCCGGTTGGAGTGGAAAACGCGGGTAACAATCTCTGTCCCAGGTCATGGGCCATTACAAGTAGTTCACCATGGTACCACGGCAGATGAAATGGTTGCCCTATCCGACTAGCGAAGAGATGACCAGACAATAAACCCCCGAGGACACGTATATTTGTCTCAAAAATCTGAGGTTTGGTGTTGACATCGAAAGACACCCAGCGGATAACCTTGTGGATGGCATCCTCGAACCCAGCCCGGTCATTGAGCACTATCAGGGTGTCAAGCGAGTCTATTAGCGTAAGCGAGAAATTTCCCGCAACGTCGTTGTCTGCAATATTATCACTTGAACACACCAAGCCCTGGCAAGTAAGAAAAGCCAGTTACAGCAAAGTTAGGGATGAACTCACGGTCTATCCCAGTCTGGCCCGCGGCCTTTACAGGATAGAGGAGCTAGCTGACGCTACGTTGAGGTAATACGCTAACTCACTTGACGAAGGAAACATACCTCGTCTAGTGGAAAGGCTTGGCATACGTGTCAGTACCGAAGGGAGTGAGTTGGCAATTAGACGCACCGAACTGCATATAGCTAGAATACCCATGATACCAAAGGTCGCGCACTTCGTTTCTTGGAGAATCATCAGCTAATGGAGATGAGTGATGAGTTATTTACGCTACCGCATTTCAAGTTTCCGTTGGGACGTCCATGCAGCATGAGAAACCATGGGCGTGTTTGTGCTACCAAATCTGTATGCTTCAAGAGCAGCGACAAGGAGAGCCAGAACTATCTCCGGCCATCGTAATAACCAGCTCATCCAGTGCGTCGTCCTCCGACGAGGAGGTGTGAGGGACGCTTGAGGGCCAGGCGAGGAGTATTGTGGAAGCGGGTGACGTGATTAAGACTCGGACGTGGCGCGTCTCGTTCGGCGCTTATGCCAACACCACCCCTCTGGTGCTGCACCGTGTCGTATCGCTATGTCTAGGGTATTCAATGTTTCTGACGATTTCGGGAAATTACTTCTTGAGGGATGGGTATGTAAATAACCTAGATTTTCTCCTTCGAGTCGTTCTCATAATTTAAAGACACCTTCCGACCGGACGTGTCTAGCCGAAGGTTGTCGCGGAATTCCCCTGTTACGTTCGCCTGAGGGACAAAATCCAGTTACCTGGTTTTGTACTAGCTGTAAAGGCGATGGGAGTGGCGAGTATTCTGCCCTCATCGGTGCCTGCCTAACTTTCCGACTTTGTAACAGCCCATGGTCCCGGCGCTGTTCAGACTCTGTCGGAACAGCAACACCTCTCTTCACCTAGTCTTGCATCCAGCACTCACTACTCTCGATCTTCAACTCCGCCCACCGAAGAGTCTCATGATCCGAGCTCAATTTCTTTGGCCTTACCCGTGGACACGGAAGAGTCGATCAGGCGACGGCAGCAGTCCGACTTTGCCTCAGCGGAAATTGGAAAACGACTCTTGAGAGGATGGGCCATGCTTGCTGATGAATGTCCCAGAAACACTTGCTATGGCGTCCCGTTGGTCCGGCCTCCAACGGCCGGTCGTGACAGAGACTCTAGAAAGGTGTGCTGCTCCACGGTGATCCCGAAAAAGAGTGACATTTTTATAATAACCACAGGAATGTGTTGTATGTGGCACTGTCTACGTTACAGAAACAGAAAAGAGGGCTGAAGGGCGGGCTCCCTTGGCGCCTGATACGCTATCCGGGTCAAGTCAGGAAGATCTCACCATGTCTAGCATGTTCTTGGAGAGGTCAAGTGCAACAGCCAAGGGCAGAGAGAAAACATCGGAGAGCCCTGCTCTACCGGCGGTCCGTTCTATCAGAGAACAGGCAATAAACAATGACTTATGACCTCAACGGCACTTTTTTTAGGTAGTTGCACCTGCTGTTAGAAATTCGAAGGTCACGCACTCTACTCCTGCCTATCCCGTCACTTCATCTTCTGCCCGGGAGTCGAAGCCACCTCTCCCGATCTCCCCCGGCCGCCGCGCTTTCCCCGAGGTACGCGCTTTGCTCAATGAAGCTGTGAAACATTATACATTATCTTGCATCTGTTTCAGCCCGTTTCCACATCGGATGACATTCTCACTGACACGAGCAAGTCGCTCGAGGCTACTCTAAGTGCTCTATCCCAGAGGTTGATTCTCCTCTCCGGCCAGCCAATTCTAGACCCAGTTACCATTTCTCAAACAGCAGATGCCATTACCAAAGCTGGGCAAGCTCTGGCAGTGATAAACACGTTAAGACATAATAAGGAGTAGGTGAAGAATGTAGCTGGGGAGATGTTGTGAAGTGAAGAGTTGAAATGGCGTGAAATGGCCAGTGGCGCGAGACAAGTACGACGGTTTCGACCCCGTGACCAAACTAGTGTTCCATAGTGCGTTGTATCGTACTCATTACCCTGATGAGAAACCCTCGCCAGATATCAGTTTATCTTTATTGGCCCAAGGGCATGCCATGTCCTCGTGTCTTCGCTTTGCGCCGGGCTATGCGGCGCTCCGTGTCACGGCAGGTGATTGCATCCCCTGTCGCTCATGGCTGTGCTCATGGTCTGGCCCGAGCGTACTGTCGCCGTCGTGGTACTATATGAATCCGGCTGGTTGCGAGGGTTTCCCCACATCAACCCTCATCATGCCTTTCTTCAATATATTCAAGTCAAAGCGCGCACGCTCAAAGTCATTACCGAAGGCTCCAGAAAGGTACTTGCACGAATCTGAGTTCTACGATCAACCATCAGCGTACGGGCCTCGCTCTACTTCAGGCTTTAGTCGTTCCGCTCGTCTCACTCAGGGCCACGCTGGCTTCAGGGCGCAACGCTACCCCTCCGATGGCTCTTCGTTTTCCAACTCCGGCCCCGAGCGGTTCGCCGAGTCTCCAACAAATGACCAGGTGCGAACGACCGCTTTGCCGTATCTCCTCCCATCCTCAATGTCATGAACATTTGTCTTTTCACAAAAAAACACACATTGTGTGACACAGTCCTGGCATCAAGTAGAGCATCCGGACGCTTCGGGTTATCACGGCCAACGCGACCGTGATCCTGAAGATTATTCCTATTCCGAAGGCGATCGTAGCGGTGGGACTGTGTCTGGCACGGGCGTGCCGATCCATACCCTCTCAGAGTCCACTGGCAACGTGGTCGATAGCACTGTCCCCACCGTATACAGACAGGGCTCGCCCCCGTCCAGCAGTCGTTTGTACGAGCAATTTACAAGATCTCCCCCGGTGCCCGCGTCCGTGACCCGCTTAGACCTGCACGAGGGCGTTGAAGACGGGTACGGCGGCGGCTACGATCGATACCAGCGTGGTGCGCCACCGCCGGCGCACTCCAATTCCGTACGTCGTACCGCTTCTCAAAACCGCCATCCGTACGGGGCAGGTACACACCGTCATGGTTATTATCATCCTCCGCACCGACAGACGTCCCAGCGTGCCGTCCAGGTATGTGTCTGTACCGTGTTCACCAGAATAATGGTCACCATTTCCATGTCCGACTGAGGAGAATAACGAATGATAGGATCCGGCACAGGTGCATTATCTACCCACTGATAGCAGTCAGTCAGCCTCAGATGTGATGCAGATGATGGACAACGGGGATCACATTCCGGTTCGTCGTGTTTCGTTGAGTGCCAGTTAATGACCGAGTTTGGGTAACGATCAATGGCACATCAGATTCCCCGTCACCCTCTCGAACGACGTCGAATCGCGCCGCGGGAATCATATAATTATGACTCTAACACCAAGCGCACCTTCTACGTCGTCCCTCCTGGGATGAACGTCATCTTCCGCGACGAACATGGCAACGAACTCCAGCGGCAAGTCACCCAATTCACTCTGTAATCTACCACTGATCATCACCGAATTTGATTCAGTGTCGGCGACTTTAGCGTCAGCGAAAATGATTCCGACCAGTACGATGAAGCACCAGTCGAGCTGACTGATGAACACGGACGTCTTGTATACAAGCGAGTTGGATGCGATTATCTGCCCCCAGGGAAGTCGCTCACTGACATGATGGTCGTTGCTTAGGACGGGCGAGCACTATACCGATGATGGATCGGATGTAAGCGAAGCCACCTATCGCCCGAGGGTCGTTCATTTGGGCCAATACGTATCAAATGGGTACGTTGTTTCACCCCTGAGGGGGGGTCCCCTTGATGACTGCTCTGATCGATGTCGATTTCAAGCCGATCTGCTAGAAGTATTCCGCGATCAACGTCACCAATAACTATCTCTTTGGATCGACTGGGTCGTCACAGGCACATACAGTTGTATGTTTGTGTAACATCGTACGTTGAACAGCTGCTTAACTTTTGGTCGATCAGGGATCCTTCAGAAGATGGTAGTTACGGCGAATCCCAGGGAATAGATCGTTCGCTCGGCCCTCGCTTGTCCCAGACACGCTCAGAGTCAGCGTCTCTAATCATATCACCTTCCTTCATCCGCTCATTTTTCTTAGGGGTCACCTCCCTGGTTACGGGCTAACACCACACCTTGATCAAGTTAGGCTGCGTACAGTATACCCATAGCTAAACTTAAGAATTTAAACTATGTCATGCCGGGTCAAAATGTTGTCTATTCCAGCCATTCATAGTTATGTTGTATACTCCCTCGTGTAATGTATCTATCATTGCCTTCCAGTCTCAACCCAAGGGACCAGTCGCGTCACGTTACCCAAACTTGCTGAGCTAGGCGCAAGGGCGCCAGCTAATCTAATACGAGCTTTAAATTAGACCAAATCAGTGATCCCGATCCCAAGTCCTTCTGGTGTCGAAGCCGCAATCTCTGTCGGTATCGGTTGTTATTGCAACAACCGCGAGGACCTAATCAAGTATTAAGTACTCAAATGAGTGCTAACATTAGTAGTGGCGGGGCGTACGACAGTGATCCTCTAAATTCCTCACGACAACACTGCAGACCGTGGCATGAGCTAGATCGAGAACGCTGCCCTCATCCACTAGTGCGCAGTTAATAACAGTGATTTCCTCGATGGGATCAAAAGACCCCCGACGATTTCCACTTGAATCAGCTCTAGATTGAACAAGGTCTACTAAGGCTTGGCCAGCCAGTTGCTCGCACCAGCGGAGATCAAGACGCTTCAAACGGGGACATGCACCCATGGGTCCATGGAGGGGAAACAATGCGTCGTTCGAAATTTCCGTCTCATGGAGACGTAACTCCTCTAAGAGTGGCAGGGAAAGAAAGCATTGCACGAAATCATCGCGGCAGATGTCTACATCATGGAGTTCTAGCAGCTTCATTGGAGGCTTCGATGACTTGAGGAATTGGAGAAGGGCCTCGCCTGTACCCTGGTGCGGAAAATTCAACGGCGGTTCCGTCGACCGAAGGTGGAGATATTGGAGAGCGGGAGTTTGGATGGATCGTAGGATAGCGTTGAAATCGGCGGGAAGGGTTCCTAACATTTGCAAAGCCGCAGACAATGATGGTCGCGAAGACGCTACGTCGGCCAATTGAAGAGACAAATCTACAACTGACTGGGGAACACTAACAGGAAACCTGTTGGAGACGATGCGTACATGGGAGAGAGAAGGAGCATAGGCGAAGGCATCAGCGACTCCTGAGAGTTCGTCCAGGCCTTGCTCGGTTGCGACACCGATGGAGAAGCTCGTAATGTCAACAGTGTGCAGGTAAGGGGTAGGACGACGGCATTGGGATAAAATATCGCTGGCCTGCTGGGCAAACCTGGTGTTTAAGGTTAGAGTGCGCCATTGGGAGGCGTGCTCCAGAATAAGTTCAAACGCATCAAGGATATGGGGGTCGAACACTCGGACGTCGATTGTGACGGAAAGTGGAGATTGGAGGGCCCGAGAAAGCCAGAGACGTGTCTTGGCGACGGGATCCAAGCTCTCGCTTGAGAGATGGATATGGGACCACACGCAAGGAACAAAGCTAGCGCGACGCCACTTGGTGCAGACTTGAGAAATGACAAGAGGGGCATTGGTCCACCCGCCAGCCGCGGCGTGCTCAAAGATGAGAGCAAGAACATCATCGGGAGCCCGTCGCGCCAACGAAATTGAGCCTCGACATTTAGCAATCGCGTCCAGGTGGTATGCCCTCTTTGCGTGAAGCTGTTGGAGTTGTCGCAGAAGGTCCTGAATTGTGATATCCATTGATTCAACTTCAAGTTCATGACTGTGGATGACCGCATGGACGGCGAAAATCTCCTCAGCCGAGGCTATTTCCATGATGTGCCAGTGGGGGATCGTCCAGGAAGTGGCACTGCTAACAGCAACGGAATCCAGAGATCATAAGTCGATAAAAATCCAAGAATCTGCAAGCAACGCGTTTACCTCCTCTCCGAACGTTCCTCGAATTACCGAGCGAGGTTGGCGTTCGGACTGACACCGGGCAGTTTTTAGCCCCTTGGGTGGGGGTTAGTAATCGGAAGTTGATGTGGGTGTAAACGAGAGGCTCAAAGTAGGGTAACTGCGTTGGCTAGCTAGATGGGCCAAGCAGCTATCGGAAGTAATCGGGCAGTGGGGTCGGAAGAGAGTTACAAATGCCAGTGGGTGGTACATGACCGCATGGGATTTCCACTCTGCGGCTTTTGGTATATGCATGCATGACGATGACCGAATTGGATTGGAAATACATAAAGCGGTTGAATGTGAGTGGGTCTGACTCTCCGGATCCGTGGAACGGGACGCAGATAGCCGACTCGGATAACTGTTATCCATCACACCGTAAACGGGCACATCTTTTTGGTCCACATCCGCGACATGAACTTGAACGTCAGATCATAACGAAACGTATCGGGGCCTCCATGTTTCCATGACCATGACTGCGATGGTCTTGTGGCTTGATGATGCACGGATGATCCATCGCACTATTTCCACGTATCCTTAACGTCAAGAGGCCACACATCGTGCCCCTGAAACCTTATGCTGTTGCACAGGCCGGCATTTTTATCAAAGCATCTCGTTTTTGCTTGATCCGGGAATACGCAATTGCGACGTAGCACGATAAGGAGAAATCTGAAGAGCATACTAGGAGTTGGAAGAGGAGGAGTACTGCGTTAAAAGGGGGACCTGTTGGGCAGGGTATCTTGACGTCTCCTTCCGGAGCGCACGGCGAGATTTGAGGGCATAGAAGTATGTGTTGCCCTGCTTACAGGCCTCTGTCCACAACCCAATGCCCGCGAAACTCTAGCCAAGGATGAACTTCATCCTTGAAAGGGAATAAATGCAATGAAATCTAGTAGTTCCAAGGTTGTCTGAAGCCTACTCTTCCTCTACTATACTACACCTGCATACTGATCCTCGTCTTCATCTCCGTCCAATGGATCCTGAAAACCTGCCGCTAAGAACAGACAGGAACCATCTCAATAACCATCGACGGCCTACCTCAATTATCATCTTGACAGCCGTCCCATTAGTGCAAAGTCTCTTTGCTTCACCCTGCTGGATTGGGATATCAACTGATGGCCATTTTCTACTGT
>WNFI01339612.1_pt1 | contig 20861 bp, 27 predicted proteins | sample 5400471 | NCBI WGS metagenome assembly WNFI01 (sample SAMN13153348, study PRJNA577476) | soil metagenome | isolation source: 100 cm saprolite on Douglas fir-dominated hillslope | place: USA:California | collected 2013-09-17
GCCTCAATCACCGGGTCTGCTATGCCTCTAAGCATGGAAGTTGAGAGGTACCGCAGATGATATCAGCCATTGTCACCTTCATGAATCATCGAGGGCATCCAATTAGCAACAATAAAAATATGGGTACATACACAAAGATAGGTCAAAAACGTTGCAGTTTGGTCGGTCTAGTGGAAATTATATTCTTTCAGTCCGACGCTCGGAAAATACTGTGCAAGCTGCGCTACACCGACCTACATAGGTTAACAGTCAAGCAAAAAAAAGGAAACACAGTTGCTATCGAAGAACATAGTACTACATATGTATGTGACGCAGTATGGCAACGTGAAGAGTCGCGGGGACCAATAGAGTTCGTGATCGTTGATACGGAACGAAGGAACGTATTCAGACGGGTGCCTGCCGATTTCTTAAACGAAAGACTACCTCATAGACCTACCCTAGTTCGTAGGCAGGTGACCAGCCTCTATCACTAACCAGCCTCTATACCCAGTTCGATTGTATGTTACAACACGGCATTCATAATAATACCCAAACAGATGTGCGAACCCAGGAAATCCCACTGTAAAACATTCATCGCAGGAGAGCCCCGTGGCAGTTGGTACCGAGATATAGCAGAGTCACCTGTTGTCCACCGCCACGCGTGCATTCCAGGAAAGATATGGAACGAAGAGATTAGCATTCACGATTTACACACCTGTCTATGTGATGAAAAAGAGTGCGATCGACGAAGTCTTGCGGACTATGACCCGATAATTGAAGGCCCCCTAATCGACAGTAGCTCATGGAGGGGCATGGTTCTAATAAATAAGGTATCCAAGAGAGCTGCATGCCTCATTGGGGAATAACGGCAGTAATGATACCTTCGACGACTCATAGTTTATCCAGGACTCTAATCTCGGGGTATAGATGTTCCTTGAAGGGAACACTATGGATGAAATAGGCCGATCCTAGACCCGAAGCAGGTGAAAGTGCAGATACTCCCACTGTATTGTGGACCAGGTGCGTCGCTGAACACCTGAAATACGTGCATGGATCCTATTTGTGACCACCTGGCAGGGCGAGATAATACCAGGAATGGGCTCCAGTACACAATGCCATATTGCGCTAGGGTCCGAAGCATCCGGGTGGCCCGAGCTGAGGCTAGTTGATGCGGTAAGAAGAAATATTGATCATGATCCACGCACGTACGGGCAACCATACCATTCTAGCTTGGGATAATTAGACGAGATACACATGGTTGCGGTGTTGAGTCATGAAAGACCGGAACTCCCATAGTAATGAAATGTCGGAGATTCCCATTGTGTTGAACCCCCGAAAAGTATTTCCCCAAAGTGTAAAACTGTCTACGCTTTTTCCTCCTCACATCCATCAATGGCTCAAGCCACCAAGACCATCGACTTAGAAACCCTCAAGGCAAACGCCACGCGCGAAAACCTTTACGTGCTCATTAGTGGCAAAGGTTCGTCGCCTTTCGGATCTCCGTGGTTGGCGGCAATAGCTGAAGGGCATCACGTTGGCTGCTCTAGTATATGATGCGACCAAGTTCTTAGATGAGGTACGTTGCGCTCGGTAGCTCCCCCACACTCGTCAGCCCCCAAGGCATTCGTGTTTTCTGACATTTGGTGGTTCCACGTCGTAGCATCCAGGCGGTGACGAGGTCATTCTATCAGAGGCTGGTGAGCTTTTTCATGACTATTTTTTTCTGTGCTGCTTACAGGCACAACTTATTCGTAGGTAAGGATGCTACGGAGGCCTTTGAGGATGTTGGGCACTCCGATGAAGCCCGTGATTTGTTGAAGACCTTGTTTGTCGGTGACTTCGATGGACCATCAGTGAGTTGTACACTATGCTTCACTTTACATTTCCATCTGATTCACTGTTCTCCAGCTGAAGTCGGATTATGTCCACGGTGGGGAAGGCGGTGAAACGGGCGGCAGGTAAGCCCACAAAACGTCTGTGCTACAAGGAATATGGCTGTTAATCAATCTGCTTACCTCAATAGCACGACCTTCTTCCTCTTCCCTCTTGCTCTCTTTGGTGCCATCCTTGCGTATCGCTACTATCTTTTATAACCACCCGCGGTTCAGGGATTTGCATGCATACGACTACATTAGACGTCCCATGACATAACTATATATTGTTTTTGGTTCGTATCAGACTCCCTGTGCCATTTAGGATGTAATTTGGGAGTATGTGGGTTGTTAATGCAAGAACGTTCATTGGATAACGTCCGTCACGGAAATCCCCATAACCAGAATTTCGCCGGTACATAATTCGGCGATCCTCTGCCTCCCCAGTGTTTACCTCCACTATGTGCGCGGACCTTCATTGACCGTGGGAGTTAAAAATAACCATCCTGTTGCTTATGTCATGATATCATTATCGAGGGAAATGATCGCACTCTCCACCATCCGCGGGCGCGTTATGGTGTTCAGATGGAAGAGTGTTTCAGCGCGAGCTGGTTTTGTCTTGAAAAGCTATGGACCAGTAAGATTTTTGAATTCCAAAGTGACCCGTGTGAGTGATGGGATGTCTTGCGTGACGTCGTCATCTACGTTGTTGACCATTTGAACATCTTGACACGGCTTGGAACGTGCACTCCTTTGATATTGGAAATGCAGTGGGGGCTCAAAGATCCATCGTTAATTCGAAACCAAGGACTTATTGGCGGGAAGTGGGTCGACGCCAAGGATGGACGCCTGTTTGATGTAAATAGTGAGTTTCCTTTTCGATTCGGCTTGCAATGTGTAAAAGGCAAGTTGTAAAATTTGTGGATGGATAAGATCCTGCGACACTCGAGAGTCTGGGGACAGTACCAGAGATGGGGATTCTTGAAACGAAGCAGGCGATCGAAGCAGCTCAGGCCGCGTTCAAAAGCTGGAGTAGAGCAACCGCTAAGGTGAGGGTTATTCACTCATTCAAGGAGATCTCCATTCATGAGGGAAGGGGTTACCTATAGCATCGGCACGATATTTTGAAGAGGTTCCACGCACTTATGATGGAACATAATGACGACCTGAGTTTGATAATGGTGTGTCGGCGCACATTTCTCTCTATGCATGTGGTTGGTAGAACATACAACTGTTATACAGACGCTGGAGAACGGGAAAACTATAACCGAATCGAAGGTGTGTTCCTGCATACAGTCAATTTAGTCTTTAGCCGACCTTAAAAATTTCTGTAGGCGGAGAATACCTATAGTGCATCATTTATAGAGGCATGAGAATCTCTCTTGTCGGGGTGCTCCTTGCTGATACAGTTGTGTCTGCTTCAAGTGGTTTGGTATGTACGGATCTTCTATTTGACCATTCCGTTTCAAAGCTAACTCTACCTCTAGCTGAAGAGTGTGTCCGATCTTTTGGAGGTGATTAGGATTTAACGGAAGCGTGTTTGTCGGTTTATGGACCTTTGCCCCTAAGAGGTGATACCATCGCCATTCCCAACGTCTAGGAACGTGACTATAAGGCAACCAGTCGGTTAGTTCAGGGACCCGGGAAGCCCCCACAGATGAAGTTACTTATTTATCCAACTAGGGGTCTGGTACTTATCGCCAGATTCGGTCTCTTGGGGTTGGATCTGACCCTTCTTCCCATAGCTCTATCCTAACGCCATGGAACTTCCGTGAGTGTCGGTTTTTATTTTTGATCGAGCTGTGTGTAGACCTTTTGATCTTGTAGCTTCGGCTATGATCACTCGAAAAGTTGGGCCTGCTCTTGCTGCAGGGTGCACTGTTGTCGTTAAGGTCAGTCTATCCTGTGTATCTATATCATTTTCTGACCAAGTTATCCGCTCAGCCACCCTCAGAAACACCCTTCTCAGCGTTGGCGCTGGCAGAAGTACGTCCATTCCATCCGTCTCTTTCCATACCGTGTCCAATAGTTTCGCCTCCGCAGCTCGCCCAGCGCGCGGGGATACCTGACGGCGTCATGAACGTTGTGACGACAGAGAAGAATATCCAGGAGGTAGGGAAGGAAATGTGCGAAAACCCCATCGTCAAGAAGGTTTCGTTCACTGGCTCGACACCTATCGGGAAGCTCATCGCAACTCAAGCTGCTTCTACGTTGAAGAAGTGAGTTCATGAAACTGGACTGTATATTGAGAGTCTGAGTACTTGTCTGTAAGGGTGTCAATCGAAGCTGGAGGGAATGCACCATTTATAGTCTTCGATGACGCAGACGTCGATGCAGCCGTGGAGGGTGCTATGGCCTCCAAATTCAGACAATCTGGTCAGACATGTGTCTGCGCAAATAGGTTTTATGTCCAGTCCGGAGTGTATGATGAGTTCGCCTGTAAGCTTGCTGAGAAGGTTGACAAATTGAAGGTTTGATCTCCTTCAATGTGTCTCGGATTGTTTCAGAACCAGTGTTATACTTTTTCATAGGTTGGCAATGGCTTAGACAAGGATACGTATGTCCACCATCAGTGTCGCTCTGGCAATATGGTGAACCTTCAGTTTCAGGACGCAAGGACCGCTCATTCACGGAAAAGCCGTAAAGAAGGTTGAAACTCATGTTGAAGATGCTGTTACCAAAGGTGCCCAAGTCCTCGTAGGCGGCAAGCATCTTGGAGGCAACTTCTTCGCCCCCACTCTCCTCGCAGACGTGCCTCCCGACGCATTAGTGGCTCAAGAAGAGACATTTGGACCTCTGGCAGGTATTATCAGGTTTGATACGGAAGAGGAAGCCCTCAGGCTCGCGAATGATACACCATATGGGCTTGCTGGATATTTCTACTCCAGGGATGTCGGTAGAGTCTGGAGAGTTGCTGAGGCTCTTGAATGTGGAATGATTGGGACAAATACTGGCCTTATCTCAAGCAATGTCATTCCATTCGGTGGCATGAAAGTAAGTTGCGCTAGTGAGTTTGTTGTTGTATGGTTGTGAGTTAACTACTTTATACCTATAGGAGTCTGGATTGGGCAGAGAAGGTGGACCTCACGGTATCGAAGAATACCAGGAAGTGAAATATATCGCATTCGGGGGAATATAGATTGTAGTATGGCTTAGCGGTGCTGCGTGCAAAAAACTACAGTGTATCATCAGTAAAATCCAGTTGATGCTGACTATCGGATAGTGGGGACATATTGTATGGGCTACATGGATGGGGGATGCCCATTTCAGGATTAAGCTAGTCCCCAAACGCCGGCACGCTGTACACCTTCGACCAGTGCATCCACATTCCCTAACCAAGTTGATAAGAGTAACTTCTTCTCTTCAGTCGATCGAATCAGATCTCCCTTCGATGTCTCATTATGCGTGGTAGAACGCTTGTTCTTGATAGGCGATGATGGAGTGGGAGTGATGGGCCTGTGATGCGTGTTGGAGCCATCAATTAATTTGGTTTTCTTTGGTGAAGACCCCGTTGAGCCCTGCTCATCGGAGAGGGCTGAGGCTGCAAGTTTCCGCGATTCAAATGCGTTAGGGGTGATGGAAAAAATTTGCTTCGAGGATGAGACCTCATTTTGTGCCAATGGACTACTTCTTCGCAGTTGAGGGACGGAGAGTTTTGTGGGACTTCGTTCGCCATCACTCGCTTCGGAAGTTGGTCGTAACCTGCCCGAACCAGTAGTTTTTGGGGTGCCGATGCCCAGTTTGACGATCTGTTTCTTTTTGGGGCTCAGCGGAACGAAGTCTACGTCACGACGGAGGATTGCAAGATTCGGGTGACCCCGCTCTGTTGCGTCAGAGCGAATTGAACCTTTGTGAGAGGGGTTTTGGAGATCCGTAGCTTTCGTGGATGACTTCCTTTGGGTCGATAAGGGGTTTCGGTCGAAAAGAGTTACCGCCCTAGGTTTCGTAGGAGAAGGGGGTAGGGGAATATCTGCCGGAGCCCTTGGTTTCGAAGGAGACGCCGGACCTGATGCGAAATAGCCCTCTTCTTGTGAAGAGGGATGAGGATGTCTATTTTCAGGAAGCAAGTAGAAATATAGGAATTCCAAGCATTTGACTCTATCGATACATTAGGCATATTCAGGCCATGCGTAATAAGGATCATACCTGAGTTCGCGATCAGTTCCCGCACGCTTGAGCGTTTTAACAACGGACTCTAATCCGTTACATTCTTCAAAAGTTCGGAGTGCTGAAGGTGAATCCACCAAGACGCATAGAAGGGTATCAAGAACCGATGAAGCAAGAGGGGGACACCCCGGTGGTAGGCAAGCAGCACCTCCTTTTTGTTGGACAGAAGGCATCGATGAAGGTGGGGTATTTCCTGGTCTATTTCCCTGAGCTTCCGTACTATGGGATAACGATATGTGACGAGCGACAGATAACAACTCAACGAAAGCCTACTGTTCTATCAGCAAAGTAGAAAGAAGATGGTTTTACAGGCCTACCTTCATGGATGTTCTTCTTTGCAAATAGGTCTTACTCGAGGGATGAACTAGCGCAACGCCCTGCAAGATAGTTAGGATTTGACAGAGGTCATTGGTGACGCCAACTAGTGATACTGAGGATTAACATTAGATGTCAAGCCCCAGTGACCACGCACTTGACCCAGGAGATGACTGCAAAGCCTGGCGCACATGAGGCAGAGAGTATGCAAGATGCAAAGAGAGTCGGACTGCAACTGGAAAACTACCTCAATGGAATGTCGGCTGTACAGGGCACAAAGCATACCGTTGTATTCAGGGAGGTTCTGAGAATTCCAGAAACTTTCCACATGCTGTTTACTGTCTATACACTCTTGGGCCATGAGACGTTCAATTGTTGACAAAGCCTGCCTCTGAACAAACGCATCCTCATTTAGAAGCTAACTTGACGTGTCAATCGCGCCACATGATGACATGGCATAGGGTCCTCACATCATCCAGAGCTCCTAAAAGTGATGCGCGGATCTCCATGATGTGAGTTCGATGTTGTTTGCACGCATTTATACCGGGGTCGAACGAGTTGCTGAACTGAACTCCGAGAAATAAGGTAATGACCCAAGCCCCATGGAAGTTCTAAGCCAGTCAAAAGATGACTTGCATGTCTTCCTTTGTCGTTATCTTGCAAACGAGATGTTCCAGTCAGACCCACCCGTTCTCGTACCGCAGGGAAACGACACATCCAAGTTCATAAATCTGATGAAGGTTATGATTCCTCATTTCTTGGGACGATTCCCTACAACCGGCATCTGGGAAAAGGACCTTATCGAGTTCTCGGAAGTCCTCTTAGACGTTCTCGAAAGAGGGCTTGTGCGTCTTCAGGGACTCTTCGATGGGGAATCGTGTAATGAAACACGATGGCTGTTTGACATCATTGTCTTCATCGGGGTCATGAATACTTGGAATCGCAACCACGAAGTATCGGCTAATGGGTTGTCATCTCCCACCCATCTAGGCAACAGAGCATTGGACTGTGCCATTATTATCCTTTGCACACTTGGAACCGAGATACAATTCGACTCTGGAATTGGACGTGTTCCTCCTCCTTGGGTTGCGTTTCGGCGTTCCCTTTTACAATTGGCTGCAATCCATAAAAGTAACATCTCATTCCTCCTTGCAGCTTTGCATTTCCGCTTATTATTGGGTTTTTCAGATGTCTCTTATACAACAAATAGAACATTTCCCTTCACTATTGAACCTGATGTTCAATCGGGTGAGAAGAGTGCAGCTGGTGAGGTAGTGGGGATTTTTTGCCGATGTGGCGTTCAGCGATCTGATAAAATCCAGATCAAGGATCCTCCCGTATCTCTTATTATACATTCAAAGATAGAAGCTGAAGACTTGTCTGCCGTCATAATGAAAATCGTCTGCATGACATATTCGAAGCCAATCCGATGTTTATCATCGTCTATCGACCTATTTCGCTACTTTTATGAGTCTTCTTGGCGCCGGTTGTGTTCTATATGCCAAGATGGGTTAGTGGACCTGGGATCTCCAGCGTCATCCCAAACCTGGGTTTCACTGCATAGACTTCTAGAGAGTATCACCGTCATAAGAGCAGAGCTCTTCAGTTTCCCAGCATCCTTCTCCCACATCATCCACAGTGCAATATGGGCAAGGGCAAATGCTGGTCCTTCAGAGGGGTCGTCGTTGGTGGATGACATCCTCCTCCGATGGGTGGCGGACTTTAGCTTCCCACCAGTAGCTGCCATTCATGTGTTGCGAGTAGCGGAAGCTCTACGAGACGAAGAATGGCCAGATCCGAATGGCAACTCGCTGAGAGTATGTCTTCACCCACCAAAAGGCAATCTTTCTCTAAACCTTCTGTAGGTCCTTCTCTTAGAATACCTGTCAAAAACTCTTCGCGCGAGCTCGTCGCCGGGATCTCTCGCAGTGAAGCATGTATTGGAGCTACGGAGTCTCCCCAGAGCCTCGCAATACGAGCGTCTGATCACAGAGCTGCATGGGGCCACAGACCCGCAAAATCCCTCATCACCTGTGTCAAACTTCGGAAAGAGAAAACGTCAGGAGTCACAGGTGTGGGCCTCCGGGCTGGAAGCGGAATTTCGGAGACTGCTACCAATCAAGTCGTGTCTCGATAAGGATTTGGACACCCTCAGCCTGATACGCTGGTTACTTGACGAGGTCTACGGCGTTCTGTCGAGGTAAGGGCGAGGTCCGTCTTCCTGATCAGCCTCAGCATTGAATTTCATCTTGCACTGTGAGTCAAGACCCTTGCAGGACCCTTCCGCCAGATTTCGAATTGATTTAGCGCAATCCATGGAACGTGCGGCTGAGATGTTCGCTTCCTGCCCATCTACGACTGACAGCATACCACACGCCATGGACATAGATCATGGCGACAGCACTTTCCCTATGACTCACCGAATCCCACTTCCAAAGCTACTTCCCGTGCTTTTCACAACCACAACGCGCCTGATCGATGGGCCATTGGAAGAAGTTACGAACCTCGTTAGGAGGAAAGCCTATAGAATCCTTATCCTCGGCATCCGTTACGGCGTACTGTCTGAGGTGCCTCTGACGCGAGTCTCAGAACTTGTCAAGCGTGGGATGGAACATTCCGATCGGACGGTTCGAATGGAGGCTGGGTAGGTATGTGGTGTCTGCCCGAGGATGCAATGACCTGATCTTACTGAATAGTCGAGCTTGTGGTGCCTACCTAGAAGTCTGCTCTAGTATGCCGGGAGACAATGCCAAGACTGCTGGGGCTCTTCTAGATCTAGTGATGGCCTTGACGGAGGTGAAGGACCCACGAGTCGTAGAAACTACTGTAACAACAGTCGGAAAGATGGGACGGTAAGCCTAGCGTTGCTATCGCCTCTCATTCTCCTAAATGATCCATATCAGTGTCACAAAAGGAAGCACTCTTGGTCGGATCATTCTGATCTTGATTAGTCAATGGGGCCAGAGCAACAGTCTTTTGAAAAGCTTATCATATATTCAGGTCAGTTCCTGACGCATCGGCACCTTTCATGCTAACTCGCTAGAATCAGCTTCGAGATTTGGCGCAAGTCCACAATAAGTCTTCCTACGCTTTCTTGTCCCCCTTCCTCCCCGACGTAATTAAATACGTGACAGCCAACATATGCAATAAGCCTGCACTTCTAGGGGAACTGGGGCGGTTCCTCTCCCTTGAACCTGCGGAGCTTCTCGCCTTTACTCTATCGTACTCATTACCCTCTTTGGTCGCAACATGTTCAAGGGATGAGATCAGGGCTGTTTCACACCAGGTCGGCCGTCCCGTAGCAGCTTTGTTAATAGACAAAACAGCCGTGATATTAAAAGCTGTCTTCTTGCTTCCCGATGGCGCTAGCACAGAGCAGGCTCTCCGTTTTATGACTCGCATGGTGGCGGAAGCCGCGGGGGCACGCGCTGGCTCTGTAGGAATCCAAGCGCTTGTCAATAGCAGCATCGCAGAATTATTGGCGGAGCTCGTGATTTTGCTAGGCAGCGAGGAACATAATACTGCAGTAATGGTTGGCACCAGGAGTCTGTCTATCCTGCCGAACCTTGCTGAATCATTTTTTTAGGCTTCTAAGGCACTCAGGAGGGTGCAGAAGGCATTGACATTACCAGATCAACTAGCCTCCACTTCGTCCATGGATTCACCCACTCTGGGGGCCTTCCTACAGCCCCATATACTTGCGATCATGACATATCTTAATGAAGTGCTGCAAGAAGTCCAAGGCAAGAAAACGCCAGCCTTTAAGGCCATGGTGATTCGTAGTCTCGGTATGGTCATTAGCTTATGGCTGCAATACAAACACATCTGCTCGTTTCTGAGCTCACTGAGGCGTCCCTGTCCACTTGGAAAATCTTTATGACTAAGCTCGTCTTCCGAGACATTGGGCCCTATATAGGATCGACAGCGGCGTCATTCGTTACGAATTGGCACCACTTTTCCCCATTGTGCCAGAGGATCGCGCGCGAGACGCTGGAGTATCTCATCGTCGAAAATGCCGAAAACGTCAAGTCTTATCTCAACAACGTAGTTTCCCTTTCAAGTATCTCGGAATTAAGTCATTGCGCTGCCCGCTTGGAGAAATTGGAGGCCCGTCGTGATGCAGCCTGCAAGCTGGATAATCTCTTGGAACGCTGCTCCTCTGAAAACGTCACTATCTCGAGCCTTTCTTTGGTAGAGCTCAAGCAATACCTTGTCGACAACGACGCATTAATCCGTCGGCTCGCGTCAGGAGACCATTTCGACTCAACCATCGCCTCCATCGTTAAGGCTCTATTTAACATTGCTTCCAAGGATGGAGACACCTTTGATGGATTACGACTGCTGGCGTACGAATGTATTGGTCTGCTGGGCGCGCTGGATCCTTTTCGCTTCGAAACACCATCAGAATCTCCGCCGATGATCGTACTTCATAACTTCGAGGAACAGGTCGAAGCCAGTACATTTGCTCTCCACCTAATCCAGCACCTCCTGGTAGACGCATTTCGTTCAACAAGTGACCTCCGATACCAGAGCCACTTGGCCTTCGCAATTCAAGAGCTCCTCAAATTTTGTGGATTCACATCTGACCTGATCAAGAATGAGAAGTCAGTCCCGGTCAAGACACGCGCGCGATGGAAGAGTCTTCCTGTCCATTTGTTGGATGCCATTACGCCCTTGCTTGAGGGAAGGTTCTCTCATGAAGCCTCCGACCTCCCCGGAATTGTCCATCCAATATACCAGTTTACTACATCCTACCGCGAGTGGCTGCAAAATTGGGTAACCGATATGGTGGGAAAAACGCGAGGCGCCGATGCACGAACAATCTTCAACAGCTGCCGTCTAGCAATACGAAGTCAAGACGTGCAAGTCGCAAGATTTCTCGTTCCACATCTTGTTTTGAACGTGTTGATATCTGGAAATGATGATGATAAACAGGCGATCCGTTCTGAAATTATCGCGGTTCTAGAGGATCAAGCAGCTCATCAAGATGGCTCGATGGCAGACCGCCGAGTTCTAAGTGCCCAGGTACTTATTGATGTGTCCATGGGAATAAACACTAATTTTAGCATAGACAGTCTTCCATCTTATGGATCACATGTGCACGTGGATTCGCGTTGCACGACGGCATATTACTGAGAAGCGTCTGGATAATCGACGATCAAGAACTTCTGGTGCTGATGGCTGCAGCGACCTTGAGATGCAAGTGATGGCCGTTGACTCGATGATCAGTAGCCTCAACCAAGAACTCTTGGCAACAGCAGCCCTCAACTGCAAGTCATACGCCCGGGCTCTTATGACGATAGAGCAGCTCATTCAAGTTCGGTCAGAAGCAGGGGCGAAACGCGATAATCTCCAGCCGTACCTGGAGAGGTTGCACCTCATCTATGCCAATCTTGATGAACCTGATGGCATGGAAGGTGTATCTACAAGGGTTCTGTCTCCTTCGCTTGAGCATGAAATCAGAGAACACGAAAGCACTGGGAGATGGACATCCGCACAAAGTTGCTGGGAGGTTCGACTGCAGCAATCTCCTGATGATGTTGAGCTCCATATCGGGCTTTTGAGATGTTTGAGGAATCTTGGGCATTATGGTTCGTACTTGATGGACATTGCTTTACTACGGCAACTGACTGAAGGACTGTTCAGATACACTACGGACGCATATCACAGGTATCCTTACTAGGTATCCCGAATGGGAATACAAACTTGCTGGCTATCATGCTGAGAGTGCTTGGATGATCGGCGACTGGGATGCAGTCGGAGAGATTGTTCAACGTGTGAGCAGCGACCTACCCGAGCTTGTGATTGCACGATTGCTGCTATCTCTGCGAGGTGATGATGATGTCCACATAATAGATGGATTCAGACACGCTAGACGTGTTCTGGGCGCCTCTATCACGTCTGCAGGGAAGTATTCCTACCGACGTACTTATGATGCGGTCATAAATCTTCATGTCGTGCACGAACTGGAGATGATTCATGATGCGAAGACCGTTATTTCCCGTCGTCATTCTGGGAGCCAAGCAATGTCAACGTTCCTGCAACGCACGAAATCCTCTCTTAGCGCCAGACTAGAACAAACGTTACCCACGTTTAAAACCCGGGAACCGATTCTGAGCATGCGTCGCACCGCCCTAGGGTTGAGGTAGGGACTACTTGTTACGAAATAGGTCCACATGACTAAGCAATGCATCAGGCCTGGTTTAGTTGGTACATTCAAGATCGACCTTGGTCGGGCATGGCTTGCGAGTTCCAAGATGGCTCGCAAAGCTGGTCACTTTCAAACGGCATACACTTCTATGCTTCAGGCACGTCAACTCGGCACTCCCTACAGTTTCATACAGAGCTGTAAACTGATACATACCGAGGGAGATGCCCTCAGAGCCCTGCAGGAGCTGAATAATGCCCTTAAAGATCCTAAGGTCGACACAGTGACCCCAACTGGTGTCAGCTTGGATGTTGAGGAACAGATGCTACAAGCCAAGGTGACCATGTTAGTATCTTTGCGGAGGTATGACTTACCCACACCTATAAGGCTCTTCTCCTTCGGGCGCGTTGGACGCACGAAACTCGGCGTTCCGATTCAAACGACCTTTTAACTAGATATACTGAAGCCAGTGAAATCATTTCAGAGTATATCTTGCGTGACGCGTCGCTTATATGATTATCTGATTATTATTTCCGAAGGTGGGAGAGTCCCTATTTCTATCTGGGGGCCTATCAAGACGAGCTCTTCAAGGCCTCTAGTGACCCTAGGATCCGGTAAGCATTAGCATGAATGATGTGTGGTTTATTATTGACCTACTCACTGGGTCCAGAGGCTCCAGAGCTCGACATCAAGCCTGCAAATGTTACATACGAGCTCTGATGTTTGGGTCGAAATTCGTCTACCAAGCGATGCCAAGGCTCTTGACGATATGGCTTGACAATGGGGCTGACCCCGAACTGGTGGAAGTCATGAACTCTGGTATACCCCCGTATGTAATATCACCTCACGCCTAATAGCCTGGCTTATGTTCCCCAGGAGGAAGGAGGAAGATTTGGTAATTCTTTATGGAGGCCAACAAAAACTAAACAAGTCAATTGAAGATGCTATCGGGAACCTACCTACCTATCAGGTATCTATGGCTATTTAAGGCAACTGGTCTTCCCAGCCTCGCTGAAAAAGTACGAAGTGGTTCACAGCGTTTCCGCAAATCGTATCACGAATCGGTCATCCAAATGCCGTAGTATACGGCATTCTTGCGACCCTGATATCGCATGTGCTTCACAGTTATCCTCAACAAGCTCTTTGGTTCTTCACGGCAGTCGTTAATTCTCAAAAGACCGAGAGGAGAAAGCGAGGAAGGGCCATAATTGACCGTGTCAAGGTTTGCGGCTGTTCTCGTTTGTACTTAGAATTACTAACTATTTGACTAGTCGCGAGGTGGAGCTGCTGATCGAACATCAACCCTGGTTGATGAGTGGCTCCTAATGACCCAAGAGCTGTTGGCCATATGCAGTAAAGACGTCAAGGGTGCGAAACAGAAAGAAGGGGAAGACGCAGTTGTCGATCTACAGATTCTTGCTCCTCTGCTCTACAAATTGGCGCCGTGCTCCTTGATCATACCTCTCCAAAATTCCTTGACTGTAACAGTTCCATCTGCTGCACAGCTGAGGGATATTCACAAACCATTTTCTCTCAATCCTCCTACTTTTCATCGTACATACTTTTGAGTCCTATCTTGTTACATGGCTTATACTGATGCTTGCTTACAGAATTTGTCAATGACTTGACTCTGATGGCATCATTGGTGAGGCCCAGGAAGTTCACTGTTATTGGCAGTGACGGTGTTCGGTACCATCTTTTGGCGAAGCCGAAAGACGACATGAGGAAGGACTCTCGACTAATGGATTTCAACTCCATGATTAACAAGATGCTGAAAATCAATTCGGAGTCTAGGAAGAGACAACTTCGTATGTTTTCCCGCATTGATGTGGTCCTCAGGCTTATCACCACTTCAGATATTAGGACCTACGGTGTAATTCCTCTTAACGAAGAATGTGGGTTGATCGAGTGGGTGAATAACACCAGAGGCCTCCGTCATATCCTTAAAGAACTTTACGACGCTCGCGGCATTGCCCTTTTGGTGAGTTAAATTCATGCCATTAAAACCAGCTCTGCCTGATTGTTGCAAGTAGCCGAAATGGGTACCAGAGGTCTATGAAAAAGCTAAGAGGGCGGGACAAGCAGGTTGTGCCAGATCATTAGTTGAAGAGATCCTCCCGAAGTGAGCTAACTGGCACCGGCTCCCGTTTGACCTGGTAACAGACGCACAAGCAGATTTCCACCGGTCTTTCACGAGTGGTTTATTGCAACCTTTCCCGAGCCATCGGCTTGGTTAGCGAGCCGCTTGAGATACGGGCGGACCCTTGCGGTGATGTCCATGATTGGGTTCATACTGGGGTCAGCGAGTTGTGGAGCTGATGGGTGGAGTTACTGATCCCCACTCTGTTTCAGATTAGGGGATCGTCACGGAGAAAACATTCTCTTTGACTCGGTCACGGGGGATACAGTTCATGTTGACTTCAATTGTATTTTCGACAAGGTGTGTTTGAAACCTGAAATCGTTCACCCTGATATTGATTTAGCATGCAGGGACGAAATTTCGAGATCCCGGAGGTCGTGCCTTTCCGACTGACCCAGAACCTGGTTGACGGGTTTGGTGTCATGGGTGTTGAAGGTAACCCATTCCATCACATTCTGAAACATTCCCGACAATTTTTGTGCACGTAGGAGTGTACCGAAGGGCTTGTGAAGTGACAATGCAACTTCTCAGGGATAACAAAGACTCCTTAATGAGTGTTCTTGAAGCATTCACGCATGACCCAATACTTGAGTGGGAGTCGGAGCAGAAACTCAAGGTACGGTACAGGATCAAAATTTCAATGACTCCGGTCTCAATATTCTGGGAATCAGGAACGTGTTCAACGTCGACATCAGACCTTTAACCGTAGGGGGGATCCCGACGTCTATGTTCCTCAACTCAAAGACTTGGCTCAACGCGCCCTTGACCCTATTCAACGAAGGCTCAGTGGCTCCCATACATTCCAGACCGAGTATGCGGCCCGTATCTCACCTATCTCAACTGCGAACCAGGTCGAACAGTTAATTAAGGACGCCACGAATCCAGGAAACTTAGTAGGTCTCCTCTCGTCTCAATGTGTAAAATTTCCATTTATTTGAATCTTGTTATCCAGGGTAGAATGTACATTGGCTGGGCGGCATGGCTATAATCATGCCCCGCTTGCTAATCTGAACTCATTGCGTATTATCAGCTCCGATATCAATACGCTAATAGCATAACGTCAGACCCCTAATTACACTATCCAAACCTTATGGCTGCTTATGTACCCAAGTCTTTTCGGAGCCCCGTCAATTCCTTCTCTTTCTCATTAAGAGTTACTCGTAACCTCTCAGCCTCCTCCGCTAACGTCCTTTTTGCGGCATCCAATCTTTCTGCCTCATCTCTTTCTAGTACCTGTGTGAATTCAGGCGCTCCCCTCTGGGAAGGTGGCGCAAGAGAGTCCGGATGTGCGGGATTCGGAGGGACAGCACGTCTCTTCATTTTTGACAACGGGTTCGGAGGGTGAGCCATCAATATGTCAAGGAAGGACTTGAGTGGATCCGTAAAAACGATCTCATCATACTGCCAAGAGTGAACAGGTTCGGGTGGGGGCTGTGTGACTGGTGGTATAATGAGTGCAGGGTCTTGCCCTGGGTAAGCGGTAAGGTCCGGTACTACCCAAGGATGAAGTTTGAGATGATGTTGAAGATTGAGGGTCTTCTCGCCGGACTCCGAGACGAAAAGTATTCGGATGCCAATGTCAAACTCCCCCCATCTGCCGCTTATCGTCAGCAGTGAATAAGAGAGGGGGCTTGAGTGACATACCCTGTCTCGGTGACCTCAAATGGGGGTTTGTCTATGTCTATACGAAAACAATTGAGCTATGCTCGAGCAAACAATACCATTGCTTACTTCGATTCGGTTGCGAGTACGTCTCGTGCAGCCTGAATGTGACTCGCTTGATGAAGTAACCAAGATCATCAGCGCCTCCGATAATGTCGCTCTTCTCATTCGCATTCACTGGACTTCTTACAGCCACAGTCCACCGATGAGTGTGGTCAGCGGGGATGTTGGGATTCCGCTCTGCAGTTGTCAAGGGATACGCAGAATTTCCGTAGATGATGGGGCGGTGTATCACTACTCCCTAACCACAATATCAGGGTTTGACGGACTCTGACAAGCGGAGTGCTCAACTCGAACGCGCTCTGCCATAAGCACCGTGACACGGAAGCAACGGAATTAGCGTGTAGCGCCGAACTTGGAAGTATCCTTTCAGTAAGCTGCTATGGCTATCTTCGACGGTGCGTCCGGCATTGCTTTCATGTACACCACGTTCAACCCTCACTCTTAGTCCCTAACCGAGTCCCACAACATCAACGTGCCTATCAGGTTTGTCTTCGCCAGCGTCGTTGAGTTCCCACCTTGATTCTCTGGTTCACAGGCGTCACCAAAGCCTGTATGGCTTCGTGGGGCTCGTGGCAGTCTCTACTTTAGTGAGCTTTTAGCCCTCTGGAGTTTCCGGAGGGGGAGTGGCTGACTGGAAGTCTCACCTCTATTAGATTCGTACCTTGTATTCTGGTCTTTTGGTGTGCTAGGCACTGGCTACGGATTAACTAGGCTCATCACAGTAAGCTTTCATTGTTCTAATCTAGCATTTTAACATTCACCCGTTCTCATAGGGAAAGAAAGATTGAAGAAGTCAGACGAAATGTTCCGAAGTCTGTATATTCCCCAAAGCCATATATTAGAAATCATGGAGCATCTTTGAAGCATGCCCTGGGGCACGGTAGCCGTTATCCTGCTCCCGCTCGCATTAGGGCCTGGTGCTGAGTAGCGAACGCAAAGAAATATTGTCGGATTCCCGGTCGAACATATATACGATATTATATTGAGCAGTAAATCAGAGACGAATAAGTCATGCAGGCAGGAATAGCTCTTGTGACTTCAAGTACTGCTACCCATTGCGAAGTCCGGATGTTGCAAATCGAGACGTGATATGATAAAATGTGTTGTCCTGAAGGTTGTCTGGATAATGTTCATTTGCAGATATGCATCCAAACGTACGGGAATTCGTCGAACTTGAATGTGACCGCAGGAGAGGCCTCAAGCGTTCGGGTACGGCCAACTGCGGTACCGCAGTCTGCGCAGAGGGTACAAAATAGTGTGGTTCAGAGGGTGAAGAGGCAGCAAGACCCTCTACCTCATCCAGCACATCATTTGAGTAATGTGGGCGCGCAGAACGAACGGTATGTGATATCAGAGGCGGACTTGGCGATGAAGGAGGTGTGATCGTTGCTTGGGGCGTTATGACCGACATTGGCATTGGGTCAAGCGGAAAATCGTCTTTCCGCCTTGATTGTGACGAGCTCAGCCATGGTCTCCATACCGGCAGCTGGGGGATGATGACTTCAGGTATGAGTTTGGGTTTGATAATTGGGGATGATGGAGGAGGATAATATGCGAACAAAGGAACAGGTATGGATTGTCCGAAAGTTGGCCAAGGAGGATGCTTTGGAATCGTTGGGGAACTAGAAGCATAACTCGATGGGTCACCCGTTTGACTGGCTTTTGACGGAGAGTATGAGCGCCGTCGCCTGGATTCGGGAGAGAGTCGTGACCTCGGCGTAGGACTGGACGGCGTGTACTTCATACGGGAAGGGGTCCTCTTGCTTGGACATTTATGCGCCTTCGACTTCATTCCAGTCTTGGTCTCTTGCAACTTCTTTGTTTTAGATAATGGAGACTTCTTTGGAGTGACGGGAACATCCTTCGCTTCCAATCTAGGCTTTTTAGGTGATTTTGGCGTGAAGCGGTGGGTTGATTCCCGGTTTCGAGTCGTACCTCTCATTTTCTCCGCGTCGCACTCATAGAGAGCCTCGACGAAGCTGGGAATAACAGACTGGACGTCGCCTTGTAGCCATACGTCAAATACGCCTTCCCATTCCCGGGAAGGAAGGGGAAAATCGAAGTTAAGATAGATCGTTGCAGGATGCAGAGCTGCATCATTGTGATTAGCTTTGGCCTCCCGGGCTCGTGACGATCGCGTTGGTGAAGATGGGTCTCTAGGTGAAGCTGCGAAAGATTGCTTCGATGGAGGAGACCGATTTGCCTGCACGGCCTTGGCAAATTCACGTACAATCCTTCTCGTGCCAGGGACCTTTAAACTTGAACCCGCAACAATCAGCAAGTCGGGCTTCGCAGAATTTTTGGCCCTAGGAGCGGGAGGCTTCGCTGGCTTCTGTGACTCGCCCCGACCTTGCTTACTCGAGAGAGTTGCAATGACATCCCCAAGACCCAACAAATCCCTCCTCACGCACTCACCTACACCTTCGCCATCTTGATGGATTTCCCCATACAGAACCACAGAAGGTCGCATAACCCCGATGCCACGCTCGCGCTTCCCTACCATGCGACGAACTGAATTGAGGGCAGCACATTGAGGACATGGGACGGATGCGCCTTGAGAGAGTACATCGACATGGTCCTGCAATTCCATCTGATGTGAGCATCGACGACATGTAAGGTACTTTAGAGTCCCGTGAAGAGGTATACATCGGGGTGGAATGACAGAACGTGGTTCGGCAGGCACAGGAGTCGGAGTTGAGGCTGCAGATTCATTGGCTACCGTCCCAGAATCTGAAAGACTTTCAGAGTGAAAGGAAGGCGCTGGAGAGGGGAGAAGGGAAGTTGTTGGGGGAGGTTGCTTCTTGGGTGTCTTGGTTGGAGACGGACAAACGCGCTTCTGCGTCTCCCAGTGTGGAACGCCGCACGACAAGCCTGTCTTTTCTTCAAGGTTATCGATGTTCTGAGTATACAAGCGTAGTAACTGGCCCCGATCATCGAGCAACTTGACGAATTGGTGAAAAGCAGTGGGGTGGGCAGTAGATGAGAGATTAGATAGCTGAGCAATCATTTTGTAGAAAAGAGCGGTAGTCTGCGGCGTCTAACGAACCATGAGCATCATAGTCCATAATGTGAATCGGAAATACCTTACACTGAACACGCTGGTGTCAAACAGGTCTTTCCCCGATGTCAATAGCTCCTTAGGATTATCCGCTTTTAACGTGCGAAATAAACCATCTGACGATCGAAAGTCGGGGATACCAGCAGCTACAGAGACTCCTGCACCTAATACCCCTAGGTTTTAATCGAGGATCCGCATCCCTCATTGAAGGTGGCCAAGTCACCACTTACCGCACACAACGACGATTCTTTTGGCCGCTGCGATAGCCCTGGCGACATTTCGGATATCCTCTGTGCTTGCTGGACCACGTGAATCGACAAAGTTTGGGCGGGGGCCTCGGTCGCCGTTATTGCTCGTCTGGAACGACACAGTCATGCCAGAGATGCAACACACTTCGCTTGGGCGCTGACGGCTAACCCCGAGTGGTGATTCGAATTGAATTTCAATCTAGCCCAAAATTGAAATATATGTTCTAGATTAGAGTTTTTCCCCAACCCCATCATACCTGGTGGACAAACAGAGAGCATTATCTCAAACCTACATGTACACATAGCTCATTTACTCAGGATCCAGATATTAGGAATCATGGCTGGCACTCAGTACAAGCAAAGATAAAAAATGAGAAAAGATTCTTCTGCAACGTTTCCAAGATAACTCGCCTCATGCAGTTCAACGATATTGGACTAAGGAAGAGAATAGAACGTACGACCGAAATTTCTGGTTATAAACATTACGATGAACAATAGTCATACGCCTATGGGCGTCAAGAAACCAAAAAAAGGAAATGAATGTTCATCAGTGACGTGACAATGTCAGAGTCACGTCGACAGACTCACAAGATAGCTGTTGACATCATTCTCTTAGATAGGGCAGGAGGATTAAACCAAAAGTTTGACTGGGGAAAAGGCTACAATGGATCGTATCTTATATCAACATGAGCTGAGGGAGACAATTTACTATGTACGTATGTCAGAGAATTTGAATTTTTTTTAATTTCCTCAAGAGGATCAGATTCCTCTCGAGTCTCCAGAGTGTCTGAGTAAATGGTGCCTCGAGCATTGAGAAACAGACTGAAACTTTAATTTGACGCGCTTTTCGCACAATGACTTCCATCAAAAGAGGTAGGCAGTACCAGGGTGAGCGAAGGGGGTGACTATATACCGTCGCTTGTACCTTCTCACTCACCTGTTAGAAGGGCGTAATGCGGTCGTATGGCAGCATTAAGGATGAGAGATGACCGAAAATGCGACTACCTCTCGGTAAATGGATGTTTTAAAATACAAATGAAATTGAACAATTCCAGTATGGGCCGCTGGACGCATATATTGAAGGGGTGTGTGGTTGGATGCTGCCTAACCCTATCGTCGGGTTATTTGGCAATGAAAATGCTACTGTACGCGCAAGCTGATTCGTAACCCACTAGTCGTCGTCGCCTGGTGGCGCGCGAGTGTTATATAT
>WNFI01677684.1_pt1 | contig 20856 bp, 19 predicted proteins | sample 5400471 | NCBI WGS metagenome assembly WNFI01 (sample SAMN13153348, study PRJNA577476) | soil metagenome | isolation source: 100 cm saprolite on Douglas fir-dominated hillslope | place: USA:California | collected 2013-09-17
CGGCGACCTGGCGGCCACGGTCATCGTGGATCGACGCTGAGCCGAGCGAAGCAATGGAAGGCTCACGCGAAGGAGCGAGAGCGACTGAGTGTGGCTGGGTGTTAGGGACGGAATTCGCAACTGGTTAGGATGGGCCGCCGGCCCGCGAAACGCGATGAAAATCAGTGCGGCAGAATAGCGCCGGCGGGAGCGGTGAGATCGAATCAAGCCAGTGGAGCCCTTGAGGCCGAGCCACTGTTTGATCCGGAGCGTGCGTGATTGACCGAATCATTGGGCGTCGTTGGGCTCCCCTGGAGCCGACGATAGCCCGCGACCCTGACTGATGTGACGAGGCACGCTCTCCGCTCTCCCGAAGGAGAGACCGATGCCGTATCGGATCGCGGGAATTGACGTCCACAAGCAGATGCTGGCGGTCGTGGTGGCCGACGTCGAAGTCGATGGCGACTTCCATTTCGAACGCCAGAAGACCGGGACCACGCCGAGCGATCTGCGCGGCCTGGCCGCCTGGCTGGTCGCGCAGGAGGTCGAGGAAGTGGTGAGGGAATCGACCGCGCCGTACTGGCGGCCGGTCTGGGAAGCCTTGGAGCAACACTGGCGGCCACAGCGCCGCGCGCGCGCCGCTGCGCCGCGCCTGTCGGGCACGCTCCATCTCGCGCAAGCGCAATCGAATCGCGGGCCCGGCGGTCGCAAGAAGGACTTTCCGGATGCGGAACGGTTGGTGAAACGGTTGGTCGCGCAGGAGCTCACCCTGAGCTTTGTGCCCGACGCCGAGCAGCGGCTCTGGCGCACCGTGATGCGGCGCAAGTACCAGATCACCCGGAACCGCGTGCAGCTTCACAACCGGCTGGAGGCGCTGCTCGAGGAAGCGCACATCAAGGTCTCCAGTATCGTCTCGGACCTGCTCGGCATCAGCGCTCGCCGCATGTTGCAGGCCCTGGCGGACGGTGAGACCGATCCGACCGCCCTCGCGGGGCTCGCGGCCCCGCGCCTGCGCGCCACACCGGCGCCGCTGTGTGATGCCTTCCAGGTGTGTCCGACGTTGCATCCGGTCTACCGTCGACTGTTGAAGCTCACGCTCGAAGAACTGCGCGTGATCGAGGATCATCTCGGGCAGCTCGATCAGCAGATGGCCGATCTGCTCGCAGCCCCTCACGACGCCGTGCCGCGCCTCGCCGAGATCCCCGGCCTCGGCGTCGATTCCGCGCAGCAGATCATCGCGGAAGTCGGCGCAACGGCGGCCACGTTTCCCTCAGCCAAGCACCTCGCCTCCTGGATGGGCGCCTGTCCGGGTAACGAGGAGAGTGCGGGCGTGAACTACCGCCACCGCTGCCCCAAAGGCCATCGTCAGATGCGGCGCGTCCTTACTCAGGCCGCCCATGCCGCGGTGAAGGCCAAGGGGACGATCTTCTCCGTCGTCTACCGTCGGATCGTCCCACGTCTCGGACATGCCAGGCCATCGGCGCGATCACCCACCGTTTGTGTCGATTGATCTGGAAGATCCTGCACGAGCGCGTGCGTTACGAAGAGCGGGGACCAGCCGTCAGCGTGGAGGCGAAGAAAGTCCGCGCACGCAAGATGATCCGCGAATTGCGAGGTCTCGGCTATCGCGTCGAGCTGATCTCACCTGCTCCGTCAGCGTGAGCGATTTTCGACCCTGGCTGGTCATCGCAGCATGACCGGCGCGCCAGTTCAACTCCGTCGCCATCAGCCACGCCGCGCGATCGCCGCGCGAAAGGGCCCCTTCTTAACCAGGCCAGTGAGACCGGACGTGCGCATCCCAACTCGACGCGCAGTTTTTGCGTCAAACCGGCATGAGCCAGTCACTCGCTCTCAGCGCGGTACTTGGAGTCGCTCTTGCGCTCTCCCCTCCAGCTGCGCCGTACCGGCAGGCGTCAAGCCCAACGAGTACCGAAGAGCTGGTGTATGCGCGAGCAGGAGACGGCATCGTGAGCGGCGGCGCGTTGTTCAGGCCGCGCGATGGATCGTCGGCCACACACGTTGCCGCCATCTGGATCCACGGAAGCGGCGTCAACTTCTACTATCCGAGCTACGTGAAGATCGCCCGAGAGTTGGCCAAGCGCGGCTTGCCGACTATCGTCGGCAACACTCGGATGCACGACCTCGGCAACATTGAAGCGTTCCGCGAGCCCACGAATGCTCGTGGGGGAAGTTACTGGGGCATCACGACGGCGCAGGTGAGCGATGTGGCGGCATGGATCCAGCTGGCCAGGGATCGCGGCTACGATCGCGTCGTGCTCGTCGGACACAGCGCCGGCGCGACGGCAGTGCAGATCTACATGGCCCGGACGCAGGATCCGCACGTCGAGGGACTCGTGCTGGCGTCGGGACGCTTCCGGCCCGCGTCGGGTCCGCCCGTCGATTCGACGCGGCTTGCGCGCGCGAAGGAGCTCGTTGCTGCCGGCCGTGGAGAGGAGCCTGTCCCGCCGACAGCCGTCGGAGGGCGTCCATCTCCCACGAGCGCGGCGACCCTCGTCGATCTGGCCGGGATGGGTGTGGAACTGTCTGACTTCTATGGCGTCACCACTCCAGATCCGCCGATCGCGCGGGTCCACGTGCCGATCCTCGCCTGGTTCGGCACGAGCGACGACGTGGGCACGTCGGCCGACCTCGAGCTATTGGAGAAGACCCTGAAGAATCTCGCGGCCGGCCGAAGCCGCGTGAGCACGGCTATGATTCCCGGGGCGTCACACATGTACGACGGGCACGAAGCTGCGATCGCGGAAACGCTCGCCAACTGGGTTCGGGAAATAGCCCGAGCACCAGGAACGGCGCGTGGTCAACGATGAGAAACCTTGGGCTATCGCACTGTGAGTTCTAAAGTGAAAAACACCCCATGCCGCAAGCCATTGAAAACACAGGGCAAAAAGTTGTGGCTGGGTGTCAGGGACGGAATCCGCAACTGGTTGATCATGGCGGCGTGAGGGTGAACGGCGCACAACCGGCCGTTTCCGAACAAATTGGCGCGAGAGTGCATCGGGCTCGCCGCAGCGTGCGTCCGAAATATGTATACAAACTTCGGACATTCTAGGAGGGTCCGCGCAAGTTCGGGCGAACGCGCACGCCACTCTGGCCACCACGTCACTCCGGCTACTCGGCCCGAAGCGCCTTGATCGGATCGACCCGCGCGGCTCGCTGTGCCGGAAGGTATCCCGCAACGAGTGCCACGCAGACAAGCACTCCGAGGCTGAGCGACAAGACAACAGGATCGTAGGGCTCCACCTGATACAACAGACCCGACAGCAGTCGAGCCAATGCCAGCGCCACAGGGATTCCAATCCCGGCACCCAGCGCCACCAGTCGCATCGTGTTGCCTAGCACCAGGCGCCGCACCTCCCGCCTGCCGGCTCCCAGCGCCATCCGAACTCCAATTTCCTGGGTACGGTGTGCCGTCATGTAGGCGACCAGCCCGGACAGCCCGACGGCGGCGAGGGCGAGCGCAACCAGTCCAAAGATGGACGAGAGCTTGGCAACCATGTTCTCAGTCGCGAGCGAGGCGTTGACACGGTCGTGTGCGGTCATCATCGCAACGATCGCCAGCCTGCGATCGACATCCGCGAGGGCCCGGAAGACGGTCGAGGCGACCGCCGACACGTCACTCGTGGTCCGAACCTGTAGTTCGGCGAGAGTCCGCTCAACTTGCGTGTAGGGAACGTACACGATCGGCGGTGCGGCAACGCGTAGGTTCGAGTACTTCGCGTCCTCCGCAACGCCGACGATCTCCATCATTCTCGTGGCCGCCGGACCACACGATTCGCTGCTGCAGAGGCCAACACGTCGGCCAATCGGCGCCACGCCGCCGGAGAACTGGCGGACAAACGCGTCGTTGACGATCGCGACATTGGTCGCCGCCTGCCGATCATCCTCGGTGAAGCCTCGACCCCGCAGCACGGCGATTCGCATGACGTCGAAGTACCTCGGCGTGACCGCATTGACGTACGTCCGCAGCGTGTGGCCGTCAGCTGGCGTGAAACCTTCAACCGTGACGACGTTTCGCCACGTTTCGGATGACAGCACGCCGGAGAATGCCGCGCTCGCCGCGTCCACGCCGGGCACGCTGACTGCCCGCTCCAAGAGCTGACGATACAGCTGCCGCCTCGTCTCGGCAGGAATGGGTTGCTGGTCAGCCGGCGGGCTCACGCGGAAGAGCACGACATGATTCGGATCGAAGCCCAGATTGACATCCTTTAGTTTCGTCAGACTGCGCACGAACAGTCCGGCGGCTACCAGGAGCACCAGCGACACCGCAATCTGCGTCACGACCAGCGTGCGACCGAAGGGTATGCGGGATGGCCCCCGCCCCGCGGCCCATCCACTCTTGAGCACGCCAAGTGGGTCGAGCCGGGTCGCGGACAGCGTCGGCAAGAGCCCGAACAGTACGGCTGTGCCGCAAGAGACCAACCCCGCGAACAACAGGACGTTCTTGTCAGGACTGATGTCGAGCACCACCGGCAAGACACCGGAGAGGAGCGACGACAGGACTGACGTGCCCCAGATGGCTACCAGGAATCCGCCGATGCCCCCAAGCGCGGCGAGCAGCAGCGCCTCGACCATGCCCTGACGGATGATCCGCCACCGCCCGGCACCGAGCGCGAGACACATGGCGAGTTCACGGCGGCGCGCGACGGTCCTCGTCAACATGAGATTGGCGACGTTCGCGCATGTCACAAGGAGCACGAGGCTAACGATGCCCACCAGAATCATTAGCGGCGCCGCCAAGTTGTCGCGTATCCTCGAGACTCCACCGCTCGCCTCCGACACCCCCAGGCGGCTCTCGTGCACGCTGCGCCGGAACTCAGCGCTGTCGGTCCCCGCCGCCACCTCGTCGCGCACGCGTTCGTACACCGGCTCCAGCCCGGCGCGCGCCTGCGCGAGACCCACACCGGGGCGGCGACGTGCGAGAACGCTCAGCCACGTCGTGCTGTGTCCAGTCCATACCCATGCAGGCGCATTCGGCTGTGCCGCGAGCGGCATCCAGAGGTCGACATTCTCACCTGGGGTCTCGCCGGAAAACCCGGGGCGCGCAACTCCCACAATGACGAATGCCGTGCCCCTCAAGCGAACGGTGCGGCCGACGACTGCCGGGTCGCGGCCGAACCGCCGCCCCCAGAACATGTCGCTGATGACGGCAACTGCGAGGCCTGGTGGCTGCAGATCGTCGGAGACGAGCAAGGGGCGGCCGATGGAAGTCGACACCCCAAGCGTCGTGAAGTAGTTCCCAGAAACCCACTTCAGATCGACAGCCTCGGGCGGACCCTCGACCGTGATCGCGTCATGCCGGGCGGTTGATGCGGCGAGCGCATCGACGAACTGTGCGCCGTCGGCCGCGATCCTGCGGTAGGCGGAGTACGAGAACGGCTCCGTGCCATTCGGATAGAGCGCCGTCAGCGCGACAAGCTCCTCCGGACGCTCGGCGGGGAGCGTGCGCAGCATGATGGCGTTGACGGCGCTGAAGATGGCCGTATTGGCACCGATACCAAGCGTCAACGTGACAACGACCACCACGGCAAACGCCGGCGACCTGCGCAGCGTGCGCGCCCCATACCGCACGTCGCGCCAAGTCTGCTCGACCGTGGCTTCCCAGCCGACGCCGCGGGTGCGGTCCTTCACCGCCTCCAGGCTGCCAACCGCCACGCGGGCCGCTCGACGCGCACCCTCGGGCGTCAGGCCAGCGCGAACCTTCGCCTCGAAGGAGGATTCCAGGTACGCCTGAAGCTCTTCGTCCAATTCTTGCTCAACGCGCCGGCTGCGAATCAGGCCCTTCAGTCCGCCAACGAAGCGCTGGAAGATAGCCATGACAGTCGTCCGGGCGTTACCGCGAGAATTCTGGCGATTGCTGTTGCTTGCGCTTCCCACTGCCGCGTCTCGCGCTTGAGCCGAGCCCGACCCTCCGCCGTGAGGTGGTAGTACTTCGCGCGACGGTTGTTCTCGCTCACACGCCACTCTCCCTCTATCAGGCCGTCACGCTCCAGTCGCCTCAGCCCAGGGAACAGCGAGCCCGCGTTGACCCGGAATCCCCCGCCGCTGATCTGTTCGAGGCGAACGCCGATGCCGTAGCCATGCAGCGGTTCGAGCGTCAGCGTCTTCAAAATCAGCATCTGCAACGTGCCTTGGACAAGACCACCCGGCGCCGTATCACCAGTCATACTCCTCCAGACAAACTAGATGAGACGCGTCCATTTTAGGGTAGTCCTCTAGTTTGTCAAGAGAAGTGGGCGGAAGAAGGGTGCGGAGAAGTCGGCCTGTGATCGGTTGCCTGCGTGAGCCCGATACCTGCTGCCGGGACAAACCTGCCTGGGATTCGAACTGGATGCGGCGCGGCCAACGCCTTGTGGACACGGGCGTTGACGAGCCTCACCTGTTCGGGACGCCTGACTCCGAGATGAAGCCTTCGAAATCGAACTCCGTCAACTCACGAAGGGAGAATGACTTGGAGAGCCTTGGGGCGATTGGCTGGGTGTTAGGGACGGAATTCGCAACTTCCTGATCACGGCGGCGTGAGCCGGTCCGAAATTCAAATTGTTCAGATATCGGCGGTTACGTTCAGCAGTCGGGGAACGTGTGTCCGAAACTTGTAGACAAATTTCGGACAGCCAACAGAGCCCTGCTCGCCGCAACGAGGACACGGCCCTGGGGCGGCGCACCTGACCGATGCCAGAACCGGAAGCGGTGATCTCCCCACCGGGGCGGAAGATGACGCTTGGCACCCGTTCGCAGCACAATCAGTCGAGCGCTCCTTGCGGTCCAGCGAGATCGGGTTCGATTGCCAGCGGCGTTAATGGAAGCGAGGTGCTTATGCAACGCCTGCTTCCGGCCGTCATCACCATCGTCCTGGCGTCTGCCGCCTGCGGCGAGCTCCCCGAACCGAAAGTTCCGGACGATTTGATTGACTACATTAAGTCTGTCGAGACGGCTGAGATCCGCGAGAGCTGGGGCGAACAGGCCGGTCAATGCTTCACCTGGGAGGACTACACTGCCTTCGTGCGCGATCGGCGTGCGGCGGCCCTCGCTGAACGGATGAAGGCGACCCCGCAATTCCAGAAACTGGCGACGCTGATTCGGACGATGCCGCCCGACGATCGCGAGCGGCTGTTCGCGCGAAGCCGCCAGTCAGCCCGGCCGACGTGGGCGATGATCGGGCGAATCTCGACGGACGGTACCACCGATGCGGGCAGACGAGCCGGTCTAGACCTCGCCGCGGCCATAACCGACGCCGTCAAGGATTTGGCAAGCGAGCCCCAGAGAAATTTTTGACAGCGGCGCGAAAAGGGACCCCGGCGGCGTTAAATCGGATCGGGGGCAGCACATGAAGGTGTCCGACTCCGACTGGGCAGCGTGGGAAGACACGAGGTTGACCGCGTCGAGGTGGGCCGGAGCCACAGCGAGACTAGCGGACGCCAGGAACGAGCTCGCGCAGGTCGCCAACTCGGATCCGGGCGAGATCACGCGATGCGAGGCGGCGGTCGCGGCCGCTCAGGCGGAAGCGGAGGCGGGCGAACACGCGTTGTTCGCTTTGTTTGACAGACTGTGGAGGTGGACAGTCCAGATGGCCGGTGGCTCGGAAGACGCCGCCCAGGACGGGTGGGCCAAGGTTCGTAAGCACTGCAAGAAGTTTTGGGGCGAGAACTCTTCTCCCGCGTTCCTCGCGACGGTCATGCGGAATGCGCGCCTTGACGAGATAAGAAGAGACAACCGGATTGGACGACGCCACGCGGCGCTCGCAGCGCAAGTGCCGCTTCGTCCACCTGTCCAGTCGAACGCCGAACTGACCGCGATGGCGCAGCAGCTTCTGGGCGCGCTTCCCGAACGTGAGTCGCACGTGTTTCAGCTGTCAGCCAGGGGGCATTCCGTGAGCGAAATCGCCGAAATGCTGGGCACGACGGAGGCGAGGGCAGCGACGGTGTTGAATCGCGCGCGACGGATGCTGCATGCGGACCCAACGGCGCGTCGCGTGCCGGGTGTTCGGGCTCGGAGCCTCTCGAATCACGTGCAGAAGCGGGGATCACAATGAGCACAAAAGATCAGAAGGTTGTCGGCCAGCCGCCCGTCTCGGATGCTCCGGTCGAATGGTTTCGGCAGGGGTTGCGCCAGAGGGCGAACGAAATCGAATTCCTCGCTCGGCATGTCTTTCCGCATCCTGCGAGTCCGTGGAGACCCGCGGCGGCGGCCAGTGGCGACGCGAAGGCGACTCAAGTAATCAAGGCGACACTGTTTGCGGACGAAACGAAGGCCTCGCAATTCTTCGTCACGCGCCCATTCACGGTTATCGGGCGCACGCTGATGGGCGGACTCCAGTCCGATCGCACGTTGCTGTCAATCCGTGAGCCCTTGAGAGTGAGTCTATGTACTCGGGACGGCGGAGAGATCGAGACAGACGTGATTATCCGTGGGGATGGCGAGTTTCAACTGACCGTAGAGCTCGATCAGGACGTCTTGATTAGATGGTTTGACTCGAGCGGACGGTGGCGTGATTCGCCGGATTCGATTCCGTTCGGGTTGATCCTTCGACCGGTTGAAGAGGGCGACGACCGGAACTGAGTTCGATGCCGACGCCCGTCGCTTGGGTCCTGGCGGAATTCGAGGAGTTCTGGGCGCATCTGACGCGCGGCAAGGGGGCGGGAGTTATCCACACACGGATCATTCATCGCATCCGCGAGGAGTGGTCATACTGGTGGGCCGACGTCGAGCCTGCGCGCCGAGAGCAACTCGTCAATACCCTCCAACAGCTGACGCCGTTGGAGCGAGTCGATCTGCGTCAACGGCTGGTGACGGTGATCGAACAGAGTTGCGAACCAGAACCCGGCACGGGCAATGCCACGACGGCCAACGGTAGGGGCGCCGCGGACTGGGTGTTCATGCAATTAGCCCATACATCGTCGCTCGACGACGTCGGCTTCTTCGACGAATGGCGTCTCGATCGCGTGAACCAAGGGCCGTCGAGGAACCGACTCGTCGGGTGGACCGGATTCAACGTGTTGTGCGTCAACCCGGACGAACCCTTTCCCGTCATCGTCGTGCCGCTCGCGCGCGGACCGAGATTCGAGCACGAATACCGTTATAACGCGATCCTCGACGAACCGGCCGGGGTGGCCTGCGCGATGAGTTCGGTCAAAGTGGCGTTGACAGGGAACCCTTTCATGTTTCACGGAAGGCCGCGCGGCATCGCGCACCTTCCGGCGACGGTGTACATCTCCTTCGTTGGCGCACTCGTGGTCGGCCTGATCGCGGTCGCCAGCCTCTACATTGGCGTCGCCACCGGTCGTGCCAACAGCGGCATGGTTGACCTGTTGATGCGCATCATCTTGGCCTGTGCGTTCCTGCTGCCGGCGCTGTGGTTACTGGCCGTCGCAAACGATTGGGGGATCGAACGGCGGCTCGTGAAATTGTTGGAGGCCAGCCAGATCGCGTGGGCGTTTGGCCGCCGGCTACCGGACAAGGACTCCCGCAACGACCTGCGGATCGATGGCGAGTCATACGCCGCGGCACTGGCCATGAGCCTCTTGTCGTCGCTCGTCAATTGTCTCGACGACTCGGCGTCGTGGATCTCATGGCACATTCGCCGTGCGGCGGAAAGAGCCGCACTCTACGGTGTCACGGGCAAACTCTCGCCTGATGGTGTCGTCCTTCCAGTCAACGAACTCGAAAGGAAGAAAACCATCTGTGCCAAGTACGGACTCGAGATGTTATCGCCGCCGGAATCCGACGCTCCGTCGTCAGCGGTCGCGCCGACGGTCCCGCCCGTCGTCTACCCATGTTCAACGCTTTCCGGGTTGATATGGAGCGCGGCGCGGCGCGGCACGGGCGGTCACCTATGGTTCGGCGCCGTCCTCGTTATCGCGCTCGTGCTATTCGCGTGCGCGTCGTTTCGTCTCGTCCTGCCGCGTCCTGAGCTGTCGCTCGAAGTGCAGCAAAATCCAATCTTCGAGACTGCTGATCGCAAGAGTCAGGCGTTGCTTCTGCGGTTCCACACCTCGTGCCCTTCATGTTTTGTCGTTCGAGTGCACTCTGGGTTCTGGAAATCCGAGGAGGAAAAGCCGCTGACGCTGGAGGGCCACGGCGACCTCGCGACGTTTTCGACCGTGTTGACGCCGCGCGAAGATCCAATTGGCGACACGCTGAATGGCTCGATCGAAATCGTGTGGCAACGTCGCGTGCCGTGGCTGACGCTCCCGTCACAGGGCGTGGAGGAAATCACCTTTGCCACGCTGCGAGATATGTACGAACAGACACCCGCGAGCGGAAACCATGCGCCTCCACACCGTTAGCTTGCTCGGCATGCTCGTGATCGGTTTGACGGTTGGCTGGTTCTTCGCACCAGTCATGCGGCCGCAGACGTTATCGCCGAGTGGCGAACTGCGACCGGCAAGACAGGTGGTTGAGGCCGGGACGGACCTCGAGGTCGATTTGCGCCTTCGGGACCGGCCGCAGCCGTCGACCATCGAGTGGCATGCGGAACGCGGCACGTTTGCTGCGCACGATGCCGACACGGACTTACGGCGCACATTCACCGCTCCGGCAGAGCAGGGCCCGGTAACGCTGTGGGTCGATGTGATTGGCGGCGAGCGATCGTTTCCGCGCGTAGCGTGGGCCAAGATCGATGTCGCCCGTTCGTCGGCGTCAGTTCCAGGGACCACGCCTGTGCAGCCGGGCACCCCGTCGGTTCGCGGCGCTTCACCCACTGGATCTACGATCAAGCCGGCAGGTTCGCCTCCTGGTGCAGTTGCATCGCCGTCGGTCAAGTTCATCACCGTGCCGCGCTACGACAAGGTCGGAGGCCCCTCGACATCGGCGGACATCGAGGGTGTCGTAGACGGCGTCCGTAGTCCCGAGCAACTGCGCGTCGTCATCTATGCGAGGACCGGGAACACGTGGTGGATACAGCCTCTGATCGCGGCGCCGTATACGTCGATTGATCGTCACGGCCAGTTCGCGACCTGGACCCACACAGGCACGGACTACGCCGCGCTGCTCGTGCGCAAGGGCTTTGCACCGCCGTCCGCGATCGACGGCCGCCTTCCCGAAAGCCCAGACATTCTCGCCCGGGTCGAAGTCCTTGGTACGCGTTGAGGAGAACACTATGACCTGTAGAAACGGACTGCTCGCCATTCTCGCGTTGATGCTCGTCGCCATCGCACCAATGACGGCACAACGGGCCGAAGACCGACCGACGATCGAGATTACCGGCGTTCCTCCCGCCGGACAGGGCGGGCCGGGACCGAGGGCGGAGATCTCCGGCAAAGCCTCGGGCCCGGACCTTCGCAACCTGCGCATCGTCGTGTACGCCTATGCCGGCGATCAATGGTGGGTGCAGCCGACGGCTGCGAATCCGCAGACGTCCATCGACGCCGGGAGTGGAAAGTGGGTGACCGACACGCATCTCGGCCGCACGTATGCGGCCTTGCTGGTGCGTCGCAGCTACAAAGCGCCCGCGACCACGCCGTCGTTGCCCGAAACTGGTGGCGACGTCCTAGCGAGCGACACTGTCGCCGGAAAGCGCTGAAACGTGGCGCAGTGGTTCCGTTGCTGCGCGGCGATCGCCCTCGGATCTGCCACGCTCGCCGCGCAGTGGCAGCCGACACCGGCGTCGAAACGCATCCAGTTCTCAGGTTACGACTGGATCGTGAAGGACAGCCGCGGTCAGCGGGTCGGCCCCGACGACAACTATTTTTCTGAAGACGGTGTGCGCGTCGATGAACGCGGGCTCACACTGCGTGTCTTCGAGCGCGACGGCCGCTACTACTGCGCCGAAGTCGTCTCGGCCGCGCATCTCGGCTACGGAACGTACCGATTCGACGTCGCGTCGAACGTGAACCGGCTGGCCGCGGATCTGGTGCTTGGTCTCTTCACCTGGTCCGACGATCCAGGTGCCGAAGGCACGCACAAGGAGCTCGACATCGAACTCAGTCGATGGGGTAACCCCGAGAATGATGTCGCGCAGTTCGTCGTGCAGCCATACACCAAACCTGAGAATATCCGTCGTTTTGCGCTTCCGGCGACCGCGACCGGGTCAACGCACGCTTTCGACTGGACGCCAAGTCGCGTTCACTTCTCCTCGGCAATCAGCGGCCACATCGTCAGGGATGAAGTGTTTACGTCAAGAATCCCGACGCCTGCGGACGAAAACGCCCGAATGAACCTCTGGATTTCAGGGCGTCGCGTCAAACACGAGGGCGACTTCGAAGTAACGATTCGCCGGTTCGCGTTTACGCCGGCACATTGACCCCTCGCTCGACGACGCCGTCGGCGGCGTTAAATGAGCTGGAGGTCGATGTTCATGAAACGCAGTCCCCACCTGCAGGCCGCGGTCGCTCACGCGCAGCATCTTCGCGAAGAACTGAATCTGCCCGGGCTCTCCGAGACGATGGCCGAGACTAGGGCCATGGTCCTGGGCGTCTGCAATGCCATTCTGACCGAGCTCGACGACGAAATGGTCGCCGCCCGTGGCTTGTTCGAAGTGTATTTTCACGCGTGGTCCGGCCATCCCGCAGCCCGTTCTGTGCCGTTCGTCGTCACCAATCGCGATCGGGTCCTGTTCTTCGGCGCCCTCTGCTTCGTGCTCTTCGAGTGCGCCTGTGCCGCGGTGCTCGCCTCGATGACGTTCGCCGTTCCGCAGTTGGCGGCCGTAGCCATCGGCGTCGCGCTGACGGTGGTGGTGACGTTCGGGACGAAGGCCGTCTGGCAGCTTTACGTCTCCACCGAAGAATTTCAGCCGAGGAAGGGGCTGGCGCGGCTTTATCGGTGGCTGATTCCGTTGTTTGCCGCGTGGATGGTGACCCTCACGATGGCGTTGCTCCTGCCGCGTCTTGCCGATGAGTCAACCGTGCTCCTCAACATCCTCTTCAACGTCGCCATGTCGGCACTGTCGACGCTGTCGCCGGCGCTGGGCGGGCTGCTGTTCACTGCCGCCGACCTCTACGGCTGGTCCCGCCGGCCAACCAGCGACTACCGCGACATGGTGATCGCCCGCCGCGAGTTCGGATATATCCGCGAGCAGTGCCTGCGCGCAGCTCGTTCCGATTCGCCGGTCCCGCCCGATCAGATTGTCGCCGCCAAGAGCGGAGATTCAAGGCATCTGGTTGCATCCGGTGCGCTCATGCTGATGGTCCTCGCGCTGTTCGCGACGTCGGCGTACGCGCAGGTCCGGGGCCAGTTGTGGCTGGACGACAGTCCTTCTCCGAGTGCGGCGAGCCTCTCGCAGGCCGAGGGGCAGTTCTTTGCCGCCCTCCCGGCGGTCGCCGATGCGTCCGGTGCCGGTTCCTGGCAGCTCTTTCGATTCGGTCGCGACGCGAACATCAGCGCCGTGGCGTCGTTGACGCTCCCCGCCCATGTCGCACCTCCGTGTAAGACTTCGGACAAAACCGACGACTTGAGGAGGCTGTTCAAACGTCCGCAAGCCGCCGGTCTGAAGCACGATGCCGATCGCTGTGCCGAGGCCCGAACGGCGGACCGCGAGCGCCTGGAACACGAACGCGCGGGCACTATCGCTCGCGCAAAGACGGTGCTCGACGCGGCGCCGCGTGCGCATGGTTCGTGCACGGCGCTGGCCGATGTGCTGCGGCGTGTGGCGAACGAACCGCGCGAGCAGGCGCCGACGCTCGTCGTACTCGTCACCGATGGTGAAGAGTCCTGTGAGCCGGCGCGCGGCGTCCGCCTCCCTGCGCCGGCGGCGGCGACGCGAGCACTCATGATCCTGATTGCGTCAAATGCCGATGCCCGGCCGGGTACGACGCCATGGAAAGAGCTCGAACGACGGCAGAAGCAGTGGCATGAGATGGCACCATGGGTCGAAACGCAGCCCTTGGCGTTTCTGACAGCATCGGCGCTGCTCGGTGGGTCGAGTGATAAGCGGAGTCGCTGAGCGAACAAAGGAGGGATCATGTCGCGAACTATTGTGGCTGCTATGGCGGTGACGCTTCTGAGCGCATGCCGACAGCCTCCGACGGCTCCCGACACTCCGGCCGGTGCGCCGCTTCTGGTCATCAACGAGGCCGGTCAACTCGTCGGTGACTACGACCTGTTGGTGAATACCGACCGTGGTCAAACGGAGTGGTTGACGCTGGGCAGTGATGGGCTTCAGGCAGCCTATCCGCCGGGCCAGGTCTGGGGCTTCATTGGTTGCGTCGTGCGGGGCGGTTCGACACCGGGTAGTCGTTCCGGTGTGGACCTGAGGGGATATCGTTCCCTTCAGCTGCAGATCCGAGGCGCATCAAACTTTGATGTTCAGGTCGGCATGAAAGACACTACTGATCCGGATACGGGGACGGAGTCGCGGCGAACCGTCTCGGTGACCACGAGTTGGCAGACACGGTCGTTCAATCTCGCTGATTTCACGACCGCCGATCTCTCCCGCATCTACATGCTGTTCGAGGTGGTGTTTGCCGATTCCATAGCGCAGACAGTATTCGTGCGGGATGTCAGGTTCGTGCCGTGATCGCGCGTAGTTCTCTCGCAGGACGATCGGCGCGGTGGGGACTCGCGATTGCGGCTTCCATTTCTCTGGAGGGCTGTGTCAACAGTCCGACGGGCCCCTCCGGAAAGGTGGGCCGAGAGTTGTGCACTTCTCGTCGTACGACTGGGAAGTGAAGACGTCAGGCGATCTTGCGGTGGGGCCTGGCCCCAACGTGTTCTCTGACAACGCGGCGAATGTGACCGTGGATGGCTCCGACGCGTTGCACCTCGCAATTCGGCGATCCGGACGCGGGTGGCGGTGCGCTGAAGTGATTCTGAATCGATCGCTCGGTTATGGCCGTTACACCTTTGTTCTCGAGAGCGGTTTCGAAAGTCTCGATCACAATGCGGTTCTGGGACTCTTCACGTGGGACAGCGGTGCGCCCGAGGTGAACAACCGGGAGATCGACATCGAGTTTTCTCGATGGGGTGTCCCACTGAATCAAAACGGTCAGTTTGTCGTTCAGCCGTACTCTGAACCGAACCGCTTGTTCCGCTTTGATTTTCCGCCCGCGCCAGCGTCAGATCATTCGTTCACTTGGACCCGTGATGCTGTAGTCTTCGAAAGCCGACCCGCCGGTGGTGGTGGCACGACGTGGACATACGGCGGACCCATGGTCCCGACGTCGGCCAACGAACACGTTCGCATTAACCTGTGGCTGTTCAACACCCGACCTCCGTCGAACGAGCAGGACCAGGAAGTGGTCATTCGTTCGTTTCAGTTTGTTCCGGCGGTCTCTTGAGATACAGGACAGCTCCCATGGCGATGTTGCGGCGGTTTGTCGTTGGAAGCGGCGTTATGCTCCTGCTACTGTGCGGTACCGGCAGTGCCCAGACGACTGATTCGGGGGGCATCGGCGACTGGCTGACGGTGTCAGCCAACGTCGACGGCAGTGGGCGATGGACTGAGTTGTTCACGTCGGATCACCACGTCGTTCTGGCGCAGTGGGACGCCCGCTTCGAATTCTGGCTGCCCCCCGCGCGGAAAGTGCTGGCCTGGGGCCCCTATGTTCGCGTCGCGGGCATTGCGAGCACGGGTGGCGAACCCTGGGAGGACGCCTGGCTCGCGCGACCCGGTGTCGGCGTTCAGGCGTTTCCAGCGCTCCTCCTGCCGTTTCTTAAGTCAGGCGAGAAAGCCGCGATTGCCGGTCCGCTTCGTCTCTTCGCCGAGTACGACGTCGTGAATTACTGGGGCGAGCAGAACGCGTCCCGCCCGAACCGCCAACGCCGCGTCGGTCTCGACTACTGGAAGGCCGTGAACGTCAACGAGCCGCAGCGGCGACTGTGGGTGGAATCGTGGAATGGGCTGTACTGGCAATCATCCAACGAATTCACAAACCACTATGACAGCCTCATCGTCGCCAATGCCCTCCGAGTCGGCGTGCGCTTAACGGATCGTGGGTGGACCTCAGTCCTGACGCCCTACCTGATTGGCGAGAGCAGTTGGACCGAGAAGGCGCAGTATTACTGGGAAAATCATCTGCTGGGAGGTTTCGGCTTGCGCGCGGCGCCAGCGCTTGGGCGTTCGACGGGGCAGTCGCATCCCTGGATATCGCGATTCGTGGTGTATGCCGAGTATGTCGATACGGTGACCTACTACCGGGACATACCGGGTCGTGAGGTTCCGCGCCGCGACTTCAGAGGTGGCGTAAGTTCGAGCCTCGGCCAGTGGCTTCGATAGCTGTGAACGTCAAAGAGGTTGTCCATTGGGCAGCCTCCTGGAAACGGTTCCAGGGGCGAGCGCCGGTCGAGGCGCGCGTGCGGCCGACGCGTGATCGTCGTACTGAATTCTATCGACGCGCAAGTGGCGGCCGACAAGCGCAGACGAGGGTCCGCTTACGGTGAGTGACGAACGCCGACGTCGTCTGCGTGAACGGAGTCGGTGGCGCGGAGGGGTCGCCAGCCGTTCCGACATGACGGACGTGCTCCGTGAACGCGGCGGGCGTTCATGTCATGCAACGGTTCGACTGATCGACACATGCCTTACGACGATCGCAGCCGTGTGGAAGGAATTCGCAACCAAACATTTTGCTCGCGCAAGAAAGCGCGCGGAGGGCGCAAGACGCGTCGCACGGCCTGGGTTGTTGCCGGCCCGTGACGTAGCAGATCTTTTCCGGCTCGCGATTTCGATTGCGTCGCCTGCGCGCGCCACTTCGAACCGCCTCGGTCAGTGACGATTTTTCGAACTTGGCTTGTGCAGAATGCGGCCTTGACCTGCTAGGCGATTTGCGGGCCACCGGATTCTGAGAAAATGGCGCCCTCGGGCCAGGAGGGAGCCAGATGCGCATTCCACCCATCGTGATCAGTCCGTCCACGCCATTCGCTAGCCGGCGGCCAATCGCGGTCGGGCTACGAGTAGGTCAACCGCCCATCATTGCCGGGAGACTCTCAACGGCGATTCGGCTCGGATGCCAGGACGTTTGTGCCTTGAACCAAGAGCTCTGCCAGTTGGCGGCGGGTCAACACGCTATCGAATACTTGAACACGTGAGATCGTGCCTTGGAACGACTGGCGGCCTTGTGGAACTTGGCCTGGAGCCACGTCGTTCGAGATGCAACCAACGGTAAACTTTGCACGGCCACCAGGTGGATGCAGATTCCCAGCTTTTGGATCGACTGCGCACTGAAAATCACTTCCGTTTACGGAGACGCAGGCTCGTTTTGTCGAGACGTCGAATGACGCCACTACGAAATTCCATCGAGCTTCGGTGATTGGCAGCGATGGCGAGGGGAACTCCTCTGTGGTCCCCGGCGCGCCTGGCAAGTCTGTCTTGACATGCAGGAACACGTAATCGCGACCAAGGCGAGGATCGTAACGCCTTAGCGTGTAAGAGCCAGAAGAACCGCTAGCCTGCACTCCGATGATGTATTCGGACCTGTCCGGGTCCGTGTCTGTCCGCACCAGTCCATTTGGCCACACCCAAGCAGTAAGCGAAAACGATCCAGTCAGCTGTGGGAGGGCCTCTGACCATAGGCACCGATCCCGCCAACTATCAAAAACCGCGAATTCGCCGACGGCCTTGCGTCCCACGCCTGAACCCCTTGCAGGCGCAATCGGGATCAGCGGTGCGCTGAGCTGCGTCTGAGATGAATTGTCCAACGGAGCCTGACCGAACAGATACTGAGTCACCAACGACTTGCTTATACCCGAAACATCAGAGGTGGAACGAAGCCACCCTCTTAGGAGCGTGTGAGCGTTTGCTTTCCCGTCGTTGATAGGCTTGACGATGTCTTGATGATCACCGTTAACAGGTGAAGTTGCACCACCCCTGCATAGCGACACGGCACTAGCTTCCTCGACGATCCGCTTACCGACGAGACGTGTTGCTAGTGTGCCGTGATAATCCAGAGTTTCGTAGCCGCAAAAAGCGGGCAGGGCACTCAAGCCTTGATCTCCCCACTGTTGCTTCAGTTTTTGAAGAGTGCGATTGGGAGATGTGATGGGAGCTAGTTCACTGTACCCCGGGTTTCGAGTTAGTAGGATCGGTGCGGTTGCGAACACAGAACCCTCTGTGGGTGTGCCAAAGAAGGCCAGCAACCGCACGCGTTCGCGGAGTTCTTTGTTTCCGTCGATCAGGAGCCTTCGAACCACGAGCCCTCCGAGGCTGTGACAGACGAAAATGATCTGCGGCGCCGCTACTATTTCAGGCTCATTGATCGCATCCTGCAACCAACTAGCCGCTTCATCAATGCTGAAACCGGACAGCTTTTCGGACGGGTAATCGAAGACAGCGGTCTGCCATCCTGCGAATGCGGGATCATCGAGTAAGGTTTCCGGCCATGACCGAGCAGCCGGGTTGGGTCGCCAAGTACTTTCCGGTTCACCGTTTGGGTCACCCCATAACCCATGGACGAAGACCACGACTCCGACCGGCCGAAAGGCGTAATGAGGTTGACGAAGTCGCATCGTGGAGGAATGCGGTAGGTCCTGCGCGAATGCGCTGAGTGGCGCTAAGGCCCCCACGAAGATGACCGCAAACAGGCTATGGCGCGGACGCGTGCCCATGAAACATTGCTCCTCGATGAAGCCTAGCCGGTGATGACGTGGAGAGTCTAGCACCGCCCACGCCGCGATTGTCGGAATGTCGTCGTGAAGTAGATCTGACCGGCGAACTGGGGTGTCCGTCCGCGACTGGAGCTGTCGCAGAAGCAGGCTGGAGAAGCGCACACGCTCGCGGAGACGTTCGAGTCGAATCGCCGCCGGTGCTCTTTTCGGAACGCGTGATGCAGTTCTCGCCCTTGCGCACGCGCGCTTTCCGACGAGCGAAATTGATTACAGCAGCACCTCCCCTTCGAACTGTTCCTTGACGATGTGAACGCGGAGACCGCCCGAATTGATAACACGGGATCGTCTATGCCCAGTGGATCGAGGAGTTGGGGTACCAAGGCCAGCTCGATCGTCATTCTCAGCGCGATATATCAAGTTCTTGATCGCGGCGGCGATTCAGTCCGCTGCCGAGTCGCTAGGGGACGCGCAGCGTCGCGTGTGGCGATCGTGTCGGCGAGCAGTTCTGCGAACGAGTCGAGGCGCAAAGGTGCCGACGCCACGAAAGACGCTCCGAGCCCCTGAAGCCGTTGTTGCTAATTTCCACAAGTCGAGCGAGACACACCCGTCCATCGGACAGGCATAAACAAGGCAGTTCGCCATGATTGTCGAGACGCTGGTCGTCGCTTCCCTCTGCCTGGCCCTGTCCCAGTATGTCTCCCCATCGACAAGAGACGTGGCGCGGTCGCTGGATGCGTTCGGGTCCACAAACCTCCGCACGACCTTCAGGCAGCCTCGTTTGTGCGAATTCAGGCCACCCGTGGCGTTTCCCCGAGCGTTCCTCGACGGATGCGCAAACGCCCTTCCGTAGATTAGACAAAGTCGTTCCTGGCAGCTGCATACGCCAGGCGTCCCAAGATACCAGCGGACACTAACAAGAAAATGTTCTTCCTTAACGTCTCGATCCGTTCAGCGTAATTTGGCAGTCCAATTCCGAGCAACTCTTCCCACGCGGATTCCTCGGTTGTGGCATTTGCGAGCGCCGCTCGGACTCGTTTGACCGTGGCTCGGCCGTGGTGATGGATATCGAAGATGATCAGGCATGTCACGTCGGAACGGCCATCGAGGTTGTACCGTTTGTGATTGGTCTTCATCGAGTCGCGAAAGTTCATAACGCCAGTCTCTACTTGAACAGCTCGATGCATTGGGTCGTTTGCGCACCAGTGAAGAAGTTTCGCGCAGTTGATAACCTCTTGATCCTCGACAACATTTGAGGATGGGTTTAAATAGTCCATCAATCCCTCAGTGGACTGAGATGTCTCGAGTATCGACACTTGGCCGTCTGCCACTTTAGCGACCCGCCCGGTGACCAGGGACAGATCTGGAAAGTACTGCGGGGCCCGTGATAGCGCTAGAATTCCCCGCAGAAACTGAACGAAGTCGCCGTCCGCCACGTGTGCGGCGTACTGAAGGAAGCCGAACGTGAAGCGCGCAGAATCATAGGTATTGAGACGATCGAAGAACGCTGACCCTTCGCACATTGCCGTAGGTTCGAGAAGATACGCCCAATGGCCCCACTGTCCCACGTATTCCTTCGCCGCGTACGCTACGTTGCCTGGACGGGACGAGTTCATGAGACCCGTGCGCCCCATGTATGTTACGCGTCGGCCGACGAAGAACTCCGGTCCGTCCCCCACACGTGCAAAGTGCTGGCTACCGTCCTGCCGAAACGTAACGGCCAGCGCCGCGGCGGCGCTGACCGTCACCGTGCTTGCACCGTGCGGTACGGGAACTGCCGATTCGTCGAGTAATGGCTGGATGCCGCCGATCAGGGCACTATCCAGCGCACGCAGCGTCCCAGCGTCCAACGTTCCCGTTGGGTCCAAGTGTGCCCGTTGCTGAAATGCCTTCAGAAGCCCCGCTGTAGCATCATCGAATACGCCAACCTGCACTTTTTCATCGTGGTGATCTTCGTCGACCGAAGCATCGGCTTGTCGATTCAGCCGGTGCAACGCCTGTTCAAGGGCGTCGACGCCCCCCATCCGCGCGCCTGTGGGCTCAAGCACAAGCAGGCCTGAGGCCACGAGGTTCAGCGAGCTATCGTGCGCCAGCGTCAGTGAACGCAGCCCGGCGATCGGGAACGGCAGGTTGTCGTCGGAGGGCACGTCAACACCGGCGATGGCTCGAAGGCCTTCGAAGTCGATCTTCAGTAGACGTGTCTGGGTGTTGGCGCGGAACATGTGCGGCGGCGACTCACGGATAGCATCGCCAGTCTGGCGGAAGTTTCCAGATGAACAGTGAATTATCGGCTCTGTAGAGTCGAGGAGGAGCGCGGTGACGTACAGGACCGGCGGCGCCAAATGCGAGCGGCGCCTTTCGTTGTCGCTCTCGCCGAGAAGTCCATCG
>WNFI01160342.1_pt1 | contig 20855 bp, 18 predicted proteins | sample 5400471 | NCBI WGS metagenome assembly WNFI01 (sample SAMN13153348, study PRJNA577476) | soil metagenome | isolation source: 100 cm saprolite on Douglas fir-dominated hillslope | place: USA:California | collected 2013-09-17
TGGATACCGCGCAGGCCAATCTGAACATTGCCAAGATCACCGCCGCCCGCTGGCAAGACCTCGTGAGCACAGGCTCCGTGTCCCAGCAGGAAACCGACCAGGCAGTCAGCAATCTCAGCGCGGTGAAAGCCGCAGCCGAATCCAGCGCCGCAAATGTGCGACGCCTAGAGCAGTTGCAAGCGTTTGAGAAAGTTTATGCGCCCTTTGACGGCATCATCACTGCGCGTAATACAGATATTGGCGCGCTTATCGATGCAGGGGCCAGCGCACAACCGAAAGAACTCTTTCACATCGCTGCCACGCGTACACTTCGCGTTTACGTTGCGGTTCCCGAGGTGTACTCCCGTGCCGCACGCTCTGGTGCGCCGGCCGCGTTGACCCTCGATGAATTCCCGGGCCAAACCTTTCATGGCACTCTCGTTCGCAACGCCAATGCCATTGACCTTGCATCGCGTACGCTGCTCGTCGAGGTCGACGTCGACAATCCGACCGGTCAACTTCTGCCGGGCGCATACGTTTTTGTGCACCTCAAGCTGCCCGACCAGACTCGCTCGGTTACTATTCCGGCGAACACGTTGATCTTCCGGAAAGAGGGCTTGCAGGTCGCGCTGGTTCGCAATGACAAAGCCGATTTGGTTCCGGTCAAGATTAGCCGCGACTACGGGAATAGCGTAGAAATCGTTTCAGGCCTGCAACCCACGGATGCAGTCATTGTCGATCCATCGGACTCTCTGGTCGCCGGCATGCCCGTTCGCCTGAGCAACAAAGCAGCAGGTGGTTCTGGCCGATGAGGTACTTATTTGCCGCCATGCGTTTCATCCTTACCGGCATTGTTGCGCTGTTTCTAGTGCTGCTGCTCGCGGGCTGCACAGTCGGCCCCAAATACGTCAAGCCCGCTGTCCCTACCACACCTGCCTATAAAGAAGGAGTGCCAGACTCGTTCAAGGAGTCAGACCAGTGGCAACCCGCGCATCCTGCCGATCAGACGAGCCGCGGAAATTGGTGGGAGATTTTCGGCGACCCCGAACTCAACAAGCTGGAGGAGCAGATTGCCGGTTCCAACCAAACCCTAAAGGTAGCGGAAGCACGCTTCCGCCAAGCTCGCGCAGCGATTCGCTTCAGTCGAGCTTCGCAATTTCCAACCATCTCAACAGCCCCGAGCGCCAGCTATGTCAAGAGTTCAGATTTTTCGCCGAACTTTCCATCGAAAATTCAACAATCCAGCAAGGGCGATTTCGTTCTACCCTTTGATCTCTCCTATGAGCTGGATCTCTGGGGCCGTATACGGCGCAGCGTCGCCGCCGCTCGGGAAGAAGCGCAAGCGACCGCCGCCGACTACGAGACCGCCAAGCTCAGCCTCGAGGCAGAACTCGCCTTGGACTATTTCGAATTGCGAGCCGCCGATGCCCAGAAGCAGCTTCTCGACGATACAGTAAAAGCCTATATCGACAACCTGCAGCTCACGCTCAATCGCTTCAAAGGAGGCGTGGCCCCGAAGGCCGACGTTGCGCAAGCTCAGACCCAGTTGGACACCACCCGCGTTCAAGACACGGACGTCACCGTGCAGCGAGCGCAATTCGAACACGCCATCGCGATTCTGATCGGAAAGCCGCCCGCGGAATTCAGCCTCGCAGTTGCGCCGCTCAACTACCAGCCCCCCAGCATTCCGATTGGTCTGCCTTCTGAACTATTGCAGCGGCGTCCGGACATCGCCGCCGCAGAGCGTCGAGTCGCCGAGGCAAACCAGCAGATCGGCATCGCCCGCGCGGCGTATTTTCCCACCGTGACTCTTGGCGGAACCGCCGGATTCGCCGGCTCGCAAGGTTCCAACTGGTTCGGCTGGCCGAGCGGCTTCTGGTCGCAACGTATCGTCAGACTTCACTCACAGCGTTTCAGGAAGTCGAAGACAACGTCGCTGCCTTGCGCATTCTCGAAAACGAAACGCAGCAGCAACAGCAGGCCGTCGCGTCATCGCAGGAGTCCCTTCAACTTTTTACCAACCGTTACAAAGGGGGCGTCGACACCTACCTTCAAGTCATCACTGCGCAGACGATCGAGCTTGCCAACGAACGAAACGCCATTGACATCCTACGGCGTCGGCTGGACGCGAGTGTGCTCCTCATCAAAGCACTCGGAGGAGGCTGGAACGTGTCCAATCTTCCTACGTTTGGTGCGTCCTCAGTCAGAGACTATTGAACCGCCAAAGTCAGATATTCAAATTTCCACTGGAAGCATTTGAGAATGAATGAAGCAATGACATGAGTGCGCCGCGAATCAGTTCGCGCAGGATGGCGAATTCCCGAAAATCGTCCGCCGCGCAGGTGGTCGAAGGCCATGCCATGAAACTGCCGCAGTACCAGGGCGAAAGGCCAATCGCATCATAGGAAAGCGCGCGCATCTGGCGCCACCAGAGCCTCGAGGGCGTCGAACTCTTCCGAGGTTCGTACAAAACCTATCAGGCAGCCCGCCACTTTCATAGTCGATGATCTTGTCGGCGCTAGGCCTTCGGATGAACTCAGGGCACATTCCGCTCGACATCCCATAAGCCTGCATGGCCTTGGCAATGCACGGCCGCGTGCCAACGCCACGCACCGGTGACCCGCTTACAGCCTAGCTCCTTCAGATGCTCGGAAGCGGGCAGTCTACCACGCGCGTGGCAGTAACACCGTGGCAGCCTGTCCTAAAGAACGCCATTTCGGCTCGCCTTCCTCCAACAAGTCAATCAGTTAGGCCGTTTTCGAGATACGGCGAACTTTGGCGCGGCCCGTGCATTTCCGGATTCGGACTGTTTGATTCCATGCGGTTTGGCCTTTGGCTGGCGCGCAGCGGAACGGGAGCTACACCCAGCGGGGCACTTTGGCACGAAGTGCACATCAGTGCTTGAAGGATTACTAGAAAGGAGGACGAGAAGCGATGAATGTTCAAGAGATCACAACATTTGCCGAACGACGGGAAGATAAATGATGTGCTAAGAGTACCTGCGACGGTACACAAGGCCGTTGTAGCGAATTTCCGGAGAGCTAGCCCCAATTATTCGGTGAAACTAGCTCTCGTCTGCGTGACATTGTTGTTACAGCACCGCACGAAACGATGCAGATTGAGCCGAGTAAGACTTCGCGCTTTCGGCTTTCAACCGATGGGTTGCGTCATGTCCCCATCCCGCAGGCGAGTCTCGGCGACGGTTTACAAGATCGTTGTTGATAGCACAACCCGCTTGGGTAGCAATCCGAGTGAAAAGAATTCGGTCCAATTGATTGTCTTGGTCTAAAATGCGGTCCACAATTGGTCCAAAACTAAGATTTTGGGCGTTTCTTCACACCTCGATACACCTTCATATACCTGCTAAGTCGCTGACAATACAGAAGGCCGTCTCGATCCCAAGAGATTATGAGTCCGCTGCTCTAACCGCTCATCCAAGGGCCAGTCAGGTTGATGCAGAAATAGAGTTCCATACTCGTTGCCGAATGTGCCCGAATATCCCGATTGACGCCGACTATCCTGGGAGCTAACCAACTGAAAAAACGCGAGCCGATACCAGACTCCTCGCCTCCGGAACCAGAAGTCAACTCACGGCAGGCAACTCGGCCTGAAGATCAGTCGCGGTCCCAATTGAGACGACCAAGGCCGGGCATCATCGGAAAGGAAGCAAAACAGCAAGCGGAAAAATTCCGGCGAGCAAAAATGTTGGCCCTCAAGCTGAGTACGTTTTAATGGCGGGGCGAAATATGATTCCCCGACCCCTTCGCCCGATCATAGGGTATCCTCTTCCGGCTTCAGAAGTCTTTGTATCTCGAAAGTCGGCCGACACAAAGCAAGGCAAACCGGGCGTCGCCGGGTCACGGGACTGAGTGCTTGCTGTCCATAATGCTTCGCAGACGAGGACGGAGGCGTTTACAGCGAAGAACTTCCTGCCTGCGCTCAAGCGCCTGCCTGGGGAAACCAAAATCCGCCGAAGGTTTGATCCCGATTCCCTTAAGCTCCGATTTCCGGTGTCGGTAGTGGTGTCGGTTGGGTTTGTGATTCGATGCGTGACTCTGCCGACCCATGCGCGGTGCTAGTGAGAAACAGGCAGTAGAATCAAGGGTTTTTCGCTGTGCTGCGTTTTGGTGCAGTGGGCTGCGGACGCCTTGCCGGGATTTTAAGTCCTCAGCGTCTGCCATTCCGCCACCCCGGGCAGGGCAGATAAAGAAAAATATCATGTACGGCAGCTGGGCTCAACGGGAACCGGTTGGTGGAAGCACGGAGGAAGGACTTCCGTGCGGGGATGCCCATCCCCGGTGCGAGGTTCTAGCTAACTTCATTGACAAGCAGCGCGCGGCGGGATAGGTTTGGGACCGCTTCCAATGCGCTAGCCGGTCTAACGCCGTACTTGAGACGAACTAGTGGGAGCTGTTCGGCGGTACCCGGGAATTGACGCGAGACGCGGGTGAGCGAGTGCTTTCACTTTGGCGTAAAATCTCTTCGTCTGTTGCGTTCCACGGTGCATCTAAGACTTGACCATGATCTGCGGGTGCCCTCCTGCCCGCAACAGGAGTGGATGTGAGCCAGGCAAACCCTGTTCTAAGCGGCCGCGAAGCGGTCATCGACCAGCTGAGCATTGACACCATCCGAACACTGGCAATCGATGCCGTCCAGCAAGCGAATTCAGGGCATCCCGGCGCTCCGATGGGTCTTGCGCCCGTGGTTTACTCGCTGTGGCAACACTTCCTTCGGTACGATCCCGCGGATCCTACCTGGCCAAATCGCGACCGTTTTGTGCTGTCTGCCGGCCACGCCTCGATGCTGCTTTACGCCACGCTCCATCTCGCCGGAGTGCGGGCCGTCAACGCCAAGGGCGAGGTCACGAATGAAGCCGCGATGCCCATGGAGGAGATCAAGCGCTTCCGGCAGATTGACAGCCGGACTCCGGGACATCCCGAATCGCATTTGACAAGCGGAGTGGAGACCACCACCGGCCCGCTGGGGCAGGGCGCGGGAAATAGCGTGGGGATGGCCATTGCCGGTAAATGGCTGGCGGAAAATTTCAATCGGCCCGGGTTCGACATTTTCAATTTCAATGTCTACGCGATTTGCGGGGATGGCGATCTGATGGAGGGCGTGGCTTGCGAAGCGGCGTCGCTCGCGGGCCATCTGAAGCTGTCCAATCTCTGCTGGATCTATGACAACAACCGCGTCACGCTGGACGGGCCGGCGGAGTGGTCCTTTAGCGAGGACGTGATCACGCGTTTCGCAGGCTACGGCTGGAACGTCACGCAAGTCTCGGACGCGAACGATTTGGAACTGCTGGCCAGCGGCTATGAAAGTTTTCTCCAGTCGAAAGACCGGCCGACGCTGATCGTGGTGGACAGCCACATCGGTTACGGATCGCCGCACAAACAGGATTCCTACGAGGCGCATGGCGAGCCGCTGGGTGAAGCGGAAGTCAAACTCGTGAAGAAGAATTACGGGTGGCCCGAATCTGCGAAGTTTCTCGTCCCCGATGGCGTTTACGATCAGTTCAAGAGCGGCGTGGGGAAGCGCGGAGCCGAAGCCCGCGCGGCCTGGAAGGCGCAATTCGAGGAGTACAAGAAACACTTTCCCCAGCTCGCCGATCAACTGAACAGAATGCAGAGCGGCCGGTTGCCGGACGGCTGGGACAAGGACTTGCCGAGCTTCCCTGCCGATCCGAAAGGGATGGCGACGCGCGAGTCCTCGGGAAAAACTCTCAACGCTGTGGCGAAGAATATCCCCTGGCTGGTTGGCGGGTCGGCGGACTTGGCCAAATCGAACAAGACTAACCTGACCTTCGACGACGCAGGAGATTTCTTCCCAAATCAGTATCGCGGGCGCAACGTGCACTTCGGCGTGCGTGAACATGCCATGGGCGCGATCGTGAATGGCATGACCCTGTCGAAACTCCGCGCGTTCAGCGCCACGTTCTTCAACTTCAGCGACTACATGCGGCCGAGCATGCGCCTCGGCGCGCTGATGGAAATCCCGGCGATTTACATTTTCACACACGATTCGATTGGCTTGGGAGAAGACGGACCGACCCACCAACCCATCGAGCAACTGGCGTCCCTGCGAGCGATGCCGAACATGCTGGTGCTGCGGCCCGGCGATGCCAACGAAGTGGTTGAAGCTTACAAGGTGATTCTTCAGCGCACTCATGGGCCCTCGACCTTGGTTCTTACGCGCCAAGCCATACCCACGTTTGATCGCACGAAATATGCTTCCGCAGCGGGAGTTGCCAAGGGCGCTTACATTCTTGCCGAGGCTCCGGGCGGGAAACCGGATGTGATTCTCATGGGCAGCGGCAGCGAAGTATCGCTCTGCGTGGAAGCGGGCGAAAAATTGAACGCCGCCGGCATCAAGGCCCGCATCGTCAGCATGCCGTCATGGGAACTGTTCGAACGACAGGACGCCGCGTATAAGGAGAGTGTCCTCCCTGCGAATGTGAGCGCGCGAGTTTCCGTGGAAATGGCATCCACGTTTGGCTGGGAGCGCCACGTCGGCCTCAAGGGCAAGATGATTGGAATGCGCAGTTTCGGCGCATCGGCGCCCCTGAAGGATCTGGTGAAGAAATTCGGCATCGAAGCGGACAAGGTCGTGGCGGCAGCGAAGGAAGTCCTAAGAAAGTGAGCCGGTGATGAAGATCGTGATTGGCTCGGACCACGCGGGGTTTCAATTAAAAGTAGCTATGGGCGATTTACTGCGCACTTTGGGACACGATGTCCTGGACGTCGGCGCGTTCAATGAAAATCCTTCCGATTATCCGGACTTTGCGGAAGCCGTGGGCCGGGCGGTGCGGGACCGCAAGGCCGAGCGCGGCGTTCTCATCTGTGGCAGCGGCGTCGGCGCGTGCGTGGCGGCAAATAAATTGTATGGAATTCGCGCCGGGATGTGCCACGACACATATTCGGCGCACCAGGGAGTGGAGCACGATGACGTCAATGTTCTCGTGATGGGCTCGCGAGTGGTGGGCTCGAAGCTGGCCGAAGACCTGGTGAAGGCCTTTCTCGGCGCGACGTTCACCAACGAGGAGCGGCACGTACGGCGGCTTGGCAAAGTGAAAGCGCTGGAAGCAAAGTTTGCCGCTGGATCGAAGGCCTGACGGACAAGACTGGTATTCAAAGTTTTAAGCGCTCCCACCCTGCGAGGCGTACAATATGGTTCCGAATTGAAGGAGGACTGTCGTGACCACGACAACGCGCATTCCCAGTATTGCTCCCGGCGAGAAAACCAATCCGCTGAAAGCGCTGCACACCTACGGTCAATCCCCATGGATGGACTACATCCGCAGAGACCTCCTGACCGGCGGCGGATTGAAAAAATATATTGATGGCGACGGCCTCCGCGGGATGACCTCCAATCCGGCGATTTTCGAGAAGGCCATCACCGGGAGCGACCTCTACGCCGACATTCTGGCGTCGCCCGCTGCCAAAACGCTCGACGCCAACGGCATTTTCGAAAAAATCGCCTTCCGCGACGTACAGGACGCTTGCGACATATTCAAGCCGGTTTATGCGGAAACGAAGCGGCGCGACGGTTACGTTAGCCTGGAAGTCTCGCCCTTTCTTGGCTTCGATACAAAAGCCTCGCTTGCGGAAGCTCGCCGCCTGTGGAAGGCCGTGGATCGCCCAAATGTCATGATCAAGATTCCCGGCACACCCGAAGGGCTTCCCGCCATACGCCAGGCTCTCGAAGACGGTATCAACATCAATATCACGCTGCTTTTCGCGCAGTCGGCGTACGAACTCGTTGCCGAAGCGTTTCTCTCCGCTCTCGAAGCTCGCGCGGCCAAGGGTCAGGACATCAGCCACATTGCCAGCGTCGCCAGCTTTTTCGTCAGCCGCATCGATACCCTGGTTGATAGCAAGATCGACGAAAAGCTCAAGGCTGGGGCGGACTCCGGCCAAACCGCGCTGCTCGAGAGCATTCGCGGCAAGATTGCTATTGCCAATGCCCGGCTCACCTACAAGAAGTATCAGGAACTCTTCGGCGGCCCGCGCTGGAAGGCCCTCGCGGCCAAAGGCGCGCAGACCCAGCGCTTGCTCTGGGCCAGCACCAGCACCAAGAATCCAAAGTACCGCGATGTGATCTACGTCGAGGAACTCATCGGCGCGGACACGGTGGACACGATTCCCCCGGCCACTTTTGATTCCTTCCGGGATCATGGCAAGCTGCGCCCCAGCCTTACCGAAAACGTCGAAGGCGCCGCGAAGACCATGGCCGACTTAGCTAAAGCAGGAATTTCCATGAAAGAAGTCACCAACAAACTGATGGTCGACGGCGTCAAGCTGTTTGCCGACGCCTTCAAGACCCTGCTCGATGCCGTCGGCAAAAACGCCGGAGTGCGCTCGTGAGCGTCAATGAACAGACCTACAAATTGCCGAATCAACTTGGGGCTCAGTTGCCGCGTCCCTTGACGACTGGGCAAAAAACAATGAGGCCTTGAGCGAACTTTCTGCTACACAGAACAGAGAGGAGCGAACACGATGCAAATTGGCATGATAGGCCTGGGAAGAATGGGCGCTAACATGGTTAGGCGCCTGCTAAAAAACGGTCACCAGTGCGTGGTCTATGACCGGAGCGCCGACTCCGTCAAACAACTCGAAGGTGAAGGCGCGAAGGGTGCAACTTCCGTCGATGAATTCATCAAGCGGCTCCAAAAGCCCCGCGCGGTCTGGCTCATGGTGCCCGCCGCGGTGGTGGATACATCACTGCACGAATTAGTGGGCAAACTGGAAGCCGGCGATACCGTGATCGATGGCGGAAATTCCTACTACATCGATGACATTCGCCGCGCGAAGGAACTCGCTGCCAAGGGAATCCATTATTGCGACGTCGGCACCAGCGGCGGCGTCTGGGGCCTCGAACGCGGCTATTGCCAGATGATCGGCGGTGAGACAGAGGTCGTGAAGCGCCTCGATCCGATTTTCAAAACCCTCGCGCCCGGCCGCGGCAATGTGGATCGCACCCCCGGCCGCGACAGGGTAGCCGGCACCGCCGAAGAAGGTTATCTTCATTGCGGCCCGTCCGGCGCCGGCCACTTCGTCAAGATGGTGCACAACGGCATCGAGTACGGCTTGATGGCCGCCTACGCTGAGGGCTTGAACATTCTCAAGCATGCCAACGCGGGCAAATCCCAGCGCGAAACCGACGCGGAAACCACGCCGCTGCGCAATCCCGAACACTATCAGTTCAACTTCAACCTGGCGGACATCACGGAAGTGTGGCGCCGGGGCAGCGTTGTCGCGTCCTGGCTGCTCGATCTGACCGCCATTTCCCTGCTCGAACAGCCGTCTCTCGAGCGCTTCTCCGGCCGCGTCTCCGATTCCGGCGAAGGTCGCTGGACCATCCTCGCCGCCATCGAATCCACCGCGCCCGCGCCCGTTTTGACGTTATCTCTGTTTCAGAGGTTTACATCGCGCGGAGAAGATGATTTCGCCGCAAAAGTACTGTCCGCGATGCGCTTCCAGTTCGGCGGGCACATCGAAAAGAAGGCTGCACACTAGGAATTTCAAGCGTCCTTTGGCACCCGAAGACAGAAAGTTATTTTCATGAGCCTGAACCATCCGGACGTGAACCTCACCGCGGCGCCTTGTGTGATGGTAATTTTCGGCGCTACCGGCGACCTCACCAAGCGCAAGCTCCTCCCGGCGCTCTGCAACCTCGCGCAGGACGATGTCCTGCCCAAACAGTTCGCCATCGTGGGCTTTGCCGGCAACGACTTTGACACCGGCAGCTTTCGAAAAATGCTGGCCGATGAAATCCCCAAGTATGCCCCAGCTCCCATCAACTCGAAACTATGGGACTGGATGAATGAGCGTATCTACTACGTCAAAGGCGATTTCCTGGATGCGGAAGCCTACCGGCGCCTGAACCAGCAAATCATCGAGGTCGACAAACTCCACAACGCGCTCGGAAATCGTTTTTTCTATCTGGCCGTGGCCCCACGGTTCTTTTCTCCCATTGTGCAAATGCTGGGTCAGTGCTGCCTTACGAAAGAAGACAATGAACGCTGGGCGCGCGTCATCGTCGAGAAACCCTTCGGGCATGACCTGGCCTCCGCGAGGCAGCTCAACCGCGATCTGAAGCAAGCCCTTACGGAAAAACAGATCTACCGCATCGACCACTATCTCGGCAAAGAGACCGTGCAAAACGTCATGGTCTTCCGCTTTTCCAACAACATCATCGAGCCGCTTTGGAACCGCAATTACGTCGACCATGTCCAGATCACCGCCGCGGAAACCGTCGGAGTCGAACATCGCGGGAGTTTTTATGAAACGGCCGGCGCGCTTCGCGACATGGTGCCGAACCATCTCTTCCAACTGCTCACTATGACCACCATGGAGCCACCGATTTCCTTCGATGCCGATGAAGTCCGCAACAAACAAGCGGAAGTGCTCCACGCCATTCAACCGTTCGGTCCGGAGGAGGTCCTCACTAACATGGTCCGTGGCCAGTACGGGGGCGGCGCCTTCGACGGCCGGCGCGTCGTTGGTTACCGCAGCGAGCCCGAAGTGGCTCCTGATTCGAACACGGAAACTTTTGTCGCCCTGAAATTGCTAATCGACAACTGGCGCTGGGCTGGCGTGCCCTTCTATCTCCGCACCGGCAAATGTCTCGCGCAACGTATGACCGAGATTGTCATTCAATTCCGCCGCACGCCTTTCGTGCTTTTCCGCAATACCACCGTGCGAAATCTCGAGACCAACCGCCTCGTGATTCACATTCAGCCTGACGAAGGCATCTCCCTCAGCTTCGGCGCCAAGGTTCCCGGCTCAGTGATGAAGCTTGGGCTCGTGAATATGGATTTCGACTACTCCAGTTATTTCGGCGCCGAGCACAGCACCGGCTACGAACGGCTCCTGCGCGACTGCATGGCCGGAGACGCTACTCTCTTCCAGCGCGCGGACATGGTCGAAGCAGGCTGGAGCGTGATTCAGCCCATTCTCGATGTGTGGCACGCCCTGCCCGCGCGCGGTTTTCCCAATTACGCGGCCGGCTCTTGGGGGCCCCTCGAAGCCGAAGAATTGCTCGAAAAGGACGGCCGCTCTTGGCGCAGGCCGGGCGAGGAAGAAGTCGACAAGCGCGGCCGCATCCCCGTGCCCGTGAGCACCGGAATCATCACCTAAGAGGAGCGCGAGTGGATCGTGAGATTCGGATCCTGGCGGACGGCGCCGCCATCGCCCGGCGCGCGGCGCAGGAGTTCGTTCAAACCGCAGCTGCGGCGGTGCGCGCCAAAGGCTCCTTTAACGTTGCGCTGGCAGGGGGATCGACCCCGAAATCTCTCTATAGCCTCCTTGTAAACGATTCGGCGCTGCGTTCCCAGGTTCCTTGGGATAAACTACATCTGTTTTTTGGCGACGAGCGCCATGTCGCGCCGGACCATTCGGACAGCAATTTTCACATGGCCACCGAAGCCATGATTGCGAAATCGCCATTGAAGCCGGATCAGGTCACGCGGATTAAAGGTGAATATCCCGATGCGGACCGGGCCGCATTCGAATACGAAGAGGCTCTGCGCGAATATTTCAAGCTGAAAGATGCGGAGTATCCGCGCTTTGATCTCCTGTTGGCCGGGATGGGCAACGAGGGGCACACGCTTTCGCTTTTCCCGGGAACGAAAGCATTGCACGCGGATCGGCGTATCGCCGTGAGAAACTGGGTTGGCAAGTTGTACGCGGAGCGCATCACTCTCACCGCGCCGGCAGCCAGCAACGCCGCGCAAGTCATCTTCATGGTGGCGGGCGCGGACAAAGCCCCCGCGTTGAAAGCAGTGCTCGAGGGTCCGTTTGAACCGGAGCAATTGCCCGCGCAATTGCTCCGGCCGCAAAAGGGAAAATTGCTTTGGCTGGTGGACACCGCCGCAGGCGGCATGCTTTCCAAGGCAGCTGGAGAATAGCTGCCCCCTTGGCGGTCGCACCGGAAATAAGGAGATAGAAATGGCAACCACTGCACTTCAGGGAAAAATCGGAACCTATCTGGGCGCGAAGGCGGATTCCTTGTTGGGATTCAAGTCGCCGAAAATCGCCAAGGAACGCCTGCACCTTCCTGGACCGGACTTTGTCGACCGCATCTACGCCGCGACGGACCGCAATGTACGTGTGCTCACTAATCTGCAGCGCATGTTCGGCCACGGCCGCCTCGGCGGCACCGGCTATCTTTCCATCCTGCCCGTCGACCAGGGCATCGAGCACTCCGCCGGCGCTAGCTTCGCCAAGAATCCCGAATACTTTGATGGCGGCAACATCGTCAAGCTGGCCGTCGAAGGCGGCTGCAACGCCGTCGCTTCCACCTACGGCGTGCTCGGCTCCGTCGCACGCCAGTACGCCCACAAAATCCCATTCATCGTGAAGATCAACCACAACGAGCTGCTCACCTTCCCGAACAAGGCCGATCAGATTCTGTTCGGCACCGTGCAGCAGGCCTACGACCTCGGCGCTGCCGCCGTCGGCGCCACCATCTATTTCGGCTCCGACCAGAGCGGCCGCCAGATCGTGGAAATCAGCCAGGCCTTCTCGCACGCCCACCAACTCGGCATGGCCACCGTCCTCTGGTGCTATTTGCGCAACAACGCCTTCAAAAAGGACAAGGACTATCACCTCTCCGCCGATCTCAGCGGCCAAGCCAACCATCTTGGCGTGACCATCGAAGCAGACATCATCAAGCAAAAACTCCCGGAAAATAACGGCGGCTATGCCGCGCTGAACATGGGCGACTCCAGCTACGGCAAATTCGACAAGCGCATCTACACCGATCTTGCAAGCGACCACCCGATCGATCTTTGCCGCTATCAGGTTGCCAACTGCTACATGGGCCGCGACGGCTTGATCAACAGCGGCGGCGCGTCCGGCGCCAACGATTTTGAAGAAGCCGTAACCACCGCCGTCATCAACAAGCGCGCCGGCGGCACCGGCCTCATTTCCGGCCGCAAAGCCTTCCAGCGCCCTATGAAGGAAGGCGTCCAGCTCCTCAACGCCGTCCAAGACGTCTACCTTAGCCCCGACGTCACTGTCGCCTAGCCCCGGACCTTTTCTTTGCAGGGGCGCAGCTTGCTGCGCCCCTTTTCGTTGCCTTCAATGCGAAGGCCGGACACCACCGTCCGGCCTTCCATTCAATGAGTGAGCTCAAATGTAGCGGCTGCCCTTCAAATTTAACGCCTCTTAGCATCTTCTCGATCGCAGCGAACGAAATGACGATACGGCTTCCAAATTCGGGGGGACGATCAGGCGTGCGCGGCAAACGGATCGGCTCGAAAACCTGGTCTGGACTGACGAAACGTCTTATTTGCCGTCTTTCACAAGATACTTCAATGCGCGGTGCCGCAATTTGCCGAGTTCACGATTCAAAAAATGCTCGCGCCCGAAGAACGGCAAAATGGGGTTGCGGCGGTTCTGCACTTTGCTGCGGGCCTGCCTCAATCGTGCATCGTCTCCGAATAATTCCAAGGCGTCGTCCAGCTTATCCAAAGCTCTCTCGCGCATCCCTGAAGCTGCGTACACTTCTCCTAGATTCAGGTAAAACTGGAGCTCTTTAGGCTTGAGTTGTAAGGCCATTTCGCAGAGTTCGGAAGCCAAATCCCACTTCCGCTGTGCCCGCGCGATCGACAATCCGAGAAACGACATGAAGTAAGGATTGTGCTTGTCGAATTCGTACGCGCGTCTCAATCTCACCAGTGCCTTTTGGGGGTACTTGTTCTTGAGTAGTTCGACACCTTCACTGAACTCCTGCATGGGATCGAGCTCAGCCGCGACCCCGGGATTTTGCTTAGCAGAGACGATGTTCATGGAGGTCCTTAACTAAAGAAAGTCGACCACACACTAATCTAGGCGGGTCACTTGCGAAGAATCTACTGGCCTAACGGTCAGTGTTGACGAAAAAGACGCAAAACCCGGCTTGCTCTACAGCACCGCAGGCTAGGGCCAGCATCTCATGTCTGCTAGCATTCGTACCCGCATCCTTCCTCGCCGTCGAGGTTTATTGCATGACGTGTTGCACTGGCCCTTGCGCTGCTGCCGCCCACTTCAATCCCAAGAAGGCGGACCGTGATCTGCGGCGCTATCAACGCCGCGGTCCGGACGCTACCACGCGAATCCTCCTGTCAGAACTCCGCCGCTGGCCGTTGCAGGGGCTTCACCTTCTCGACGTCGGCGGTGGGATTGGCGTGATCGCTGTGGAGCTTGCTGGCTGCGGCCTAGCCAGCATCACCTTCGCGGACGCGTCGGCCGGTTATCTCGAAGCCGCGCGCCGCCACCTCGCCTCTCGCAACGCCTCCATCCGGGCTCAGTTCTTCCTCGGTGACTTCGCCGCGACCGCAGCCTCCCTGCCGGACGCCGATATTGTCACCCTCGACCGCGTCGTCTGTTGTTACCCGGATGTGGAAGCCTTGCTCCGGGGAGCGGCTGCGCGTTCGCGCCGCATGGTCGCGTTCACTTACCCTCGCGACCGTTGGTACGTGCGGGCTTCCGTTGTGCTGGAAAACTCTTGGTATCGGCTGAGGCAAGACCCCTTTCGCGCTTTCGTTCACTCGCCGCAGCGCATGGCTTCGGTCCTGGAGTCTGCTGGATTTGTCCGCGCTGCCCGCCACGCAACGCTCCAGTGGGCCCTTGATCTTTACCGCCGGACGAGCGGCGCAGGCTAAACGATCGCAACGGTTTTGTGTGCCCCGTCCTCGGTTTTTGAGGGCGGGACTCTTGATTCTTCCTCAATCATTACCGAGCGCTCTAGGCAAAAGCTGCTTCGCACCCAAACAACCTGGCTACCGCATTGCATCCTGGCGGGTTCGCTTGTACAGTATCGGCCAACCAGGCCGTTCAAGCGGAAATTCCGCTAGATACTCAAGGAGGGAAGATGCCCGCGCTAAGAATTATTTTCGTGGTCGCGGTAGCGGCGTTTTTGATCGCGGTTACGGCCCATACTCAGCAAAAGCAAACTTCGGATTCCGACTACATCGCCCAGGCTCTCTCCGCGGCTCCTGAAGCTGTCGCCAAAGGAGCGGCCGTCGTTCGCGTTGAGGAGAACGGCAGCATGCGCACCCTTCGCCCGGGCAATAACGAGTTCACCTGCATGATCGTGGGCACGGACAAAATGTGTAACGATCACAACAGCATGGAGTTTATCGATGCGCTGGTGAAGCATGTGCCGCCGCCGGACAAAGTGGGGATTTCCTACATGCTGGCCGGGGACAAGGGCGCGAGCAATACGGATCCCTACGCTACTGGCAAGACGGCCGACAACCATTGGATCGTTACCGGCCCGCACATCATGGTTTTCGGTCCTCCCAGCAAGACGTTGGGCTACACGCGGGCCAAGGACCCCGATCCGAATAAGCCTTACATGATGTGGGCCGGCACTCCCTATGAACACGCCATGATTCCCGTCGCTCCCCCGAAGTAGGGATTGTGGGTAGAAATCACGCGCGAGTCAGCGTGGCGGCGCGCGCCGCCGCCAATAATTTTTTCGCATTTTCCCGGATGTCGCCTTTGCCGAAGACGGCGCTGCCGGCGACAAGCAATTCCGCGCCCGCGCGCACAATGTCGCCGACGGTATCGAGAGCCACGCCGCCATCCACTTCAATGCGAAAGGACAGGCCAAGTGATTCGCGGAGTTCGGCGAGAGTCTTGATTTTCTGGAGAGCGCCGCGAATAAATTTTTGCCCGCCGAATCCCGGATTCACGGACATCACCAGAACGTGGTGAACCATCTCCAGAACCTCATCCACCATGTGCACCGGCGTGGCGGGGTTCAAGACCACACCCGGCTTGCAACCGTGTGAATGAATCAGTTGCACTGTGCGATGAAGATGCACGCAGGCTTCCTGGTGCACGGAGATCCAGCTTGCGCCGGCTTCGGCAAATGCGGGAATGTAATCGTCGGGATTTTCGATCATCAAGTGGCAATCGAGGATGGCGCTGGGAAGAGTTTTTCTCAGCGACGACGCCACCAACGGTCCAATCGTGATGTTCGGCACGAAGTGACCGTCCATCACATCCACGTGGAGCAAGGTGCCGCCGCCGTCCAGCGCCGCTTTCGCATCTTCGCCAAGCCGCGCGAAATTGGCGGAAAGAATCGAGGGTGCCAATTCGATAGTCATGGGCAGCGGGCCACTCCTTCCTTTCCTGGGAGAAAACAGATTATACGCGGAACTGCTTCGATGCTCGCCGAAAAGTGTAATTCGAACGAGAATCCGGCCATCACCACGGAATTGTGCGATGTCGCTCTGAAGAGTATCGAACTTTCAAATTCCAGTCCGAAGGATTTTTCAGAAACGCAAAGTTGCTTGAGAGGGCGGCATACTCCAGAATAACGGGTAACCCATGAGCGAACAAGTTTCCCTGACCACCAAGAAACAAGGGCATCGAAGCTTACTGATTCTGCTGTTTGCCGGGTTCGTGCTGACAGGGGTGGCAACGGTGATCAACGGCCCCATGCTTCCCCTCTTTATACAGAGGTGGTCGCTCAATGACCGGCAGGCGGGGTTTTTCTTTACCGTTCAATTTACGGCGGCGCTCGGAGGCGTGGGACTATCGAGCGCGCTCTCCGCTTGGAAAGGTTACCGCCCGGCACTGGTGTTGGGCTACGCCTTCATGGGAACGGGGCTTGCCGCGCTGAACGCGGGGAGTTACGCGACGGCGCTGACGGCGGTTGCCTCGTTTGGCTGCGGTTACGGGCTGGTGGTTCCGGGAACGAATCTGCTGGGGGCGGAGGCCGGCGGAATACGCAGCGCCTCCTTGCTGAACCTGCTGAACTCCGCTTGGGGGTTAGGGGCAGTGGCATGCTCGCCGCTGATCTGGCTGGCGCTGAAATACGATCGACTGCCGGTGCTGCTTAGTGGATTTGCCATCTTTGGCGGATTGATGGTTCTGGGGCTTGTTCTTGCGCCGTTCGGTTTGGAAGAACACGGAGAATCTGTGAATGCGGCGGAACGAGGCACGATGGGCGTCGGTCTCGCCTTTACTATCGCCCTCGCCGCTCTCTTTTTCATCTACGTTGCGACGGAAACCAGCATCGGCGGATGGGCCGCGGAACACGCCAAGAGGCTGGCGAACGGAGCAACCAGCCTGACGACCCTGACGCCAATGTTTTTCTATGCCGGGCTCATGTTCGGACGTGCTCTCGCAGCGCTTGTACTCTCACGTCTGCACGAAAGCCAAGTCGTGCTTGGCGCCCTGGGCCTCACGGCGATGGGGGGTGCGATCCTAATCGTGTCTGCCACCCTCAGAGCCGCCATCGCAGGAGTCTTTCTCGCCGGTTTGGGTTGCGCGAGCATTTATCCCATTTACATCGCCTGGTTGTCGCGCTGGTATGGCGAGCGAGCCAAACGAATCGGGGGCGTCTTTTTCGCGTTTGGGGCACTCGGCGGAGCCGTGGGGCCATGGCTAGTTGGCTTCGTTTCGAAATTGTCCGGCATCTTGCGCGTGGGATTGCTCGTCCCGCTGGTCTGCACGATGGCCATGCTTTGCCTGGTACTGCTGCTGCGCCGCGCGGACAAGCATTCATCAGAAGGACCGCCGCTGTGAACATTTAGAGGAGGGCAAGAGATCGCGCAAAATCCTGCAGCTATACCCGTTGCTAGATGCAGAGGCACGGCAAATCCTCTAATTTCACTAGCCGATGTGACGTGCCGTCTAAAAAACAAAAAGGGCCGCTGACTGATCGGCGGCCCAGAGGCGCTCACAAGATTATTCTTGCGCTTTAGCACGACACGACCTTCTAGAATCTGCCCGAACTACCGTGACTTCAGCCGGAACCGAAGAGGGGTGGTGAATGAACTACCCTTCGCCGGAACGGTCAAGCCGAGCCGTTCGCGCAGAAGCGCCAGAAACGGTCTAGGTTGAACTCGCGGGTCAGCGGCTACGGACTAACGTGGACGCTGATCGCCACGTTGGCCCCTTTTTCCTGACGATAAGTGACATCGGCGTTGGCACCGACTCTCAGGCTGCCTTCTATGGTCGTATTCTTGTCGATCTGGAAGGTCATGGTCTTGGGGCCATCCAAGTCCTGCCTCAAGTTCTGTCTGTCACTTGAGGTCTGCGACTGTCCCACGGTAAGAGTAAACGAATTCTTCTCCACCGAAGCGATCTTTCCAGATACGGATTGCTCCTGTGAAGCGCTCTGACTGCTAGACCAACCTACCATTGCCGTTCCGTGTGTCGCGCCTGGCGGTAAGGCCAAGACTGCCGCAATGAGAGACAGATCCCCCAAAGTGAAAAAAAATACTCGCCCGATATTCCTCATTTTTCAACCCTCCTCGGATTTTCGGCCGAGCCTTGGTCCGTTGTGCAGAGGATTTGCCAAGCCAGGCAAGGAATGTGAATAATCCGATATCCTCAACCGAATATTGAGCTTACGGGGAAGCCCTGAGAATCGGAGGCGTGGGGAGCGTGCGTACTATTACTGGAAATCTCTTCACCATTGATTTCGAATTTGGCTATTTTCTGCACGGATCGCCAGCAGAACACGATCAGGACTGGTACGGACTTCCAGCGATTGCGTACGGTGGCAGTTCAATACCCATTCAGATTGACGCGGAGTTTTATTTTGTCGCGGGCTTCGAGTCCGCCGCAGGCTGGGCCGCAGGATCAAGGAAAGAAGGATTGAGAGATGCCGTCAAGTCGTATGATTTTCCGCGATCTGTGAGTCCCGTAACCAAGAGTTCGTAACGGAAACCCTCCGGATGGCTTCGGCTCCTTAGGAGCACAAGCAAGCCATGCACTTCCGCTTCGGATCTGATAATTGTCTCTCCTCCCAAAACGAGCGGAGCAGCGAGTGCACCGTGAAATTCCGTGCCGTCACGATCGGCGGCGGAATCGATGGAATCGAGCATTCTTACTTCCAGGACCGTGCCTTTCGGAAGGGCGTTCAATGCATCTCCGGCTTTTGGATTAAGACGTGTTTGCAAATGAAACTTCAAGACAGTGCCCGCAGCGGCTCGAATCGGCGCAACAGTTGAAGTCTGAGCACAGATAGTAGTCGCAAGCAGACTGACGAGACACAGAACTGCAGCGAAGGAACGGCGCATGGGCTGGGCCTTTCTTCCTCACAAAACCGCGAGCAACACAATGATACTAATTTTGCGCCAGGACGCGGTCAACGCGAAACGCGGCAATCAGTAGCGAATCCTTCACCGCGCCTTGGGACAAGAGTCAAATCTATCCCGAAGACTTAGCGCCCAGGCATATGACACACTGGGCAGGCACATAGCGAGTGTGAGCTTATGAAGAACAAACGTGCTGATATTCTGTTGCCTCAAGAGACGGCGCGGGAAGCGGTGCGGCGAAGAAAGCTGCTGCGTCTCCTGGAAAGCGATAATCCTGCTTGGAAAGACGCGGATCATCCCGAGCTACGGCGCATGCAGCGGAGTTTGTCCGTGAGCTGCGGCAGGAGAGCGAGAGGAAACGCACAGGAAAGTAGCGCCGCCCGCCACAAGCCGGTCCCGTCAGGTACTAGTTGCGGTCTTCGTTTGTTCTTTGCCGATTGGAAGTTTGTAAATCTTTAAGTCTTCTGGCCAATGAGGTCTAACCGTAGTTCCCGGAACAAACGCGTAGGTGGGCTGCGCCCCAAATTCTACCAATGGAGAAAACGTGTCGGGTTTCGACGCATAGAGACCGACCATAAAGTTGATGCTGCCGTCCGGGTCAAAGACTAAGTTCGAGCCCGTGCAGCCGCTTCTGCTGCGGCTATACTCGCTCACGCTTTCGTTTGGCCAGTAAACGCGAAATCCAGCTAGGAACTCGTCATTATCGAAAACTAGCTGTAGCACTCCTTTGTAATGCCCGTCGTAAGGCAAGAAAGCGCCATGGAAATCGCCGAATGACTTGCGACACCTTTCATATAAGGCAAAAAAGCCTCTGTAGAAAGCGAATGTTCTCAACGACCAGGCTATTCAATTCATCCAGCTCAACGACAGGTGTGTACACTCCCTCCTTTTTTGAAAGACGCGTGCCTGAAAGCAGTCGCAGTTCTTTGTCAGTGAGTGTGTAATCGGAGTGATAAACGGCATTTCTAATGGCGCTGTCATAGATCCCTTCGAGAGCTTGAGCAACATCTGGAAGCTGCGCCCTTCGCGAGAGCTCCGATATCCGCCCAATCTTCTTGCGCGGAGAGGGCAGGATCAGCCTTGCTTTATGTCCTTTGCCCGTGAAACGGGCCAGATCACGAAAAGGGTTAATATCATATTTTTCGGCAAGTCTAAGACGGAGTAAATTCGCCAACAGAGCGTACGGCATGTCCATTTCTGTGACGTGGCAGTACGAAAGCAGGCCAAGCCGGAGCCGTGTGCGGTTGGCTTCGGGAAATTTATCTGCGCGCAGCTCAAGAGTTGCGAGTGCTAGCAGGTCATTTAGAATCGCTTGAGATTCGTACGAGGGATCCCACCCCGCATCCTCTATTCCAGATGAGCGAACGAGAACGCACACGAACTCGAAGAATCGGTTCGTGTTCATGTGGGGTTTTGGATCGAAAAGCGGGTTCAGGATTTCTGCATAATGCCGAATCCGAGCGCTGAACGCCTCTCGATAGGTTTCGTTTGTCATTTGCCTCGCAACTCCAGGGCGCAATGTTGCGCAATAGTCTTCTAGGGCTCGCCGAATCACGAGCGAGCGAAAAACAAAAAGGGCCGCTGATTTCTCAGCGGCCCGGAGGCACTCACAAGATTGTTGTTGCTCTTCGACCCTTCGCGGAAAAACGCTCAGGAGAAACTCGACACGATCTGCCAGAATCTGCCCGAAGCTACCGTGACTCCAGCCGAAGCCGAAGAAGGGTAGCGTGAGTAACTCGAAGCGTGCATCCCCGCGGCCCGTGAGAGCTTAGAGATGCAATGCGTGGCATGATCCGCACACCATAGCGGATGGAGCCACGACTACTTT
>WNFI01246137.1_pt1 | contig 20851 bp, 17 predicted proteins | sample 5400471 | NCBI WGS metagenome assembly WNFI01 (sample SAMN13153348, study PRJNA577476) | soil metagenome | isolation source: 100 cm saprolite on Douglas fir-dominated hillslope | place: USA:California | collected 2013-09-17
TTGCTTGGGTTTGTGCGGGTGGGTTCGCTTGACATGCCTCACTTCTTTGTAAAACATCCAATCGTCAAGCTTGTTAAAGGTTTCTTTGGCGGTTCCTGTCCGGTAATAGTTCGCCCAACCGCGAATGATGGGGTTGAATTTCCACAGGATTTTCTCCGTCTTCCATCCTCGTACCGCTTCCCATTCCTGCTTCATCTTCTCACGGTGCTTCTGGACAGCTTCTTTGCTCGGTTTGGTCAGCAACTTCCACCCGGTTTTCGTGTTGGAGACTCTGTAGAGCCTGATGTTAAAGCCGAGGAAATTGAACCCCTCCGTCAGGTGAACAATGTTGGTTTTCTCTGCTGAGAGTACCAGTCCTCTTTTGCTCAACCAGTCGGTGAGGATGCGTTTCACGGCTTGCGCGTCTTCCTGGCTCTCACAGAACACACAAAAGTCATCCGCGTACCTTACCACTGCTCGGTTACTGTCCAGTTCTCCGCGTTTTCGATGCTTTATCCCAAGAGCCTCTTCCATTCCATGCAGCGCGATATTTGCAAGTAAAGGGCTAATGACACCGCCCTGGGGCGTTCCAGCCTCAGTTTCGTGAAAGACCCCTTTCTCCACATATCCTGCTTTTAGCCACTGTTTGATGAGTTCACAGCCTGGAGCTCTTCCAATGGTAGTCAGGAGGTACTCGTGCGAAATGTTATCGAAGGCTCCTTGGATATCGGCGTCTAGGATCCATCTCCTGCGTGTGTTCGGGCGAGCTAACCGGTAGATTTTCTCAATAGCGTCGTGGCATCCTCTTCCCGGTCGGAACCCATAACTACATCCCTCAAAACGAGCCTCCCAACTCGGTTCGAGCGCATTTTTGACCATTGCTTGAATACAGCGGTCAATCATCACAGGGATGCCGAGTGGGCGTTGTTTGCCATTCGCTTTTGGAATGTACACTCGACGTGCCGGTTTGGCCATCCAGAGTTGGTAGTGGGCGAGATGATCGACCATTCTTCCTCTGGCGGCTGGTGTTTTCAGCAGCACCTTATCCATCCCCGGCGTATTTTTGCCAGTGTTGAGTTGCGCCGCGCGCCTCACGCTCACCAAGCGGTTTGCATGGCTGCGCAGCATGAGCTTTTGGAGGGAGCGGACGCGCTTCCACTCGCCCGCTTGGGTTGCCCGAAAGATACGCTGTCTCAGATTACGAACACACCGTTCTTGCTGGTGCCAGTCGATAGCATTCCAGTTGGTGTCCGGGTGCTTCTCCGTTCCGTTTGCTAAGGTTGGACCTTGCATCTAACTTTTCCTTTGATGAGTAATCGTTGCAGTGTTCTTTGGGTAATTTACCAGAACCACGTCTGCGACCTTTCGGCCTGGGTATCTCCATCCGCCTTGATGGCCTTATCCGTCAGGTTATGTTTCCCTTTGCCTTACGGCTGGCGGCTTTCGCTTCTTGGTTCTTCCTTTTCCCGCTAGGGATGTGGGCCTTCCTTACGGCTGGCTTACTGCCAGGACTGGCAGACCCTGTCGGGGTTACTGCGTCCCGCATATCCGAGATACGAGCGGGTTGGGTGCCCTCTCTACTGCGGGGAGGTCCGGTGTCCTAGCATACAGAGACATCGCCTGTATGCCTTCGTGAAGGAGCCTATCGTCCCTTCACTCTCTCCCAACATCATCGTCTTTCTTATCCACTTTCCGATGACCTTCTTTTTACGCAGCCTCATCAAGGGTTCACTCGCGTTCACCCGTCCGCTCTTCACCTAGCCCGGTTCAGCTTTGTGGCTAAGCTTCCCCTTAGACATTACTCCTGGCTTCGCACCATCCCGTTACCGGGAACGCACGCAGGAGTTGGCGACAGGCTTGGACACTAGCCTGGGGGAGTGCTTTTGCTCCCCACTCAAGATAAGCGATTTGCGCATCGCACGATATCTTCAAAGAACATGACAAGTTGCAGCTTGAAGAACACCACCGGGTCAATGGAGGGTCGTCCAGCAACTGCATAGGACTGGCGAACCAGATCGTAGACAAACGAAAGGTCCAAAACGTTTTGCAGATGGCGGTAAAAATGATCCTGAGGAACCAACTCCTCCAAGGACACGGCTACTACTGGGGCAAACGCCCGCTCTTTCAAACCCATCATAGTCGATACTCCTCCTCCCACTCCATTACATGGCACCTCTCCCCCTCTTGTCAACCTCATCTCTTCTCTTCTTCACCGTGTATGCTTGCTTTCTCGCTTTTGCTCGTTTGTCCCCCAGCGCAAATCATTGTGCAGTCAAGCTCTTGCATTCTTCTATAAACTCAGCAAGGAGTTTTTCAACAGGCTGGGACGATATATATACTCTCCAACCATTTCGATATTCAGACCATGCCTGCTGACAGAGTAGCAGTGAAAGTCCTTCTTGGAGTTCTGGTGGTAGAACTCCAATTTAACAGGTTAAGGATGGCTACAACGGGCTTCATGTGAGTGCCCTTCACGAATGTTCCCACGGGTCGCGCAGCGTCCGACCCAGGACCTGGGCAACAGCAGCGACAAAGGCGACGATGCCCGCCAGAACCGCCAGGAAGTGCGAGGGGAAGCCATTTGGGTTGAGGCACCGAGCAGCCGGGTAGCGACTAGACCGATCAGCACTATGATAGCAGTCATGCCGAGCCAGAACGCGATACGCTTGAGTCCAGGTGCTGCGCTCGTCGTTTCCGCAACGGCACCCATCGGTAACTGGGGATTGGTCGGCCATCCAGCAGTTGGCGGATGGATACCGGAGCAGCCCGACGCACATAGCCCCAATCATGTAGGTAACGGTTGAGGGCCACGAGCACCTGGCGCAGTTGAATCGTATCCTTGATTTCCAAGCGCCCCAGGCTCGCTGCCGCGCGCCATCGCACATGCTGGTCTGCATCGTGCAGGGCCTCCAGCAGCGCACTCACCACCGCCTCGTTACCCGCTCCCACCTGGCCCAGGAGCTCTGCCGCACGCTCCCGCACATGCTGGTCTGCATCGTGCAGGGCCTCCAGCAGCGCACTCGCTACCGCCTCGTTGCCCACTCCCACCTGGCCCAGGCTCGCTGCCGCACGCCATCGCACACCCCGGTCTGCATCGTGCAGGGCCTCCAGCAGCGCACTCACCACCGCCTCGTTGCCCGCTCCCACCTGGCCCAGGATCGCTGCCGCACGCTCCCGCACATGCTCGTCTGCATCGTGCAAGGCCTCCAGTAGCGCACTCACTACCGCCTCGTTGTCCTGACGTTGCGACAACTGGTAAGCGACAGTAAGCAGGGCCTCCTGTTCTTCACGACGATCCTCGTCATAGATGATGTGTCGCACAAGTGACGCGGCCTGAGCCGAGAGTACAGTACCTACCTTTGCTGTTGTCCCGTCGGGCACACATTCAGTATAGCCCCTGGCGGCCAGTTCGAACTCCCGGGCCAGAATCCAGGCAATGCGTCGTTCGAGTTGCACCTGGGGCAGGAGTCTTCCAGGCCCTATCAGGCGCAACAAAGGGTTTCCAGAGGAACGCAAGATCCAACTGGGTGGCGTGTACACGTGCAGGATCGTCAAGATCAGAGCTGATGCCTTGCGAGCCCCCGCGCTTCCAGATCCCAGGTGGGCGATCGTGAGCAGGTGCACCTCCTGCCACCAGGCCTCATGCAGGTGTGCCATTACCAGGTCGATGTAATCGGGATCGGGTTGTGCCGCAATATAGCGAGCCGCCAGATACTCCTGGAAAGTCTGGTGTGGAAAGCCGAACCTATCATCGCCTAAGTATTGCAGCAGGCCGGAGCGCAGGCCCAGGGCGTCCAGGAATTGTTTCGCCTCTCGGGTGGCAGCAGCTAGTTCGTTGGCATATCCTGCGGTTTGTAGGGCCTGGGCGAGCAAGGGGACAAGTTCTTCCCTGGTCGCGCTCGTACGCTGTTCCTGATTGTGGATGGCGAAGGCCAAAGGGGTCAGCAAGCCCAGGTAGTCCCCCCAGTCCATGCGGACCAGTGCACCCTTGTAGGCCACATCGTGAGAGGCTTCCCAACGCTCGATCAGCACGCGGCAGCAGCGCTCGTACAGGTCCACCCGGCGTTCGGGCAGGTCACCTTCGTTGCGCCAGATCAGCACCAGGATGGTGCTCAGCAGTGGAGTGGTAGCCAGTCGCAGGGTTGCTGGAGTGGCCTGCACTCTGGCATAGAGCGCATCAGCGGCGTCACGTTGCTGTTCGGGAGTCAGGCCGCGATCCAGGGCATACCAAAAGCGGAAAAACCGCTGGACATCCTCGGGGGTGAAGCGCTCGATCTGACAGCGCTGGAATTGGGGACGCAGCGCGCCCTCGCTCTCGCTCACGCCTGCTGGTCGGCTTCCGATGATCATCCGATTGCCAGGGGAGAGACGAGCCAATTCGGCCAGCGAACTGGCTAAACGGGCACGTACCTGGCGGTCGGCGACCTCGTCCAGTCCATCGAACACCAACAGGCAGCGACCGTCGGCCAATGCTCGGCTCAGCAGTTGTGGCGGCGTGTTGGTGAAGGCCATCTGGGCGGTGAGATACTCGGGCAGCAACTGGAGCCAGTTGGGTGCCTCCCCGCCCTCAGGTTGCAAATAGCGGTCGGGCAAGCGTCCTAGCTCCACCAGCACCGGCAGTCGGTCGGCTTCAGCGGACGGCCCCAGTCGGTTCGGTTCCCGTTGGCGCGCTTCCGCGAAGGTCACCGCTAGCCAGCGCAGCAGCGTGCTCTTGCCGGCACCTGGTTCGCCCACGATCAGCAGATGGCTGCTGAGCGCCTGGCCCAGTTCAATCGGCTCTTGCACGGTGATCACCCGTTCCCGCTGCCGACTCTCGCGCAGCTCGGCCTGGCTCGACTCTTCCGACGGCACGGGCTCGCGGATCACTTTCTCCACGGTCAGGGTCAGGCGCACGAAGACCTCCTCGAGCGGCACGTTTGCGAAGGACAAGTCGGGGCGAGCAAAGCCGCTGAAGTTCAGCCACTGGTACGCGTCCACCACCTGCTGTCGGTAGATCGCTTCGGCGGCTGTCAGATCCACCTGCGGTTCCAAGGGAGTGCCATAGAAATGCTGCTCAACATGCACGTTGTCACCAATGACAGGGCCTTGAGCTTGGCCGATCTGCACGTTGTACTTGCTGGAAGTTGTGTCGGCGTTCGGGTCGGGTAAGGTCATCGCGGTTTACTCTTTACCAAAGTGTTGCTCAACCTGAGCATCGTCGCCGATCACGATCCCCTTGCCTTCGCCGATCTGCACGTTGTACTTGCCCTGGGAAGCTTGCTGTGGGTTGACCAGCTTCAGCACCTGCTGGGCTTGCCGAACAATGGCTTCATCCTGGTCCGCTCCCGTCTCGACCAGCGACTTCTGGAGTGGCTTCTGCCAGGTGTCTGTATCTTTCTCGTATTCAGCCAGGGCCATTTCGGCTTGAGGCTTCTTCTCAAAGCGCTTTTTCACCAGAGCCTTGAGACCAGCATAGGCGTCCTTCACGGCTTGCGAGGCAGTGTCCTGGGCTGCAGCGGTCGCACCTGCAGCCAGAGCAGCAAGCACCATACTGACAGGGTCCATCGGGTTCCCTCCTTACATGAAACGTGAGGGCTCCTGTATGACCTTGTGGGCCATACCTCTAAGAATTGACTTCGTCAGTTTCGCTTTTGGGGAGCGTTTCTTTTCGATATATGGTACTTTAAGTGTAGCACAGTTCGGATCGCTATTCAACGTTGGAACCCGAGAGTTCAGGATTGTTCGCGTGTTTCATGTCCAATGGTTCAAAGATTGCTGTCTCTCACCTTGAAACAGGATCACTTCCATCACGATATAGCTGAGTCGAGGAAACGGTCCAACCTGTTGAAAAAGGCAAGAAAACCTCATCAAATAGCTCTTGTTCGCAACAATCTGAGCGTAAATGACGAGTTTATTGCAGGATAGACTCATCCACTCAGGGGTTTCTCAATAGGCTGGGTCATTTATTCTACTCATCCATTCACTGAAATGTCTGTTCTATGACATCGAATTGTCAAAACTACGACACGCGATGTCGTAATTTACACAAAATGTATCCAGGTGCTGATGGATGTTATCTCTTGCTTACTGAGCTAGACTTTATCCAATTGAAGCTGAGACAGCCAGCTTATCGGCCTGGCAATACATGATTGTGCAGGAATTTTTTCGATAGTGTGCGGAAAAGACGACATACAAAAAATTCGAGACGGTCTGAGAGGCTAGCTTACAGCCTTGTCTCACTTGTTAAGCAAATGGATAAAGTCTAGCTGAGATAGTGAGCTATTTTCTTAGTCCAGCAGGCAACGACGCTTTTCTTTCTTCTCTACGACTTGTGAATCGATCTGAAGTTTTTGCAGGCTGGTTGTAAAATCTTTATCTCATCCTGGCGGTCCTGGTATACTCTAGAAATGAACATTGATCTCTCCAGGCACATTACTGAAAAATCGTCAATGAAAGAGCCAACTTCACGTATGCATCAGGACCTCCCCATGATTGTACTGTGCGGTTCCCCAATCAAGCACATCGGCAAAAGCCCGCCGCAAATCCTCTAACGCCTGCTCACGTTCCACTTCAGCAGGCATAACAGTTTTTCTCCAGATCAAAGATATTTCCACCTGCCCAGGCGTCGTTTGGCTTTGAGTGATAAAACGAGCAACCGTACCTGGAAACAGGTAGAGATTATTCCGCTTCATCTCTTCCAAGCGCTTGGTGAAGAGTTTCTGCTGATGCGGACGAAGTTGCACGAGTATCGTGGTGGAGAGCAAAAGATTATCCCGAGGGGAGATACGCCAACGAGGAACACTTTTGCGTGGGCGACCGGAAATACTCGGCTTGTAGCGCTCTACCTCTTCAAGAGGAATCAAAATGACATGGGCAGCTCGTACTGAAGAGAACCGTCCATCTTCCACATATTCATACACCCGGCTTGGCGAGAGTCCAAGGATTTTTGCCGCTTCCTTGATGGAAACATAGCCAGGAACGCGGGATTGATCATTATTGTTAGGCATATTCGTATTCTATTTTTCATTGGTATTTATTGACTCCTATGAGATATTCGGTACTTTTGTTCCCACCTAAAGTGTGGTATACTCTCCTATAGGTTCACAGGAACCTCGTAGATGGTATAGAAAAACCTCTATCGCGTATCACACACCGCGGTAGTGATTCCCATATTAGAGTGATGAATGATTAGATTGGGAAAGGTGGAAGCATGCTCCGGTCACCGGACCTCATAGAACAGTGGCGTGTCACCCAACAAGAGTATCTCGCTGATACGCCTACAGTTATGGCGCATCAAGCTCTTGATCAACGGCGTCTCCAGGCGCGGCAGGAAATGGCACAATTGCTTGAGGCCTTTTTGAAGAGGGCTATCACACTTAAAGAATTCAATACAACATTCCAGCAGAGAACCCAGGGTGCCTGGAACGTCTTTCGCATGAGGGGCACGTCGGGAGGTATGTACCTCAACAAACTTGTGAAGTACATAAATGATGAAATGTTGGCCTCACACCTGCGGTGCGGCTTACGTCTCCCAGAAGATACTCGAGAAGGCCAGCGGCATATGCAGGAACTTACCCGCTATTTCGAGCAGCTCATTACGCAGCAGAAAGCGCCAAGGTCTCAATTGCAACCTGCGCGCATTCCATTTCTCTTGAGTTCGTGGTGGCACCTGCAAGATGTGCAACACTGGCCCATCTTTTTCCAGCTGGTGTACCGTATGCTCATGAGCGAAGACGGTCAACCAACACAAGTGCAGAGCCCCATTGAGGCCTATTTCGCCTTCCGGACCCACTTTCTCTCGTTGGCACAAGCCCTCGGCGTATCAGTGTGGGAATTAGAGCATCTCGTGACCTGGAAAGGTCAGCGCATCCTTGGTGAACAGGTGGCAAGAAAGATGACGCGCTCCTCTTCGCTTTTTGTGGGGGAAGGGCTTGCTGTGCATGCAGCGTTGCTGGACAACATTGCCATTGACGGGGAGGAGGAACAGCAGCGTCAGAAAGGTGAACGAGATACATCGGCTCATACCCGCATCCAGTGGTTACTTGCCAAAATCGGCTGCCAGGTGGGATGTGATGTCTGGATCGCTGCCAATGATCATCATAAAAGCTGGAATGGCGAACGGTTAGGCGATCTAAGCCTGAAAGCGCTTCCACCTCTGGTGGATAGCGCATCGCGTCGGATCATCAATCTCATTGATGTGCTCTGGTTACGGGGAGAGGATGTGGTTGCTGCCTATGAGATTGAACACACCACCTCCATTTCATCCGGTCTGCTGCGTCTCTATGACCTGGATGCGTTGTGCCCGACCAGTATCATGCACCTCTGTGTCGTCATTCCAAATCCCTATCTCAAGCGCTTTCAATCTGTGCTTGCCCGACCGGCCTTTCAGCGGCTGAATATGCAAAAACGCTGCTTAATTATCCAGGAGGAAACCTTACTTCAGCAAGCCGAACATATTCTGCGCTGGGCCAGTAGTCCAACGGTGATTACGCGGCTTGCCTTGAACGTGGAGCAACCATGACGGGAGAGGCTGTGCATGTCACGGAAGTGTCCCGCTAGAAGGTTGCGCTAAGCATGCCAATGCCCTCTTTTGGCAAATGCCTGACCGAAAAGATGCATCGTTTGGGGTAAATGAGGAGGCTTGAAAGTGGTTATCGGGAAAATCGTCAAATCCAATTCTCATATCAACTACGTAGGAGTGATCTATGATACGCAGTTACTTAATCCAACTTTTGGCTTGTTGGGACCGCGACTTTCCACTGAGACACAGGTAGAACTGTTCTCACCTGATTATCTCTCAGAAAAAGCGATGCTCGTTCATCTGGTCACGCTTGGGATGATGGAGGAACATAGGTTTTCAAGTGGTCCCCCAAAGACTCATATCGTCCATGGCATACCATCGCTCCCTTTGGAGTTGAACAGCAGCGTTGAGACGATGACAGATGAGGATGTCCATCAGTTCCATCTTTTTAGCGATCAAGAGGATGCTGAGAACCAACTCGACTACCTCCATATGGGCTATCTTCCCCATATGATCGCCCAGCAGAATAGCCTCATTCCTTTGGTGATACTACGTATCATCGACCAGTTAGAGCAGCTCTTCCCACAACATCTCCCAACGATCAAGAACTCGATGATTGGCAAGCAGGTCCGACCATGTACGAATACGCCAACCGATTAGGAGCAAGTGGCTGGGAGCTTTTTTCCTGTAGCCCCATCGTCTTTACCCAATCAAACTGGCAACCATTACTAGAAAACCAATCTATTTCATCGGATCTGCGTGCCATCACGATGGTCTTCAAACGGCCTAAAAAAGAGGAGGATGATTCTCCTTGCTAGCAGGGTGCTTTCCATTGCAAATGCAGGTTGCAAGACAAGGTTATCTGAGAAGATCCTAATTGAATGAGGTGAGATCAATGAACGCTAAAGAAGACAGCATGAGAGGGAGGCAGAGACAAGCTTTCCAACAGACGACTATTATGCTGCCCTATTTTGACGAAGAGGTGCCAGCTTTCTATCTCGCGGATGGCACAGCCTACCTTACGGTGAGATCGCTCTGCCGCACGCTCGGCCTCCGCGCTGAGGCCCATATCCCGCGCTGGCGGAGGCTTATCTTATGGGCCAATGCTCGCAAGTTGCCGCTGCATACTGCCAGAGGTGAGCGTATGGTCTGGTGCCTTCATAGAGGAGCGCTGCCGTTCTGGTGCGCTTGCTTTAACTGGTCATTCGTGTCGGCTGAACGACGCGAGCAACTTCGTCAAGCCACCGATACATGGCAGCAGGATGTAGCACAAGCGCAGCGACTATTGTTGGAGCGCTAATGATTACTGCGAAGATATCTGTTTGCGTTTCTCGAGGTATCAAAAGTCAACAAGTGCTCGCCTTCATCTGGCAGGAAATAGAACTGGCTTATCGCATGACCCAGCAACTCATCCGTCTTCTGAAAAACAAGCAAGGCAATACAGCCACTGCCTGGATCAGTGTTTGTTCCTCCTGCGGCATTGTGGCGCTGGAAACGTTTGCTCTTGGCTTACAAAAGGAGTTACCCACTTTTCAAGCTGCTTGTTCTCTTCCCTACAGCAATGGGGATGACGGAGGGATTTGTTAACAAACTCAAATATATTAAGCGCTCTATGTACGGTCGTGGCAGTTTTGAGTTATTACGCCAACGCGTGCTACAATCTGTTTCTTCGGATGCTGCATAGCTGAGCACGACAAGTGCGGGAGAACCCTTTTCCCTTGCAAAAAACAGTGGAATAGGGAATATGGCTATCAGTATCCTCTTAAGTCCCTTTCCGTCGTTCTATTACTGTGAGATACTTACGACCTACAAAAATCTCCTTGCCGCCTGCATTATCACAAACGGCTAAGGCGAAATAACGCTTGATGGTTACTCCAAAAGTGGTATGTTTATACCTTGATATTCAGAGCGTGAACAGATATTCTATATTTGAACTAGAAAAAACCTCAAAGAAGGGCTAAGGGGAGCACTATGGGAACGGACTTTGCGCACCTGCACGTCCATACCGAATATTCTCTGCTGGATGGGTTTAGCCGCACGAAGAAGCTCGTGCAGCAGGTGAAGGCCCTGGGCATGAAACATCTGGCGATTACCGATCACGGGGCGATGTATGGCGCCATCGAGTTTTATAAAGCTTGCAAAGCTGGCGGTATCAACCCCATTATCGGTATCGAGGCCTATCTCACAGAGGATATGCACGATCACTCCAAGCGCTACAGTGACGACTATCATCACCTGCTGTTGCTGGCAAAGAACACCACGGGCTATTATAACCTGCTCAAGCTGACTACCATCGCCAATACACAGGGATATCACCTGCGCCCGCGCATCGATAAGAAGGTACTCCAGCAGTACTCAGAGGGACTTATCGTCACCTCTAGCTGTCTCTCCGGCGAGATCCCCAAGATGCTGCTCAAGGAGCAGGAGGAAGAAGCGTACAAGATGGCACGCTGGTACCAGGATGTTTTCGGGCCGGACAACTTCTATCTGGAAATCCAGGAACATCACGGCATCTTCGAGGACGGCCAGCCCTCGCCGCAGAAGCGACTCAACCAGTTGCTCTATCGCATGCACAAGGATTTACAGATCCAGCTAGTCGCCACCAACGACCTGCACTATGTCGATGCGCATGATGCTGCCTCGCACGATGTACTACTCTGCGTGCAGACGGGCAAACAGTTGAGTACGCCCAAGCGTATGAAGTTCGACAGCCACGAATACTACCTGAAAAGCCCGGAAGAGATGGCGCGTCTTTTTCCCGACCTGCCAGAAGCACTACTGAACAGCGTGCGCATCGCCGAGCAGTGCAATGTTGATCCCTTGGCATACAAAGCGCGCTTGCCTGACTACGCAATTCCTCCGGAGTATGCTACGCAGAAGGACTACTTGCGTGACCTCTGTCATGTGGGCGTCAAGGAGCGTTTCGGTGAAGTGACCGAGGCGATCCAGAAGCAGCTTGACTATGAGATCGACCTGATCGCAGAGAAAGGCTTCATCCCTTATTTCTTGATCGAGTGGGACTTCGTGAATTACGCACGCTCACAGGGTATTCGCTGTTCGGCGCGCGGCTCAGCAGCGGGCAGCCTGATGGCCTACACGCTGGGCATCACCAATGTTGACCCTCTAGCTTATCAATTGGCATTTGAACGTTTTTTCAACCCCGAGAGAGCGGATATGCCAGATATCGATATGGACTTCCCCGACGACCGGCGTGAAGAAGTGATCGAGTATGTGATGCGCAAGTACGGCGAGGATTGCGTGGCACAGATGGTGACGTTCAACACCATGGCGGCCAAAGCATCGGTCAAAGACGTGGCGCGCGTCATGGGCGAGCAGGATGTGGGCGATCGCATCACGCGCCTGATTCCTACAGGTCCCAAAGTGACCCTTCAGGGATCGCTAGACAGCGTCAAGGAACTGGCCGAGATGTACAAGGAGAGCCGGGTAGCGCAGGATATCATCGATCAGGCCTTGAAGTTGGAAGGCGCGGTGCGTACCACCGGCGTTCACGCGGCGGGTGTAATTATCGCCAACGAGCCGCTCGAACACTTCGTGCCGCTGCAACCACGCGATCCCAAGGACAGTTCGAAGGGTCGCATCACTCAGTACGAACAGGCGCACCTGGAAGAACTGGGCCTCATTAAGTTCGACTTCCTGGGCCTCTCCAACCTGACCATCCTAGATAACACCCTCGAATTTATCAAGCAATCGCGAAGCGAAGAGGTCGTGTTGGAAAAAGTGCCGCTCGACCTGGTCGAGGACAATGATGAACAGAACGCGCGGCGAAGGAAGGTCTTTGATCTGTTGGCAAGCGGCGAAACAACGGGCATCTTCCAGCTTGAAGGCCCGAAGATGACCGAATATATCAAACAGCTCAAGCCGACCTGTATCGAAGATATTATGGCCATGATCGCGCTCTATCGGCCTGGCCCGATGGATAGCATTCCCGACTTCATCGACGCCAAGCATGGACGCAAGAAGGTACAGTATCTCGATCCGCACTTGGCGGAGTGGTTAGAGGAATCTTATGGTGTGATTGTGTACCAGGATCAGGTATTGTTTATCGGCGTCAACCTGGCCGGCTTCTCGTGGGGCAAGGTCAACAAGTTCCGCAAGGCACTCAGCAAAAAGCACATGGACGAGGTTGAGGGCTACAAAGGCGATTTCATCGATGGCTGTGTCAAGAATGGTGTAAAGCGCGAGGTGGCCGAACAACTCTTTACCCTGATCCTACCATTTGGTGGGTATGGTTTCAACAAGGCGCACGCCGCCAGCTATGCTGTCGTGGCCTTCTATACCGCCTACCTCAAGGCCAACTACACTGCGGAGTTCATGGCCGCGACCATGACCACTGAGGCCTCCGACGCCAAAAAGATCGCTAACGCCATCGCCGAGTGCAAGCGCATGGGCGTCGAGGTGCTTGGGCCGGACGTGAACCACAGCGAACGCGGATTCACCGTCGAAAAGAGCAGAGTGCGCTTCGGACTGCTCGCCATCAAGGGTATCGGCGAAGGCCCCATCAGCGAGATCGTACGAGCGCGTAGCGAAGGCGGCCCTTTCAAATCCCTTGCCGACTTCTGCACACGTGTTGATCCCAAGTTCGTCAGCAAGGGCGCTATCGAGACGCTCATCAAGGCTGGGGCGATGGACTTGCTGGCCGATGGCAAGCGCCATCAGTTGCTCGACGCCGTGGAACGTGCCATGCAGTTTGGCAAGAATGAGCGCGCTGCACAAGAGCGTGGCTTGATCAGCCTTTTCGTTGATATGGAAGAGGTACAAAATGCCTTTGAATTTGCCCTTAATCCCCATTCGAAAGAGATCGATCGCAACCAGCTGCTACAATGGGAGAAAGAACTGGTCGGCGTCTACATCTCGAAACACCCGCTAGCCTATCTGAGCGATCTTCTCAAAGAGCGCACGACACATACGACCGCGCAAATCACCGAAGAACTCAACCGGCATAAGGTTGTGCTGGGTGGCACGATTACCGAGGCGCGGCGCATCACCACCAAGAAGGGTGATACAATGTGTGTGGTGCAGCTTGAGGATATGTACGGTTCCATCGGGGTGACCGTCTTCCCCCGGCTCTACGAAGAAACGGCGGAACTGTGGGTCGAAAATACGGTGGTGCTTATAAATGGCGAGGTGCAGGTGCGTCGTGACCAGCCTGGTATCCTCTGCAACAGTGTCGAGGCGGTGGAGGGCATCCACGAAGAGATGAATCGCAAGCAGTACCGCGTCAATATTCGACTGCAATTGCGCGGCTCTGACCAGAAATCGGTGTCAGACGATGTGATGCTCGTGCAGGATATCTGGAACTGCATACGCGAGCAATCAGGCCGCGACCACTACGACATCGTCATTGCCAACGGTGAATGGGAAGCTGTCCTCTCCCCTGGAGTGGATACTTTACATTACGAGCGCGTGCGCGATAAGTTGACGGAGATCGTCGGCAACCAAGGTGTTGTGAGGGCTGAGTTGATTGAGCGGTAAGTGGCTGTTTAATAATGGAATGAATAATTTAAGTGGGGAATCGCCTCTACAGACTGACCCGACAGAGGATGAGTATGATGAGCGATACGAACGGCGACGTATCGGTTTCATTATAGGGCGAACGGGACTAAGAGGCTGTACGAAAAGGCTTGACAGGGCGAACGCCATTGATGAACTACTTCGCCCTGTCAAGCTCTTTCAGCAACAAACGGCATGTGTTTTCGTTCAGATTGATCTGTGAATTGGCTTCAGAAAGCAACAGAAGCTCAACAATTTAATACTTCTGCACACTGCTGTAGCGGTAGTTTGTTGACACGAGAGCCTCTCGCTCAGAGTGCAAACATCTGGTATTTTCTCTGGTGTGGAGAGCCTAGATGCTATCTGCTATTAGAGGATGAGATTTCTCGTGTCAACAAAGTAGCGGTAAGGTTTTCTTGCACGTCGTTTCAGAGAAAAGTTCCAAATTTCATTTTGAAAAGAGAACTTGCTTCTTTTTTCTCTATCGGCTTAATCGCTCTCGCTTTTGCGGGTTGCGTGTTCTTCAATCATCCTCAAAAGTCGATTGCTCTGCTCGGGAGGCATATGCCGTATTATTTCTTGTTGTAAACTGACCACAAGTCCTCGCAATCGTTCATTATATTCTTTCTCCTGCCTACAATGCTCTACTTGTGCCTTCAGCTGTGTATTCGCCTTCTGCAATTTCTCAACTTGGCTCGACAAGTTTTGAATCTGTTGCCGCTGCTTCACAATCGTCTCAATCGCCTGACCGAATTCAGTAATTTCCTCCCGGCTGAGAGTAACTGGAGAGCGCTTTCTCAATTCGGACTCTTTTGCGTCTCGTATTTTTCGTACTTTCTCTGCCCAGTCTCGATATTTATGATTTAGCACACCAACTGAGATCCCCACTCGACCTGCAAATTCAGTGACGGTGATGCGTTCATTCATATCGAGCAGCCGCTGAAATTCCTCTGCCAGCCGTACTGGGGTACTCTTTCCATCAATAATCAGGTGATTAGCCATGTTCTCGCTCCTCAGTTTTGCTGATGGTGTAGGCCTTCAAACGGTCAACCCAATCTGCATAATACTTGTGGAATTTGCCAACACTGATTTCGGATTCGCTCGCAAATCTTCCTAGTGACCATACCTCTTCCCTATCTTCCATACGATCCCAGGCCGTCTGCAATTTGGCTAGCGACACTTTGTTATTATGTTGATCGAGTCGTTTCTGCCATTGTCGATGTCCAATGTGTAAGGTATTCTCGTCGATTCCTGCGGCAGAGGCAAACTCCTTAGACGTTACCATCTTATTGCTTTCCTCAATCTCAGGAAAGGCTGAAGCAAGGGCCGCCTCTGTATTTCTGCTTACAAACTCTCCGCGCTTGCGTAACTGAGGGATAAGTTCGGGGCAGAGTTTCCGGACCATATCTGGCTCTACCGAGCATTTTTTTGCAAGTTCCACAAGAGTCAGGTCCTGGCCTGCATGCTGTGCCTCATTCCAATGGAGATAAATAGTCTTAATACAATTTTCTCTGTAATTCTTCCAATAATCACTTGGGGCGTCGATGCTATCGTTATGTTGCTGAAGCTTTCGCGCAATTTCCGAAAATCGTTTGACCAAGACACTTGTATGAATACCGATGGACTTGGCGAACTGCTGCTGCGTCTCGCGCGTTTGCGAAGTTATGAGATCCTGTAGGTGTAGTTCCGCTCGGAGGCGTATCTGCTCATCTTGTAATCGAAGTTTGTGTTCTGCGAGCTTTTGTTTCCAATCAGGGTAGAGTTTGTAAATTGCTGCGGTGGACAAGCCGCAGGAGCGTGCGAATTCCTCTGGGGTGACTATCTGCTCAGAAGTAGCGAGCAGCTGAAGCTGCACTTCAATCATCTCCGTGGCTGAGGTGGGGTGTCGTTTATTATGCGCCGTAAGCCGATCGCAGATATCTGAATAGTTGTACATAGCGTCCAACTTGACGTTCAGCATCTGCGCGAATCTCTTCAGGGAAATAGGAATTTCCCCAGACTCGATTTCTCGCAAAAGTGCTTCTGCGCGCTCGAGGTCAGACGCATTCAGTTCCGGGATCACCTCTCCGTTATTCTTCGGCTTAAAGGCATTTGGTGCGTTCTTGATGATTTGCCTCCGCTGAAGATGTATGAGCTGTTTCGACGGCATTCTGGGCTGTGGCGGCTCAAACTGAGGGTCTTCGGGCACTAGATCACGCCGAGGGCTCTCAAAAGATTCTCCGGCGAGATCCCTCGCCTCAGCTTCGGCGATCTCCGCCAAAACCTGATCCAATTGGCCAAGTCGCGCTTGCCACTGCCCCAAACGTGGATGCTTTGGATGCTGCTGCTCCAGATCCCTAATCTGCTCAAGTATAAGTTCACGATCGGTCAGGAGAGCTTTCTTACTGTCAGGCGTGTAAAGAGCGTAATCACAACCATCGCCTTGCGGGCCAATCCAGCAAGGGTCACCGCAGACGCACGGTCCGCTTGTTTCGGGGAGGATTCAATGCCCATAGAGAGTTGGATGCACAACCATGCCCTGTTCTCTCCAGATCGCTACATCGGATGGATCAAGAACACGCAAGTTAACCGAGCGATTCTCGATGAGAGGTGCAGCTTTCCCCACAACCAATCGGCGTTCATTCATCTCACGGATGCTTTTTACCTCCCTCTCCTGACCGTGGACATACACGCCTGTCATAGGGCTGAGCCCTGTTTTGGTCTGTTTGTGTCCAAGATGGCCACCTACAGCAACATACGAAGCACCTCCCATATATGCTTTATGTGCCAGCGTATGGCGCGTCTGATGTGGATTGAGATGATAGTATTCACCTTGATACTTAATATTGTGTCGATGAATAAAGCCACGGCGAAGAACCTGTTTATCATCCCCGGTGCGTCCGCTGAGCCAGATGGTGAAGCCACGATCGTTTAGCCTTCGGATGTCCCCTTGTTCCTCCAGCCACGTTCTTCCGACTCTGGTATTCGTGAGGAAGAGGTAATCCAACCCACTCTGCTCAGCTAGGACAGATATCTGAGCACGAATGCGAGTCACTTCCTGCCATACAAGATGAGAAGCTGGTTCCTGAATGAAGACTTCGCGTTCTCCCATATGAGCTTTTGTGTCTTTATAAGCAAGCCAGAGACCATCATAACCTACCTCTTTTAGCTCATCAGGTGTAGGTTCTCGCAAGCAATCCTGTTTCAGTAATAGTATTTCTGATGCGCGTTTCCCACTGAAAAGTAAGAGCAGGAGGACGACAGGATAGAGACGTGCTGTACTCAGCCTTTCAGGCGAATTACGTGTAATTTCCTCCTCGAGTGCTATTCGTTCTTGATAAAGAGCTTCCATAAGAGCCCGACTCACATCGTCCGGTATTACCTGCTCCAAGCCATCGCTATAGGTTCGTTTGTATTTTCTCCGAAAAGGAAGCGTTTGTGGATTCGGGCGAAAGTCTGCTGGCTCACCGGCATGCCGGTCTCGCAGGAATTTTGCGAAGCGAGCGATTACCACTAGGTGCTCACGCCCACGATTCGTTGGAGCGAAGAGATCTTCTATAGCCAGAGCATCGGCTTGCGAAAGTTTCAAAAAGGAGAAATCTGCTTGGTGCCGTTCCTCAAGGAGAGGAATAGCCTTGCGTAGTGTGATCAGGGTTGTATTCAACGTACCATTACTTAAGCCTTCTCCCCAGCACAGGTGTGCGACGAAATTCTTTACCTCATCTTTTACCGAGGGCGAGAAGGCGCGAAACGAGATCTTCCCTTCACTGGGAGGACCGGCCGTGGTAGCACGGAACTGCAAATCCCACACATCAGCCTCAAATACAATACTATCGTGAGGGAAGAATTTGTACTGGCGATCAAGCGCTTCCTGCCCTTCGAGGACGCCTCTGCCTGATTTGATTTGCTGGTTGGCCATTACGATCTTTCTCCTCCAGACGGCGATCAATGAGAATAATGTACGCATGCGCTAGATTAGCATGATAGAGACGATTTTCACGATCGCGCTGATTGATTGCGGCTTCCGCAAGCCGCAAATACTCGTCACGCTCTGCTACATAGTTATGTCTTTTGCTTACCCAGGGGACTAAGAGAGGACATTCAAAGCAGTGTTTAGCCATTCGACAGGCCCCCTGCCGCCGGATATCACGGCCGCAAGATCCCCACTCGAGTTCCGCGTTCTCCGGGTTGTGTGCCAGGATGTCAACCTGTTCTGGACGCTCGCTAATATCTATGATTGGCCGTTGACAGGCAAAAGTTAATCTGAGTGCTTCTGCTCGTAGTGCTTTTGCCATTTGCCCGGCTACGACCAATTTTTCTTGGGCTAGGTAGAACGTTTCCGTTGTTTTAGCCCAAGCGTGCCGCATAATACGGCGAACACGCTCACGATTATGAAGAGTAAAGGCCAAATGGGTGCCGAGTGTCGTACGCCCATCGGGTAGTCTAATAGTAGCTGGTAAACTTGTTGGCCGGTGCCGCCGAACCATTTTCCGCAATCTATAGTTGAGATGAACAGTCGTCAGGATACGGGGAGGACTCTCTACGCTTGTAAACAGGAGATTCGTTCCGAGAGTATTGCGGTTTTCAGCTCCCTCGCTGATTAATGCCTGGATGATCTTCAGCGTAACATCATCTATAGGGACCATATCAGGATTTTTATTTGGTGTGTGTACGCGTAGTCGATGCTTATGATGGACTGGATCCACCAGCACGTCGTCGACGGTAAGTTGGTTGATTTCAGCTGATCGAAGGCCATCGTTGTAGGCGAGCCAGCAGGCGACCAATGCTAGTAGGTTCTCTTTGGCCGACGGTGCGTTTGGGCTATCAAGGTAGGTTTGCCACTCCTCCTCCATAATAGCGTAAAGATCAGTGTATTGCTCGCTTGTGAGCGCTCGTTCTTCAATGCGTTTAAGGGCTTCACCGGTTCCACCTCTCCTGACACGCCTACCAACAGTATTCAAACGTTCAATGGTGATACTGGATACTCCCGAATGGCCGAGGAGAATGGCTTGTTTAGCAGTTTCATGTAAGGAGGCAAACAACTGCCCGCGGCTTAAAAAAGTTAACGGGCGACCGTAGATGCTGGGCTGCTGTTCAAGCCATTCAGCAAAAAGTCCCCAATTTGTATCGTCAAGATTGTCAAAGTCTGTTGTCACTATTTCATATTGTTGCAGAAAACGGTTTAGCCATCTCGCAGCCAGCCAGACTCCACTCGCTCGTGCCAGGGAGCACGTTTTATAGGTTCGTTCTAGCACTTCACGCCACCAGCCACGGACCTCCAGTGGAAGCTTGGTAAAGTCAACTAATTGTTGTTGTTCGATCGTTCCATAACTGGTCGGCACGAGCCAATGCTCTTCGTCAAGGACCTTCACAACTCTGCCATCGCGGCAGAGGAATTCTCTTGTGCTGTTGGTCCTGTGTACCGCCACTGACTTTTTGATCGCCATTTTGTGAGGTCCTCCCGAACCTTTTCTGGTGCCACATGCATATAATTCTGAGTAGTAACGATGGATGCGTGTCCTAATTGGAATTGGATGGTCTCTGGAGCGAGGCCATCTTCCTCAGCCATAGTAGCCCATGTATGGCGTAACATATGAGGGGTGACGTAGATACCTGACCCTCCTGCGCTCTTGGGTTTGGACATCGCCTCGAAAAGATAGAGCAGCGTTTCGAGGCTCAAAGGCTGTCCATGATCTTTCCCAAAGGGAGCATGCTCACAGAAATAGATTCCGTGGCAGAGACGTATCGCTTCTACGGGACGAGCCTCTTGTCGATAGCGGTCAAGCCATTGTATTGTCTGATCCGCTACGACAACGTTATGTTCTCCTGATTTGGCTGTGCGATAGTTAGGAATTTTGCTATACCAGGCATCTCGATATGCTTGCTTGTCAAAGGAGACCTGAATAGTGCGCTCAAGCCAGTCAATGTTCTCGGAACACAATCCCAGCAAAGAACCTCTACGTAACGCTCCGTCCCACAGCACTTCGAAGATTGCCCTGTTGCGCAGCTGGAGTTGCTTATCGAATGAGTAAGCTTCCATGATCCACGCCCGGCAGGTATCGAGTTGAGATTGAGTGAGATGTTTGGGTAAGTCACGCTTGAGGTGAGGCAACAGGTTTTTCAAAGAGGTGTAATCCTCTCCGCTCAATCGAGATAGTGTTACTCTTCTTCTATTATACAGGTAGCGTGCTTGACCACGCCTGATTAGTGGAACCGTATCATCTGGTCCCATAGCCCAGAGGAGGAACCTTATCGCAGTAGCTACTGCATCACAGATGGTTGAAGGGGCAGAATTTGCTCCTTTGCGTAGAATGGGACTTGTCACAGTGTCTCTCGAGAGGAGATCGTCGTGAAAGCGCTTGATGTCCATTCGAGTAATATCCGTAAGTGCTAGCCCTACTTGATCTAACCACTTGAAAAATGGCAGCAACCATTGAGCATAGGTTCGGACGGTGTTGGGAGGAGACACATCAGGATGAACGTGTGTAAGAAGATAGCGGGTGGGTTCAGGGAGAGGGATGCCATTGTGACAAATGGTGCGGAAGTAGACTCCACTCGGCATACGTACCCACTCAAGAGTAACTGGCACTTTTATCTTCCTCCTTGTATCTGGATGCATATAGTTTAGTATGATTGCCTCTTTATAAGCAAATCCATAGCCAATTAGTCATGTGTCCTATCACTCCATTTAAGCATTGATGAAAAGACATGTGCTCTTTAGCAGATGCCCTTCCTGGGCTATTTTATGTGATGCTTTAATAATATGGACTAAACCCTTTTTAACAACTGCCCTTCGAGCGCTTCTTCAACACTGAGCGTGCGGATATGCCCGATATCGATATGGACTTCCCGGACGACCGCCGTGAAGAAGTTATCGAGTAT
>WNFI01112398.1_pt1 | contig 20849 bp, 13 predicted proteins | sample 5400471 | NCBI WGS metagenome assembly WNFI01 (sample SAMN13153348, study PRJNA577476) | soil metagenome | isolation source: 100 cm saprolite on Douglas fir-dominated hillslope | place: USA:California | collected 2013-09-17
TCACCGTTGCGCTTGCCGGATTTGTCGCCCCACTGGTCACCGTGGTGGTGGTGGTGGTGGTGGGGGTGGTGGTGGTGGTGCCGGTCGGGCCAAAGGGGGTGGTCGTGGGGACCAAACGGGCGGTGCTGGTGTTCGATCCGGAAGTGGAGGAAGTGGTGGTGGTGGTGGTGGAGTTTGAAGAAACAACGCTATTGGAGGACGTCGTCGGCAGATTGCTAATGGTTCCGCCGTTGGAGTTGGCCATCTGCTTGTTATAACCGGGATCGCCGGTCTTGTTATAGTTCGCGCCGATTCCAATTCCCCCGGCTATGGTCCAGTCCAAGCCGAGGTTCCTGATGTCGCGGTCCGTGACCTCGACAAACTTGGATTCGATCATCACCTGGTCGGTGGCCTTGTCGAGCTGCTCGATGATGCTGCGGACGCGACTCATGCGGGAGGGACGCTCGGTGACGACGAGGGCGTTGCTCCGCGCATCGATGACGATCTTGCCGCCGGTGGCGGCGTCAATGAGCCCGTCAATGGTGGGCTTGATGTCGGCCGCCTTGGCGTTGTTGAGGATGAACACCTCGGTTGTGCCCGGCTCCTGCTGCAGGAGCTCGTTGCTGACGACCTTGATGATGTTGTGTTCCTCGATGTAGGTGTAGCCCACCGGGGCGAGCACCACCTGGAAAATCTGGCGCCAAGTGACATCGCGCAGCTTGATGGAGGTCTTGCCGGTCAACGTGTCGGGCACCACGAGGTTGAGCTCAAAGAGGTCGGCGACGTTGCGGAGAATGGTCTTGATATCCTCGTCGGGAAAATCGACCGACAGGGTGTCCTTGTCCCGGCTGACCGAGTTGGCGGCCGGCTCGGAGCCTTGGACGGTGACCGGGGCGGCTGCGGCTGCGGCCGGAGCCGGAGCCGGAGCCGGAGCCGGAGCGGTGGCGGTGGCGGCGGCGGCGGCGGCGGCAGGAGCGGCCACGGCGGGCTGCTCGGCGGGGGTGGCGGCAGTTTGCGCCAGAACCGGCAGGGTGAGTGCCGTGGCGAAGAGCGCGGAGAGGAGGGTGCGTGTGCTCATAGTAGTTCCTTATTTGTTGGGCCGGGTAAATTCCTCGCGGTTCAATCGGAGGGTAAAGTTGGTACGGTCGATGGCGGTGATTTCTAGAGTGTATTCATTGCCTTCAAAGGTAATTGTCAGGAGGCTGCCGGCTTTGACCCTCTTTTGACCGAACACCAACGTGGGCTCGCCGCCGAGGATGAAAAATCCGCTGGGTTTGAGGCTCGCGGCGATCGTCTGCAGCAGGCTGCGATCCGAGCGCGGGCCGGCGGGAGTACGCGGAGTATCACCGCCACGTGTGCCGGGCGGCGGGGTGACGCCCGGCGCGCGACTCATGCCAGTCACCAACTCCGCAAACGCCGCGGAATGAAACGGGTCGGCCGCCAAGGCATGGACTTCACGAGGTGCGAGCAGTTTTTTCGCCTTGTCCAGGGTTTCCTGCCGCTTGACCTGAGTCATGACCGTGTCCCCCTCAGCCGCGAGCGCCCGACCGCCTGTCGCGCCGATGGCCAGCAAGGCCGTTACCTGAATGACTTTGGTCAGCGTAAGTTTCATGGCTGGCCGAGGATTTCGAGGTTGAGGGTGAGAGTCATGTCCGGGTTGGCTTGGGACATTGCATCGCTGGCGCCACCGTTCGTGGCAATAACAGCGGAATTAAAGCGGCAAAAATGCCGCCCGTTTTCCAGCTTTTGCAAAAAGGTCATAATGTGACTGAATGAACCTTGCACGGCCACATTGTAGGGGATGCCGATATACAGTGTCTTGGTGCCGGTGTTTTTGGCGAGATTGCCCTGGCGCACGTCGTTCAGTTTCACCTCGTTTTCAGCTTCGAGTTTGTAGAAATACTGCAGGTTGACGGCCAGCTGGCCGGCGCGCATGAGGCGGCCTTCCAACTCCTTGGTCAGGGCCTGGATCTCAGTGGTCTGCTCGGTCAATTTCGCCGAGTTGCCGACGTTCGCAAGAATCAGGGCTGCGGTGGCGGACTTTGTCTCATATTCCGCCTGCCTGTCGACAATCTCACTGCTCTGTAAGTAGAGCCGCACGCCGCAAATGAGGCACAGCAATCCACAGACATAGCCGGTGGGATGTTTCTTAAACCGGGCGATGAGATCGGCGGTGTTCATTATTTCTTCGCCTCCGACTTTATCTTGAGTGAAATTTCAAAGGAGAGGAAGCCCGCGCTCGCGTCACGATTGAGCTTTTCCAGGGTAATGGGATCGAAAATCGTCCCCAGCCGGGGGTGAGTCCGCAGCATGTCGACATAGCGCGAGGCCGCGCCGCTGGCCTGGTCCGGGGTGCCCGCCACGAGCCCGCGCAGGTTAAAGGTGGGGTTGCTGACAGCAGCCAGACGCACATCGGCATACTGGAGGGCAATTTCCTTGGGCAGGGTCTGACCGAGCAGGTTGATATATTCCGACGGGGTGACGGGCTGCTGGAGAAAGGCCATGGCTTCCTCGAGCTTCTTTTCCTCATCGGTAAAGATCCTGGCTTGGCGGAGCGACTCCTTGTTTTGCCGGCTGTTGTTGTCGATCGACTTTTGGGCATCAGCAATCTGCTCCCGGAGATTGTAGAGGTGATATTCGCGATAACCCAGCCACAGCAGCAGGCCCAAGGTGAGCGCGACCGCCGCCGTGTTGATGAAGAAGGTCGTGCGCACGACCTTGGTGTCCGGCAACCGTTCAAAGTTGCGGAAGTTCGTGTGCCAGAGCGGCGACGCGACCTGTGCGTCACTTTTTTTCGTCAGGGACAGCATTTTCGTAAGAGGCCATTAGGGAAAAAAGTCCGGTCCAACGCTCCTCGGGCTGCCCGAGAGCGACACCTTCAGCCAGCTTGATGTTAAGTGACTCAAGCCAGGGCAGCATGTCCATTTTCAATGGCGGCACGCCCAAGGCTCCGGCAATCGTGGTTCCCAGCCAGGCCAGGCTGACCGGGAGCTGCGTGCACAACACATTGCCAATGGACTGGCCGGTCTGCACCTCGTAGAAACCGATGGAAGATTGCAATTCCTTCAACAGCTTCTTGACAAGAGCCCCGCCCATGCTGGTGAAATCAAAGGTGTTTGAATAAAAAAGCTTCTTGGCCGACTCCTCGTCTTTTAATCCCAGCTCTTTTTGCACCACGGGTATCATGGCGGCAATGCCGCTCGGAATCGGCCGGGAAATGTCCACCCCCTCCGAGCTAAGGATGAAGCTCTGGGTGGATTCGGCGCCGATTTCCAGGAGCAGCAGGGGGGATTTGCTTTGCTTGAACTTCAGGTAGTTCACCATGCCGCCGAGCGTGGCCAGCGTGCCCAGTTCAAGCCGTTCCGGGTAAATACCCTGCTCCAGCAATTTGTCCTGCAAGGCTATCACGTCATCCGCCGGCAGACCGCAGAACAGCACTTCCTTTTGCGTCGCCTTGGCCAAATCATAATCACTGCCATCAGTGGGGTTGAGGGGCTTGATGATGAATTTTTCAGATTCAACGCGGAATTGCTGCGAATAGATTTCGTTGAAATAAGCCGGTTCCTTGACACGCTTTGTGTCAAGGGTGTGGCGCCGGACCACCCGTTTGGAGGGATAGATCCCGCAGGTGGCATGAGCGTAGCCGGTTGATCCCCTGCCCTGCGTGCTCTTGATCCATTCGCTTATCGCCCCGATTTCGGATGACGGCAACTCCTTCAATTCCTCCACGAGGAAGGGTGCTTCCGGCTGGGTCAGCCGGGCCAAGAGCGTCGTGTGCTCGCCAATTTCGACGCAAAAGCCTTTCGATTTGTTCGCGAAAAACATGCGGTTGCTCGGGATATTTTGCTGGTGTGCTTTACGGTTAAAATCGCCATTTGCAGGTTAGGTGGACCACGCAATAGGCCAAGTAAAAATCATTTGCAGGACATGCTGGATATGGGGCACTTACCCATCTGACAAGACGAAAACCATTACCCCTACATTTGACCTCAACAGATTCACTAATGCTTTAACATCAGTGTTATCACCTTCGCCAAGTAAAAACCCGCCAATGAAGCGGGTTTGATGAAAAGATGGGCGCTGAAAGCAATTCGCGCCTATTTTTGCCAAGTGCGCTTCTTGTGACGGTTCGCCTTGAGGCGCTTCCGGCGTTTGTGTTTCGACATCTTGAGACGTCGTTTCTTCTTCAGATTGCCCATGGTTGGTGGAGGGAGGTTTAACGGCGAAACGTGCGGTTTCCGGTTTGCCCTGTAAAGCCTTTTCCCTCGCAGCCACCCGGCAGCTAACACGCCCGCCACTCACCCGTTCCGCTGGCATACAGGCCCAGCCTCAGGGTCTGCGCGGGGAAAAACCGTCCCAGGCACGTGCCGTAAGCCTTCAGCTGCGGCTCATACTCGACCATTAGCCGCTGCAACAAGTCGCGCCCCCCTTCCCCGGCGCGCAGTTGGTTGGTCTTCCAGTCGATCACCAGCAACTCGGCCGCCGCTGTATCCTGGGCGACCAGATCGATCACTCCGTCAATCCAGTCGGAATCGTTCAAGGGCGCCACCACGCTTAATTCCGCGATAATCCGCCAGCGCGGCGACCGCAGCTCCCGCCATAACTGGCTCGCGCGCAGCAGACCGAACTCTGCCGCCCCGCGCCGGGCGAATCCCAATTTCTCCGCGGCCGACAAGGCTGTCTTGAAATAGGCCTCGATTTCGACTTCTCCGCCACGCCACGGCAGGAACTCCATCGTTTCATGCCACCACACGCCGTAGTCGATGGGATCCTCGCGCCCCGCCGACGCCGGTTCATCAAACGCCGACTCGTGCCGCACGGTGCGCACCGCGTCGGGCTTTTGCGCCAGTTGGTGCGGCAGCGCCCGCCGTGGAAAATCCACCCGCTGCGTTTGCACCGGCGCCGCGGGCGATGCCTCAACCGTCACGGGCCGCGCCGCTGGCACGGTGAACTTTGCTTCCGCCACCGGCGGCAGCCCGGACAGTTCCGCGTCCCACAAATCAAGAAAACTACCCTCGTCTGCCGGTTCGCCGCACGGCAGCACGAGCGCGCGTCGCGCTCGCGTCAGCGTCACGTAGAGCAGCCGCACCAGCTCCCGCCGTCGCTCACGTTCGCGCGACTCCTTCGTTGCTGCAGGCAGACTGGCACTGTCGAAAAACACCCGCCCCACTCCCGTCTCGTCCGGGAGCAGCCGCAGGCCTGGCTCGTCGCGCTTGCCGATCTCACGCCACAGACCCACCGGGATCACCACCGGCCACTCGAGGCCCTTGGCGGAATGCGATGTGAGCAAATTGATCGCGTCGTCACTCGGCTTGCCCGCGGGCCGCCCACTTTCCAGTCCTACCAGCAACTCACCCAGCCAGGCGCGGGGGCCCGCACCCTTCAGGCCGAGTTCCGCCGCCTGCGCCTTCAGCCGCTCCAACTCGCTGTTCAACCCGCCGCTGGGATCCACCAAGCGCGCCTTCTCCGCCAGCCCCGTCGCCTGCACCAGATCGTGCGCGAACCGCTCCAGCGGCTCGCCCTCCGTCTCCACGCGCTCGACCAACGGCTTTAAAATACTCAGCGCGGCCTGCAACGGCTCCACGTGCCGCTCCGGCAGATCCCATTTGAATTTCCGTTCCGTCCCCAGCTCGGCGGCAATCAGCTTGTCGCTCACCGCGAAGACCTCGCGCAACACCCCCACCCACTCGAACGTGTTCTCCGGGTCGCACACGGCCGCGAGCAGACCGGTCACCCAGGCATAGACGGGGTTGTCGCCGTTGCGGTTCTTCCGCATCTGCAACGCCGTCTTGAGTCCGGCGGCCTCGAGCTCCTTGCGCGCGGTGACGAGCCATTCGTTGCGCGGTGCGAGCACGCACACCTCGCCCCAGTGCCGCGCGCCCACGCCGGCTGGTCCATGTTCGTGCAGCCAGGCCGCGACCTGCCGCACCTCGGCCGCCAGCCGCGCCTCGACCTTCGTCTTTGGCGCCGCCGGGGTCACCGGCAGCACCGCCACCGTCCCTGGCTCGTTCCGCGGCCCGGCCGCCAACGGCTCATAGTCCACTTGCAGCCGTGGTTCCGGCGCACCGGGCGACGGCGGCAGCCCGCAATTGTGTGCGCGCCCCGGCCCGAAGGCCGCGGGCAGTGTCCCGTTCAGCAGCCCGATCACCGCGTGCGGCACGCGGAACGTAACATCAAAGGTCAGCCGCTCACCTCCGTTGCCCTGGGTGAAAGCCTCGAGGTGCTTTTGGAAATTCCGCACGTCCGCGCGCGAACTGTAGATCGACTGCTGACCGTCACCCACCATGCAGAAATGCCCCGCCCGCGGCCCGGCCCCGCGCCCGGCCGGCCAGGTGCCGAGCGGCGCGCCCGGCGGCCGCGCAATCTCCACCAGCACGGCGAACTGCTGCGGATCGGTGTCCTGCGCCTCATCGAGCACGACGCGCCAGCCCTCCGCCCGGATGCGCTCGAGCGTCGCCGTGTCGTCCAGCACCGCGAGCGCCGCCTCCACCTGGTCGGCGTAGGTCTGCACGCCGCGATCGAACCGCCAGGCGCGATAACGCAGCGCGAGCTCGCCCGCCAGCGCCGCGCCGGCGTCCGCCAGCCACGCCTTCACCGGCGCGAAATAGTCGGCATGCAATTCGACGATCCCCGCGGCCGTGCCCTGCGGCTTCGGGATCGACAGGAAACCCCGCTCCGCGCGGAACCGCCGGCGCCACTCCTGCGCCTGCTCCTGGTTGTGCTGCAGCGACTCCATCCCCCGGCCCTTGCTTTTGGCCGCGAGGATCACCGACAGCGCCGCACCGGACGGCTCCGGCGGTCCGGCGGCAATCCGCGCCGACTTCAACCGCGCCGCCATGCCACGGTCGAGCTGCCGCGCCAGTTCGAAGATCGAATCGATCGGCGCATGGCGCAAAAACGCCTCGATCTGCGCCGGCACCAGCGCCGAAAACTGCATCGCATCCTGCTCGAGAAACTCCCCCCACAGCGCCTCCTCTATGTCCGCATTTTCAATCACCACGGGGTTGAGGTTCAGCCCGAGCGCCTGCCCGTAGCGCTGCGCCAGCAGCAGGCAAAAGCTGTGGATCGTCCCGAAAAACGCGCGCTCAAGGTGGTCAAGCGGCGCCAGGTCGGTCCGCCCCGCCTCCGCCAGCCGTCGCACCAACACGGCGCGAGCGCGCTGGCCGATCTGCGCCGCGGCCTTTTTGGTGAACGTCACGACGGCCGTCTTCTTCAACTGTTCCGTCCCGCCTTCGCGCAGCGCCATGGCCGCCAGCCGCTCGGAGATGGCCGTGGTCTTGCCGGAGCCGGCGTTCGCACTCACCGCAAAATTCCGGTCCCACTCCTCGTGGAAACGGTCCCGTGCGGTCTGGTCGCTCAGCCGTTCATTCATCGGCCGCCGCCTCCGCTTCGTCCGCCGCGACGCCGAACGTCGCCGCGAACTTCTTTTGCAACACCGCGTGCCGCACCGGCGTGCACGCCAGCGGCCACTCATAGCCATGCGAAAAATCAGTCCGGTCCGCCGTCAGCGCGCCGTAGCGCCCCGTCGCCAGGTGCCGGCCGAGCTGCGCCAAAGCGGCGAGCGCTTCCGGCAGCTCGCTCATTCCGACGCTCGCCGGCCTGGCCGCGTCGGGCTTCAGCATCCACACGCGGCCGCCCGCCGCGCCGAGCGTCTCCACCGCCGCGAGATAAACGCCGAGCTGCAGCGCCGCGCCGCGCGCCATCGCCTTGGCCGACAGCCGCGCGTCCGCGCCGGTCTTGAAGTCCACGATGTCCACCTGCGCCCCGGCCCATTCCGGCCGGTCGCTCAGCGCGAGATCCATCCGGCCGGCAATCCCCAGCCGCTCGCTCCCGGGCCCGAGCGGGATCGCCGTGCCCGACGGCAGCTTGGCCTCGACCGCCACAAACCGGCCGGCGGGCAGCTGGTAGACTTTGCCCAGCAGCACCGCGGCCATTTCCGCGAGCTCGGCCTGAAACGAATCCCAGTAGCGGTCGCGCGGCCAGTGGCCCCGCAACTCCGCGAGTTCGCTCGCCAGCTTCGCGCGAGCCTCCGCCTCCGGCGGCAATTCCCTGAAGATGCCCTCGACGGGCGCACCGCGCAGCGCCGCCGCCAGCACGCGATGCACGAGCGAACCCAGCGACTTCTTCCGCGCCCGCACCAAGGGCGACCAGCCCACCCGCTGCAGCCGGAGCACACCCTCGAACCACAGCTCCGCCGGATCCTGCACCGCCCGCTCGATCAATCGCGCCGCCAGCTCCACCGGCCGCGTCACCGCCGGATCGCCGCAAAGGAAATATTCGTCGAATGCCGTCGCCGGGTTGCGCCGTCGCTGCCAGATATCGAACCAGGCCGCCGGGTGCGGACTGCTGGTTTCAGACCGAGGAACCACCTTTCGCGCCAGACGGGAAAACTGCTCCTCCAAGCCGCCTTCCGCCCCCCGCGGACCGCTGGCCAGCATGACGCGCTCGACCCAGGCGTTCGGCGCCAGCTTCAACTCCGGCTCCTCCTCGTCGAACAACGCGGCGGAAAAGCCGACCCAACCGGCGGTGTTGCGCGCGATATCGGCGCAGCCCTGCTTCTCGAGCCAGGCGCGACTGTCGCTCGTGAACAGCCCGACGCTGAATCGGCTGCGCCGGTTCAGCTCCTCGCGCTGCTCGTCTGTCAGCCAGCTGTTCGACTCTGCGCGCGCAGGCCACACGCCGGCGTTGCTCTCGGTGAAGATGACATCCGACCAGGCCAGCGCCGCCGCGCGCCGCCAGGTGGTGAGCGTGATCGGCGCGAACAGCCCGCGCCCTGGTGCGTCGGTCGCCGCGCTTTTTTCGGGCAGAAACGACGCCAGCGCGGCGAGCACAACTTTTGCCGGCAGCTCACGCCGGTCCTGCTGCGCGTAGGCGGCGAGGGCCGGCCAGGCCTCGGCTCCCGGCAGGCGGAACCGCACGCCCACCGCGACAAAGCGTTCCAGCGCGTCTGCCAGCGTGAGTTGCTCCGGCCACGCGGGCAGCAGCAGCCCGGCCACCCGCGCAACCTCCCGCCACTCCGGTCGTTCGCGGGCAGTGAGGCTGGGCAGCACGGTGGCGAGCGAGTGTGACTGACGATCATCGAACACCCGCTCGCACACGTCGCGCGCCGCGCCGGGCGCCAGCGTCGTGAAGTTCAGCACGTGCAGCAGCGGCCACAGCGCCAGCAATTCCTCGAGCCGCGCGCCGCGCTCGTAGAACGCCAGCAGCGCGCGTTGCAATTGCGCGTCCACCGCCACCGGCCCGGCTGTCTCAAGCAGGTCGTTGAACGGCAGCCCGCGCGTCGTGAGCAGCCGCGCCAGTTGCAGGTGCGCGGCGCCAGCCCGCGGAAAAATCACCGCCACATTGCTCGCGCCCGCTGCCAGCCGCCGGGCGAGCTCGTCGGCCACGAGCTGCATTTCGTCGGCCCGCGTCTGCCCGACGAGCAATGTGGCGCGCGCCGCGTCGCCGCCCCCGCCGGTCCACAATTGAGCAACCGGCGCGCCCGACCGGGCCGGCTCGGGCGCATCCAACGGCAGGGCTTCGACCCCGAGCGCCTTTTCCCACGCCTCGATCCAGCGCTCATCGTTGTCCTTCCGGCCGAATTCCGGCTCCGGTAGCACGAACGTGACGTCGGCCGCTTGGCGCGCGAGCGCCACGAGCGAGAAGAACTCGCGCCAGTGTTCCGCCGTGAAACCATGGACCAGCAGCCGGCCGCCCAACCGCGGCTCCGGGGGGCGGGGCCCGGAGGCCGCCGCGATATTCTGCCGCGCTGCAAAGTCATAGCCGGCTCGCGCGACGCGCCGCGCCAGTTCGCCAAAGATCTCGCGCAGCGCCGCCAGCGGAAAATCCTCCGCGCTGAATCCCGCCTGCAGCAGCTCGTCGAACGCGTCGAGCGCCCCCTCGGGGTCGCCCTGCAGGCTTTTCCACAGGCCCCAGGCCGGGGCATCGGGCGCGAGCGGCGCCAGCCGCTCCTCGATCAGCGCGCGCAGGTTGAGCAGCAGGAGCCGGTGGTCCAATTCGGACCGGGCCGGCGGCGCCAACGCCAGCCATTTCTTCCGCGCCAGACCGGGCGTGAGAAATTCGACCCCCAGCAACGGGTGATGCTCGCGCACGCAACGGAGCTTGAGCGCGTGCGCCTGGCCGCGGGTGGGGACCAGCACAAAGTCGCGGCGCAACGCGGCGGGCGCGGCCAGCCACGGGCGCACGATTTCGCGCCAGGCGGCATCCCAGTCGCGGACGAGATGGAGTTCGCACTTTGGTTGCACGGGCGCGGCGATGAACGTCAATCCGCCGGCCAAACTCAACCCTTCATCGCGCCGGCCGCGGCCCAAAAAAACCCCGCGACCGGATGGAGCGCGGGGCGAAAGGGTTGGCGGCGGTCGGGTTACTTCTTCGTCGCGAAGATGTATTTCGCATACTGCGACTTGTGGTGCGAAGCCGCGTTGCGGTGGATGACGTGGCTCTTGACGGCCTTGTCGAGGGCGGAGCAGTAGGCGATGGCGGCGGCGCGGCTGGCCTCGGCATTGCTGCCGGCGGCGGCTACCTGGACGGCCTTGGCGAGGGTTTTCAGGCGGGTTTTCGTCGCCTGGTTGCGGGCGGCGTTGCGCAGGGATTTGCGGGCGGCTTTGAGTGCGGATGCGGTGTTGGCCATGGGTCTTAAATAGGTTGGAAAGGGCTAAGACTCAGAGCCCGGGCGGTGAGTCAAGGGAGAATTCGTTTTCCGCGCCCGTGGGGCAAAACCCCGCCAAAGCAAAACGCGCAGTCCGGGGCGGGACTGCGCGTTGGTGGAAAATCCTTAGTTTTGGGGCCGGTAAGCCGGATTCTGTCTGCCACTGTATTAAGGCGGCGTGATCTTCATTTCTCTAGGCGCGCCCGAAAGCGCGGCCTCTCCGGACTGCCGGCTTGCGCCGGCGCCGCGGAATGCGACTAACCCGGGACTGTCCGACGGGCCACCGAGTCCCCTATTTAGTCTTGCACCGGATTGGGTTTTTCATGCCGCCGTCGTTGCCTTCGGCGCGGTGGGCTCTTACCCCACCTTTTCACCCTTACCCGGCGGTTGCCCGCCGGGCGGTATATTCTCTGTGACACTGTCCGTCGAGGCGCCTTAAAGCGCCCCGCCCCCTCTTTCGCGGGGAATCCTGCCCTGTGGTGTCCGGACTTTCCTCTCCTGATCGTCCTTTAGCGGGTGTGGCGTTACCCGCACCTTGGGATCAAAGAACTTTTCGGAGCGAAGATCTGGCCCCAAAACTAAGGCGCCCAATAGACCACCCGGCCGCACTGGTCGCAAGTGGCAATTTCGGCCCCGTTGCGCGCCTGCACCACGATGTGCGTCGGCACCTTCAGGTGGCAACCGCCGCAGCGGTCGCCATTTACCGGCACGCAAACCGGGTGCCCCGGCTTGATGGCGATCCGGTCGTAAATTTTCAATTGCGGCTCGGGCACCCCCGGGCGCGCCGCCGCCACCGCCTCCTGGGCCGCCTTGACCTCCGTTTGCAGCTGTTGCTCACGCTCACGCAGCATGCGGATGCGGCCCTCGTGGCCGGTGATGTTTTTTTTCAACTCCGCCTCGGCCGCGACGAAGCGTTTCTTCGCCTCGTCGATCAAGAGCATGACGCCGATCTCCTGCTCCTCCAGGGTGCCGATGCCGGTCTGCGCCGTGTCAATCTCGTGCGTCAGCGCCTGATACTCGTCGTTTTTCCTCACCTGGCTTTGCTGCGTCTTGTATTTGGCGATCTTTTCCTCGGCGCTCTTGATTTCCACCTCGAGCAGCTTCTTTTTCGACTCCAGCCCGTGCCACTCGGCCTTGGCGGTCTCGATCGCCGACTTCTCGGCGGCGATCCTCGCCTCCACCGCGGCCACTTCACGCGGCACGCCCTTCAATTGCTGCTCCAGAGCCAGCCGCTTGCTGTCGCGTTCCTGTAGCCCGAGCAATTTTTCCAGACTGAATGCGGCCATAGTTCGGTCACTCTGCGTTGCCGCGAAGCGCGGTCAAATGAAACCATTGAATGCCGGCGAACGCGGCATTTTTTCAGGCGATTACGTGGCAAAAAAACCGCCTTAAAACAAGCCGGCGAAGCGACCGTTTAATGCGGGGATTTTCTTCTATTGTTAAACCTTGATGGCCAATGATTAAGAACAGCACTTTTTACGCTTAAAATACCCCGGTTTTTACTTAAAAAAACGTTGTCGCGCGCGGCCTTTTCCACGACGTTTTTATCTAACTTTTCCCCCTCGAAATGCCCGATAACGAAGCAGCCCTCAGCCAAGCAAAATCAGACGCCGCCGCGACGGCCTACGACGCCTCCAAGCTGGGCAAACTCGAGGGACTGGAGGCCGTCCGCAAGAAGCCCGGCATGTATATCGGCGGCACCGACGAGCGGGCGCTGCATCACTGCGTTTCCGAGGTGCTGGACAATTCCGTCGACGAGCATCTCGCCGGCCATTGCTCCAAGATCGAGGTTGCCATCCATGTCGACGGCTCGATCAGCATCCGCGACAACGGCCGCGGCATCCCAGTCGACATCCATCCGCAATACAAGATTCCCGGTGTCGAGATGGTGCTCACCACGCTCCATTCTGGAGGCAAATACGGCCAGGGTGGCTACAAGTTCTCTGGCGGCACGCACGGCGTCGGCGCCAAGTGCGTGAACGCCGTCTCCGAGTGGTTCGAGGTCGAGGTCTCCCGCGGCGGCCAGGTCCACCACATGAAGTTCGAGCGCGGCAAGACCGTGAAAAAGCTCGAGGTCATCGGCAAGGCCAAGGGCACCGGCACGCTCATCACCTTCAAGCCCGACGCCGAGATCTTCCGCGAGACCACCGTCTTCCAGGCCGACCGCATCGCCCAGCGGCTCCGCGAGCTGGCCTTCCTCAACTCCGGCCTCGAGATCAATTTCACCGACGAGCGCCCGGCCACGCCGAAGACCGAGACCTTCCTCTACAAGGACGGCGTCGTCGAGTTCGTGAAGCAGATCAACACCGGCAAGACGGCCCTGCACCCCGCGCCCATCCGCATCGCCAAGGAGATCAAGACTACGCTCGACGACAAGCCGGTCGAGATCCACGCCGAGGTCGTCCTGCAATACAACGATTCCTACAACGACCTCGTCCTCTGCTACACCAACACGATCCACAATCCCGACGGCGGCGCGCACCTCTCCGGCTTCCGCAGCGCCCTCACCCGCGCGATCAACCAGTTCTCCAAGGCCAACAATCTCCTCAAGGACAAGGATCCGCAGATCACCGGTGACGATGTGCGCGAAGGCCTGGCCGCGGTCATCTCCATCAAACACAGCGACCCGAAGTTCGAGTCGCAGACCAAGGTCAAGCTGCTCTCCCCCGAGGTCGAGAGCGTCGTCGGCTCCATTGCCTACGAGGGCCTGATGTTCTACTTTGAGAGCAACACGCCCGTTGCCAAGCGCATCGTCGAAAAGGCCCTCACCGCCGCCCGCGCCCGCGAGGCCGCCCGCAAGGCCCGCGAGACCATCCGCAAGGGCGCCCTGCACGGCGGTGGCCTGCCCGGCAAGCTCGCCGACTGCTCCGAGAAGGATCCCGCCGTCTGCGAACTCTACATCGTCGAGGGCGACTCCGCCGGCGGCTCCGCCAAGCAGGGCCGCGACCGCCGCTACCAGGCCATCCTTCCGCTCCGCGGCAAGCTCATCAATTCGGAAAAAGCCCAGCTCGACAAGGTCCTCAACAACGAGGAAATCCGCACCCTCATCACCGCCATCGGCACCGGCATCGGCACCGGCGAGGACGAGTCGGCCTTCAACGCCGACAAGGCCCGCTACCACCGCATCATCATCATGACCGACGCCGACGTGGACGGCTCGCACATCCGCACCCTCCTGCTGACCTTCCTCTACCGCCAGATGAAGGGCATCATCGAGCGGGGCTACGTCTACATCGCCCAGCCGCCGCTCTACAAGATCAAGCGCAAGAAGCGCGAGCAATACGTCGACAACGACGAGCAGCTCAACCGCATCCTCCTCGAACTTGGCTCCGAGGACATCGTCCTCGCCCGCGTCCACGACGCGCATGTCTTCGCGCCCACCGCCATCGACCAGATCGTCGAGATGCTCGGCGCGCTCGAGAAGCTCGGCCATGGCATCACCCGCCACGGCGCCACGCTGGCCGAGTATCTGGACCAGCAGGAAAAGACCACGTTCGAGCTGCCACGCTACATCGCCCGCGTCCGCGACGGCAACAAGGAGTCGCACCTGTTCCTGACCGACGACAAGGCCCGCGCCGCCTTCCTCAAGCAGACGGGCCTGGATGCGGAGCTCAACAGCGCCGCCCCGGGTAACACCGCTGCGCCGATGCAGGTCAGCCGCCGCGTCACCATCCACGAGATCTTCGAGTCCACCGAGATGACCAAGCTGCTCAAGGCCCTCGCCAAGGCCGGGCTCGACACCGCGCAGTTCGCGCCGACCGCGGCGGCCCGCTACACCATCACCGAGAACGCCGGCACCAAGACCGAGGCGAAGACCGGGCTCTTCTCCCCGCTCGACATCATCTCCCAGATCCGCGTCAACGGCCGCAAGGGCCTCTCCATCCAGCGCTACAAGGGCCTCGGCGAAATGAACCCGAAGCAGCTCTACGAGACCACGATGGACCCCGACAAGCGCCGCCTCCTCAAGGTGAACATCAACGACGCCGCCAAGGCCGACGCCCTCTTCACCCTCCTCATGGGCGATGAGGTCCCGCCCCGCCGCCAGTTCATCGAGGACAACGCCCTCAATGTCCAATACCTCGACGTCTGAGCCGCGCCCTTCCGCCGCTTACAGCTTAAACCTTAAAGCTTACTCCTCTCCTCAGTGTATACCGCGAACGAAAAACTTTCCTCGGCCAACATCACCGACATCATGCAGACGGCCTACATCGATTATTCGATGTCGGTCATCATCTCGCGCGCCCTGCCCGACGCCCGCGACGGCCTCAAGCCCGTCCAGCGCCGCATCCTCTACGCGATGCTCCGCGAGGGCCTGGTCCACAACCGCGCCTTCGACAAGTGCGCCGGCGTCGTTGGCGAGGTGCTCAAGAACTACCACCCGCACGGCGACTCCTCGGTCTACGACACGCTCGTCCGCCTCGCCCAGAACTGGGTCATGCGCTACCAGCTCATCGATCCCCAGGGCAACTTCGGCTCCGTCGACGGCGACCCGCCCGCCGCCTACCGCTATACCGAGGCGCGCCTGAAGGATGTCGCCGAGGAACTCCTCAAGGACATCGAGGAAGACACCGTCGACTTCGTGCCCAACTACAAGGAGTCGACCACCGAGCCGACCGTCCTCCCCGCCGCGCTGCCGAACCTGCTGATGAACGGCTCGACCGGCATCGCCGTGGGCATGACGACGAACATCCCGCCGCACAATCTCTCCGAGATCATCGACGCCGCCTGCGCCATCATCGACCGCCCCGGCATCACCGTCGACGAGCTGGTCACCTTCATCCCCGGCCCCGACTTCCCGACCGGCGGCTACATCAACGGCCGCGCCGGCATCAAGTCCTACCTCACCACCGGCCGCGGCATCGTCCGCATGCGCGGCAAGGCCCACACCGAGGAGCTCAAGGGCGGCGGCGAGCAGATCGTCATCACCGAGATCCCCTACAACGTGAACCGCGCTACGCTCGTCCTGCGTATCGCCGAGCTCGTGCGCGAAAAGGAGATCGACGGCATCCGCGACCTCCGCGACGAGTCCGACGAGAACACGCGCATCGTCATCGAACTCAAGCGCGGCGAGCAGTCGCAGGTCGTCATCAACCAGCTTTACCAGAAGACCTCCCTCGAGTCCTCCTTCGGCGTCATCCTGCTGGCCCTCGACCAGAAGCGGCCGAAGCAGATGAACATCAAGGAACTCCTCGAGTGCTACATCGACCACCGCCGCGACGTGGTCACCCGCCGCACCCAGTTCCGTCTGAAACAGGCCGAGGCCCGCGCCCACATCCTCGAGGGCTACATCATCGCCCTCGATAACCTCGATGACTTCGTGAAGATCATCCGCGCCTCGACCAACCGCGACGAGGCGAAGGTGCGGCTGATGGCGAAGTATCCGCTTTCCGAGCTCCAGACCAACGCCATCCTCGAACTCCGCCTCTACCAGCTCACCGGCCTGGAGCGTGGCAAGATCGAGGCGGAATACATGGAGCTCCTCAAACTCGTTGAAGAACTCCGCAGCATCCTCGCCTCCGAGGCCAAGCTCCTCGCCCTGATCAAAAAGGAGCTGGTCGAGCTCCGCGACAAATACGCTTCGCCCCGCCGCACCGAGATCCTCGACATCGAGGGTGAGCTGCGCATGGAGGACGTCATCCCGAACGTGGGTGCGGTCATTACCGTGTCGCACCTCGGGTTCATCAAGCGCACCCCCGTCGCGGAATACCGTTCGCAAAAACGCGGTGGCAAGGGTGTCATCGGCGCCGAGACCTACGAGGAGGATTTCGTGGAGAACCTCTTCACCGCCTCCACCCACGACTTCGTCCTCTTTTTCACCAGCACCGGCCAGTGTCTCGCGAAAAAGGTCTATGACATTCCGGAGGGCACGCGCACCTCGAAGGGCAAGTCCGTCTCCAGCTTCCTCCGCCTCGGCAACGGCGAAAAACTCGCCTCGCTGCTCTGCGTGAAGGAATTCACCGCCGACCAATATGTGGTCATGGCTACGAAGGACGGCGCCATCAAGAAGACCGCGCTCGCCGAATACGAGGGCGCCGACCGCGAGGGCGGCATCCGCGGCATGAAGATCGCCGAGGGCGACGCCATCGTCGGCTGCGTGCTCACCAATGGTTCCAACGAGGTCATCCTCATCTCCCATCAGGGCCAGGCCGTGCGCTTCTTCGAAGGCGCCGCCGCCGGTGACGAGGCGCCCGACGACGCCGAGGCCACGCCCCCGGCGGAGGGCGCAGCCGACACCGAAGTCGCGGGTCCGAAGCTAGGGCTCCGCCCCCAGGGACGCTTCACCGGTGGTGTCACCGGCATGCGCTTCAAGAAGCAGGGTGACTACCTGCAGACCCTCGAGGTTTGTGACCCGGAGGCGCGCCTGCTCGTCGCCCGTGAGGACGGCGTCGGCAAGCGCACGCCGTTCGGCGACTACCGGCTCACCCGCCGCGGCGGCACCGGCGTCATCGCGATCGACCTGCCCGACGACGGTTCCGTCTCCGTAGCCGGTGCGCTCAGCGTGCGCGACAGCGACGAGGTCATGCTGCTCACGGCCAAGGGCCAGAGCGTGCGCACCCGCGTGAAGGAGATTCGCGAGACCGGCCGCGGTGCCAAGGGCGTCCGCCTCGTCAACCTCGAGGCGGGCGACAAGCTCCTGGCCATCGCCCGCGTCGTGGAGTCCGACGAGGAGGAAGCCGCCAACAGCAACCCGCCCGTCGAGACCACCCCGCCGGCCGCAACCTGACACGAAGGCGGGATCGCTGATCCCGCCTTCTTATTGTGTCCGCTCCGCCGGCTTGCGTCGCAGTACCAGGTAAGCAACCAGATAGAGCACGAGCGCCATCAGGGCGGTGGATCTCAACCCGCCGAGCATCGAATAATATTCCAGGCAGCCGCCCAGCACCGCGCCGAGCAGGTTGGAGCCCAGGGCCGCCGCCGGCTGCGCGGAACGCGCCAGCAGGATCGGCACAATCACCCCCGCCAGGCCCACCGGCAATCCCGTGAGCAACCCGCCCGCCGCACCCCGGGCCAGGAGCGGCAACGTGCTGAGCCACTCCAGCGGAAAACACCAGAGCAGCCCCACCGCGGCAAACAGCGCCACAAACCATGGCCGCGGGTCGGGCCATTCCCAGCGTTGCACGGCGAGGTTGGCGAGCAGCACCATCACGAGGATGCCGCCAAACACCGCGGAATTCACCACCCAGGTGGAGCCGAACAACAGGGAAAGACTCGTGACGCCGCGGGTTTCAATCAGGAGAAACGCCGCGCCCATCAGGAACAGCGGCCAGTGGAAGGTGCCATCCGCCCGCCCGAGCCCGAAGACCGGGCGCACCGCCAGCGCCGCCACCCCGAGGATGAAACCCAGCACGGCCAGGTAGCCCCACGGGAATATTCCGGGACGCAGGTAGAGAAACGGCCAGTCGTCCGCCAACGTGGCGGTCTGGGCCAGGGTTCCGCGCGGGCGCGTGATGGTGCGTTTCGCCAGTTCCGCCCCCGCGAGCCGGGCCCCGTCGGCCGGCACCACGAACGTCACGGTGCCGCCATGCATGGAATTGTAGATGGCCAGCGGCTTGCGGGCCGTGGCCTGGTTGATGGTCCAGAAAAGCCGGTCGACAAACCACTGCCCCGAATTGCACGACATGGTCAGCGCCAGGTGTCCGCCCGGGGCCACATGCCGCCAGGCCGCGCGGATGCCCTCCTCGGTGTAAACGTAATTGTCGAGCCGCAGCGTCGACATCGCGGAGGCCATCGCATGCGAGTCCAGCAGCCCATAACACACCACATCGTAGCGCTCCTCGCGGTTCTTCCCGAAAAACGACCGCGCATCATCCACGACCGTGCGAACCCCGGGGTGACTGTAGGGCTGCTCGGGATGCTGCCGGCGGCCGATCGCGATGATCTGCGGGTCGATGTCCACGCTGGTCACCTGCCGGTAGCCGTTGCGCAGCGCCGCCTGCACGTCGTTGCCCGTGCCGGCACCGACCACCAGCGCCGTGGCGCGTTGCGGGTTGATGACAAACGGCAGGTCGTAGAGCTCCCGCGAATTTTGCAGCCGGGACCTGTCCAACGGGTTGAGCCGCGGATCGGCCAGCCGGGCGTCGGAGAGATCCAGGAGGTATTGATGGAAGTCCCGGTTGACCTCCAGACGCAGGGTCAGCGGGTCGCTCAGCAGCACGATCCGATTATATGGGGAGAAGATGGCGCCCTGCCCGGAAAACCAGCCGAGTCCCGCGATCGCCCCGGCCAGCAGCGTCGCCCACCAGCGACGCACGAGCCAGGCAAACGGCAGCACCCCCAGCGCCAGCCAGACCGCCGGCCCGGCTTCCAGCCAGGCCGCCGCGCTAAAAGCCAGCACTCCGCCCAGAGAACCCGCCAGGTCCGCCGTGTAGGCGCGCAGCACCGGGAGGCGCCCGAACAGGTGCCCCAGCGGCGCCCCCGCGCACACGAACACCGCCCCGACGCCCGACAGCAGGGCGAGGAATACCGCGAGGTTGCGCACAAACGTCCCCGCGTCCGCCTGCACGGTCTCCGCGCCCCAGAGCGTGATGCTCTGGTCGGGAAACGTCAGGTGCACGAGCCCCAGGGTTTCCGCCGCGGCCACCGGCAGGGCGACCGCCAGCAAAACCGGCAGCACCCCATGCACCAGCCCCGGCCACCGCCGGCCCAGCGCCACCCCCACGCCCAGGCCGAGGAAGGCCGTGATCAGGACGATGTTGTTCACATAGGCGAAGACCCGCACCTGCCCGGAGGTCCACCGGATCAAAGCCAGCTCCAGCACCAGGATGCCAAAGGTCGTCAGCCCCACCAGCCAGCTGATTGACTCTTGCCGCTCCGCCCAGCTCGCGTCCGCCAGTAGTTTTCTAAATTGAATATCGTTCATGACATCAGCCCGGCGGGGAGGTGGCAATTTTATAGCAGCACTCCGGCCTTGCCAACCGCTGCACGGGTGAATCTCTTACCTTAACCTACCGCCGCATGGCCGCCCGTCTCTCCAGCCTTCTCGCCCCGCAACGCATCGCCCTCTCGCTCCAGAGCACCAAGCGCACCGCGGCCCTGAACGAGGTGGCCAAACTGCTGGAGAGTGACCCCAACGTCGTGAATTTCCAGGGCTTCTACAACGAGCTGCTCGCCCGCGAACGGCTCGACACCACCTGCCTCGGCAACGAGATCGCGCTGCCCCACGCCCGCACCGAGCACGTGAAGAAGATCGTCATCGCCGTCGGCCGCAGCGACGCCGGCGTCCACTTTGAGAACAGCAACCAGAACGTCCGCCTCATGTTTGTGCTCGGCACGCCCAAGTCGAATCCCGGCGACTACCTGATGCTGGTCGGCTCGCTCTGCCGCCTGATCAAGGAGGCCCCGCAGCGCGAGGCCCTGCTGGCCGCGCCGACCCCGGAGGCGTTCATCGCCACGGTCAAGACGCTCGAGGACAAAATCCTCGGTCCGGAGAAATAGGGCTTGCTGCGCGCGGACTCGCCCGCAAAGTCTGCGCCCGGGCCATTCGCGCGCTTCTACAACTGGAAGCGTGCGAGTGGCTTTTTTCGCTCAAAAATGAATACCTAAAAAATCCTGACCGCGGCGGCAGGCCTGGTCTGCCTCTTGTTTCTCAGCGCTTGTGGTGGCAGTGCCACCGCCATCCAGCCGATGCCCGGGGCCACCCCCATGGGCTCGACCCCCGCCAAGTATTTCGCCGGCACTCTCTCCGCCGGCAAAACCGAGATTCCCGCACACGTTGTCCAGGCCGTGACCGGACATCTGGATGCTGAGCTGCGCAAACGCGGCCTGGCGGCGGCCGCTGAGGACGGCAACGCCATCCGGATTGATGCCACCGCCACCTATTACCGGATGCGGAGCGGCTTCAGCCGGATGATGGTCGGCATGCTGGCCGGCAAGGATGGCATCAAGTGCGATGTTCAGCTCGTCGACAAGAAATCCGGTCAGGCGGTGGGCCAGTTTCAAGTCAGTTCCTACAACTTGACGGCGGTCGGCGGCGAAGATGATGTGGCCAGGATGCTGGCAACCGAGATCGCCAAAGCGCTGGAAAATTACAAAAAGTAGCCGCCCCCAACCGGCCGCCGGCGCGTTGATCCGCGTCGGCGTGCGGGTCTGGCCGCCCACCCCGGGCTTGCCACCCAAATGACCCCGGGCAGGATCATGCTCCGAGCGCATGATTCACTCCTTCATTTTCAGCGAGGGCAAACTCGCCGGCCGCGACCTGGAGATCGAGGCGCTGCGCCTCGTG
>WNFI01133156.1_pt1 | contig 20842 bp, 15 predicted proteins | sample 5400471 | NCBI WGS metagenome assembly WNFI01 (sample SAMN13153348, study PRJNA577476) | soil metagenome | isolation source: 100 cm saprolite on Douglas fir-dominated hillslope | place: USA:California | collected 2013-09-17
CGCGTCTCCTCGCCCTCGGCGAGCAGCGTTCCCACGCCGGTCGGGGTGTAGAAGCCGCCCAGGCCGGCCCCGGCCGCGCGGATCGCCTCGGCGAGCGTGCCCTGGGGAAGCAGCGTCACCTCCAGCTTGCCAGCCGCGTGCGCCACCGCCACCTCCGGGTTGGTGGTGAAGTACGAGCCGATCGCGCGCCTGATCTTGCCGAGCCGCAGCGTCTTGCCGAGGAACGTGCCGGTCTCGGCCAGGTTGTTGCTCACGATGGTCAGGTCGCGAAACGGCCCGGCGTTGAGCGCGGACACCAGGGTCAGCGGCATGCCCACCAAGCCGAAGCCGCCGACCATCAGAGTCGCGCCGTCGAAGACCGAGCGCGTGAGCGCCTCTTCCGCGCCGAGGACCGTTGCCATGCGGGCCCTTCTCGGCGAGGACGCCGGCGCAGTCAAGCTACCGCGGCACCCTGGTCAAGGCGGTCTCGAAGACTTCCAGGCTCACCGACCGGGTCTGCGCCGCCGAAAGGGCCTCGAACGCGAGCGCCACCCGGAACGGCTTGCCCTTGCGCTGCAGGCTGACCACCCGCGCGCGGCCGCGCAGGACCTCGGCCTGCGCTTCGAGGTGGAGGGCGAAGTCGACGCTTTGCGAGACGCGCAGCGGCTTCGCCAGCAACACCGCGAACCCGCCCACCGCCAGATCGATGGTGGTGGTGCTCACCGGTTCCCCCAGCGCCAGCTCGACCGGCAGCGCGAGCGCGACCCGCAGCGCCTGGCGCGCGGTCTGGCCCAGCCTGACCGAGAGGCGCTGGGCGGTGAGCAGCGCCTGGGCGAGCGCCTCGCGCTCTTGCTCGTAGGCGCCCAGGGCGGCGGCATCGAGCCCGCCCTCGCGCGCGCCCTCGTGGAGGCGCCGGAAGGCGGCGATCCATTCGGCGAGGCTGGTCCAGTTCGACGTGCCCATCGCTCCCTCATTCCTGCGTGGCTACCCGCTGCAACTCCGATAGCGCCGCGTCGAACAGCTCCGACTCCAGCCGCTGGGCATCCTCCGGGGAGTGGCCTTCCAGGCTGAACGACGCGCGGAAGGCGCCGTCCTGCTCGAAAACGCCAACCACCCGCGCGCGGCCCTGCAAAGGACCGCTGCGCAGGCGGAGGGTGAACGTCGCCTCTGCGAAAGGCACGGGCGCCCGCGGCAGGAGCGCGGAGAAGCCGCCCACCGAAAGGTCCAGCGTGGTCGCGCGCAGTGCGCCGTCGGAGAGCGAAAGCTCGAGCGGGAGCGCGCGCACGATGCGCAGCGCCTCCCGCGCGGTTTCGCCGGGCTTGAGCGAGAGCCGCTGCGCCGCGAGCAGCAAACGCGCCAACTCTTCGCGCGCCTCGCGATACTGCCCGCTCTCCTCCGCCGTGAGCGCCTCGCCCCGCTCCACCCTGAGATGCAGCGCGTGGACGGCGGCGATCCAGTCGCGGAGGCGCACAGTCCCTCGTTACCATTATTGCAAGCGCCAGTCACGGCGCACCGCGGCTCACGGAGCCGTCAAACCGACCAGCTCGATCAACGGCGCGTCCATCGGGCGCGGCTGCTCCAGATCGACCCGGCACTCGAGCGCCCAGTCCGCCTCGTCCGCCTCGCGCAGCGCCTCCGCCTGCGCGGCGGCGGAGGGATCGGCGGCGAGCGCCTCGTGCGCCGCGAGCGGCCGCGGCGGAGGGCCGAAACGCTGCTGGCCCCGCCACGCTCTGGGGCCCTCGGCGACGAGCGCGGTGCGATCGGGCCGCCGCGCTCGCGGCGTCAGATCCACCTGGGCGTGCGCGGCGAAATACGGCGCCAGTTCCCGCTCCAGACGCGCCGGCGTCCACGGCTCGGCACCATCGCGCACGAAGACGGCGCGCTGCGCCTCCTCCCAGTCCTTTCGCGCGAGCGCGGCCAAGAGCCGGTGCAGCTCGCTGCGCACCCGCGCCACACGGCGGCGCTCGTCGCGCAGCAGGAGCTGCAGCTCGTCCCGCGGGCGCTCGGGCGCGAGGTCCGCACCCGCGGCCCCGGCCCTGACCGCGGGCGGCGCAGCGGGATCCATCCGCCGCTCCCATTCGTCGAGCAGGCTCGAGTCGACGCCGCGCACCACCTGCCGCAGGTGCTCGAGGATCTCCTCCAGCTCGTCGTTCCGGGCCTCCTCGGGAACGCTCTTGAGCAGCGTCTTGTACGCGTCGGTGAGGTAGCGCAGGAGCTGCCCCTCCGAGCGCTGCAGCGAGTAGTCGCGCACGTACTCGTTGAAGCTCGCGTAGGTCTCGAACATCTCCCGCGCCACGCTCTTGGGCCGGATATTCTCGGCGCCCACCCACGGGTGCGCCTCGGCGAAGGCATTGAAGGTCTCGTAGACGAACTCCCGCAGCGGCTTGGGATACTCGACCTTCTCCAGCTCGGCCATCCGGTCGGCGTAGTCCATTCCCCGCGCCTTCATCTCCGCCACCGCCTCGCCCTTGGCCCGATCGAGCTGCGCCCACAAGACCGCCTGCGGGTTCTCGAGGATGCTCTCCACCAGCGTGAGCACGTCGCGGGCGTAGGTCTCGGCGGAGCGGTCGAGCCGCGGCAGCGTGTCGTAGAGCCAGAGCGCGAGGGTGTGGTCGAGCGAGAAGTCGTCCTGCAGGCGCGCGGAGACCTTCAAGTGAGGCCGCCGCCACTCGTTGCCCCGCACCAGCTCGACCACGCCGGCCCGGCGCAGCGTCCGCAGGCTCGCGGCGGCGGAACGCAGGTGCAGCCGCCGGTTGCCCTCGTGCCCGTGGCTCTTGCAGATGAGCCCCACCAGGCGCCCGTAGCCTTGGGGGCCGGGCGCGTCGCGGGCGGAAGTCTCCTGCTCCGCCTGGAGCAAAAGCAGGATCATCCCGTGCGTCACCTGGAAGCGGCTCTCGAGCGGCTCAGGCGCCCCCTCGCGCAGGCGGTCGAAGGTGGCCTTGTCGTAGTGCACGTAGCCCTTCTCCGGCGGCTTCTTCTTCTGCACCTTCTTGCCCTGCGCCGCCTTGGCCTCCAGCTTCCGGTTCTCGATCACGTGTTCGGGCGCCTGCGCGACCACGTAGCCGCGCTCGTCGAACCCCTTGCGGCCGGCGCGTCCGGCGATCTGCCGGAACTCGCGCACCGAGAGCTGCCCCAGCTTCTCGCCGTCGAACTTGAAGAGCTGGCTGAAGACCACGGTGCGGATGGGGATGTTGACGCCGACGCCCAGCGTGTCGGTGCCGCTGATGACCCGCAGGAGCCCCTGCTGCGCGAGCTTCTCCACCAGGAGCCGGTACCGGGGCAGGAGCCCTGCGTGGTGGAGCCCGATGCCGTGGCGGAGGAACTTGAGGAACTCCTTGCCGTAGGGCGTCTCGAAGCGCAGGCCGGCGGTGGCCGCCTTCAGCGCCTCCTTCTCCTCCTTGCTCGAGAAGTCGGCGGACATCAAATCTTGCGCGCGCTCCGCGGCAGCGCGCTGGCTGAAGTTCACCAGGTAGACCGGCGCGCGCCCGCGCGCGACCAAATCTTGCAGACTCTCGTGCAGTGGCGTCTCGCGCCACTCGAACTCCAGCGGCACCGGCCGGGTCGCGCTCGCAACCGCCACCGCTTCCCGGCCGGTGGCGCCCTGCAGCGCCTTCTCGATGGCGCGGGTGTCGCCGAGCGTGGCGCTCATCAACAAAAATTGGGTGCGCTCGAGCGCGAGCAGCGGCACCTGCCAGGCGACGCCGCGCTCGCGGTCGGAGTAGTAGTGGAACTCGTCCATCACGACCGCGGGGGCGCGCAGTCCGGGATCGCGGAGCACGCGGCTCATCAGCACCTCGGCGGTGCAGCAGATCACCTTGGCGTCGGCGTTCACCGCGCCGTCGCCGGTGAGCAGGCCCACGCGCGAGGGTCCGAACGCGTCGCAGAGCTGGAAGAACTTCTCGTTGACCAACGCCTTGATCGGCGCGGTGTACACGCTCGGCTCGCCCCGGCAGAGCGCGGCGAAGTGGAGCGCCTGCGCGACCAGCGATTTGCCCGAGCCGGTGGGCGTGGAGAGCACCACATGCTTGCCCTCGAGCAGCTCGAGGATTGCCTCCTCCTGCGCCGGGTACAGATCGAGGCCCGAAGCTGCCGCCGCGGTGACGAAGCGCGCGAGGATCTCGTCCGGCGCGAGCGGCGCCGCGCCCAGCTCGGGAAGCTGGCTCTCGAGCTGGGAAATCGGGGGCTGGGCAGCCATGGGCGGCGCAACTTACCACCACGGCGCGCCGCGGCGCGGCACGGCCCCGCCGCGAAACCGCTTCGCCGTACAGCCAGCAAGGCCCTATGCTGCCCCCGGATCCCAATGCCCGCGCAGCCCATCAAAGCGAGACTGCTGCGCGAGCTTGCCATCCTCGGCGCCATCGTCATCCCGCTCATCGCGGGCCTCGCCTGGTTCGGGCTCTTGCACGTGCTGCGGTTACAAGCGGCCCGCCGGACCTCCGACAAACTCCGCGCGCTCGACGTCCGCGTCGGCGAGCACTTCGGGCGGATCGAGAAGGCAGCCGCGGCGGTCCAGCTGCTCTGGAGCGAGGGACTGCTCGACCCCGCCCGGCCCGACGAGGCTCGGGTGGTCCTCTTCGCCATGCTGGGGCAGATCCCGGGACCCTCCAGGATCATGCTGGTGCGGGCGAACGATGGGCTGAGCTTCTTTGCCCAGTACCGGGATGGACGCTACCAGAGCGACATCATCCGGCCGATCGACGCCTCCCGGAGCGCCTTCCGGAGCTCATCCGAGGATCGCGGCGGCCGCCCGGTCCGGCCGCTCGAGGCGTCGACGCTCCCGTACCAGCCCCTGCACCGGTCCTGGGTCGCGGCCGCGGCCGGCAGCCCGGGACCTACCTGGACCGAGCCCTACCAATTCGCGAGCGTTCCCGAGGAGGGCAGCGATCGCAACCTGGGCATGACGTACGTCGCCGCGGTCCGCGGGCCTTCGGGTGCGCCGCGCGGCTTCGTCGGGGTCGACGTATTGCTCGACGATCTCAGCGAGATGGCCGCCTCGGTACGCCCCACGCCCTCCAGCGAGGTGGTGGTGCTGGACGGCCGCAACCGCGTGGTGGCGTCGTCGACGGGCAGCAGCGCGGCCTTCTACCTGAAAGGGCCGGATGGCATCGATTCCCCGGTGGCGCGGGCGCTGCTGGGCCAGAACGCCGCCTACGCGGGCGGCGCGGACCGGGAAATCGACTTCCGGGGAACGACCTGGTTGGGCCGCATCCAACAGCTCACGACGGGCTCCCCGCAGGGGTGGCGGGTGGCGGTGGCGATCCCGGAGGCGGAGCTGATCGGCGAGGCGCGGTGGCAGCTCGTGGCGCTCTTTGCAGCATTGGCGGCGCTGATCCTGGCGGTGGCGCTGCGGCTGGGCCTGCTCACCCGCCAGCTTGCAGGAGCAGCTCACCCACAGCCAGCGGGTGGCACTGGTGGGCTTCCTCGCCGGAGGGCTCGCCCACGACATCAACAACCAGCTCACCACCGTGCTCGCCGGCATCGCCGAGGGGCGCGCGGCCCTCGCCCCGGCCGATCTCGCTGCCGGTCCACTCGAGGAGGCCGAGCGCGCCTGCTGGCGATCGGTCGAGGCCATCCGCGGCCTCCTCGACCTGGGCCGCCGCGGCGCGCCTTCGTTCCGCGCGGTGGAGATCAACGAGGTGGTCCGCGAGACGGCCTCGCTGGTCGAGCGCGTGCTCGATCGGAGCGTGAGGCTCAACCTTCAGCTCGCTCCGGAATTGCCGATCATCTCCGCAGATCCCATCCAGATCGAGCAGGTGCTCCTCAACCTCACCCTGAACGCGCGCGACGCGATGCCCGGCGGTGGCATCCTGCGGATCGAGACGCGAGCGCGGAACGGGGGCGGCATCGAGATCGCGGTGAGCGACACCGGCAGTGGCATCTCGCCGGAGATCCGGGGGCGCATCTTCGAGCCGTTCTTCACCACCAAGCTGACCGGCCAGGGCACCGGGCTGGGTCTCGCGATGGTTGCGAGCATCGTGCGCAGCCACGGTGGCTCGGTCGAGGTAGACAGCGAGCCGGGCCGCGGCACGGTCTTCCGCATGAACCTGGTGGAGGAGCCCGCAGCCAACCCGCTGCCGGAGTAGCTGGCAGCGCGATCAGGGCGGCAGCACGGTGTCGCCGTGCGAGAGGTAGCGGTCGACGCTCTGCGCGGCGATGCGCCCTTCGCGGATCGCCCACACCACCAGCGACTGCCCGCGCGAGATGTCGCCCGCGGCGAAGACGCCGGGGACGCTCGTCATCTTGTTCTCGTCGGTCCAGACGTTGCCGCGCGGGTCGAGCCTGAGCTCGAGCTGCTGCAGGAGCGGCTTCTCCGGCCCGACGAAGCCGAGCGCGAGCAGCACCAAGTCGGCCGGGATCACCTTTTCCGTGCCGGGCACCTCGGTGAGCACGAGCTTGCCGCCCTCGCCCTTGACCCACTCAGCCTTCACCAAGTGAAGCTCCCGCACGTTGCCTTCGGCGTCGCCGAGGAACCGCTTGGTGAGCACGGAGTACTCGCGCGGGTCGCTGCCCCACAGCTCCCTGGCCTCCTCCTGGCCGTAGTCGAGCTTGTAGGTCTTCGGCCACAGCGGCCACGGGTTGTCGGGAGCGCGGTCGTCGGGAGGCCGCGCCAGGATCTCGAGCTGCGTCAGGCTGCGCGCGCCGTGGCGGATGGCGGTGGCCACGCAGTCGGTGCCGGTGTCGCCGCCGCCGATCACCACCACGTGCTTGCCCTTGGCCGAGATGTACTTGCCGTCGGCGAGCTTCGAATCGAGCAGCGATTTGGTGTTGGCGGTGAGGAAGTCCATCGCCAGGTGGATGCCGCGCAGGCTGCGGCCCTCGATGGGGAGCTCGCGCGCTTGGGTGGCGCCGCCGGCCAGCACCACCGCGTCGTAGTCGCGCGTCAGCCGCTCCGCTGGAATGTGCTTGCCGATCTCGGTGCCCGTGATGAAGCGGACCCCCTCGTCGGCCATCAGCTTGACCCGGCGCTCGACCACGCCCTTGTCCAGCTTCATGTTGGGGATGCCGTACATGAGCAGGCCGCCCACCCGGTCGGCGCGCTCGAAGACGGTGACCGCGTGGCCGGCCAGGTTGATCTGGGCGGCGGCGGCGAGGCCCGCGGGCCCGGAGCCCACGACCGCCACCCGCTTGCCGGTGCGCGCCGGCGGAGAGGAAGCCGCGGCCCAGCCCTCGGCGAAGGCGCGGTCGGCGATGCTCTCCTCGATCAGCTTGATGTTCACCGCCGGCAAGCTGATGCCCACCGTGCAGCTCCCCTCGCACGGCGCCGGGCAAACCCGGCCGGTGAACTCGGGGAAGTTGTTCGTCTTGGCGAGCGAGATCCAGGCTTCCTTCCACTGCCCGCGGTAGACGAGGTCGTTCCAGTCCGGGATCAGGTTGTTCACCGGGCAGCCGGAGGCCAGCCCGCCGATCTGCACGCCGGTGTGGCAGAAGGGCACGCCGCAGTCCATGCAGCGCGCGGCTTGCTCGCGCAGCGTCTTCTCCGCATAGGGAAGGTAGGTCTCGTCCCAGTCCTTCACCCGCTCGCGGAAAGGCCGCTCGTGCTTGGGCTCGCGGGCGTACTCGAAAAATCCGGTCGGCTTGCCCACGCTAGTTCCCACCCACCCGCGCTTCGTCGCGCGCGTTCTGCTCGAAAGCCGCCATCTCCGCCTGCTCCTGAGGAAGCCCGGTGGCGCGCATCTTCGCCTGCGCGTCCAGCACCCGCCGGTAGTCGTTCGGCATGACCCGCACCAGAAGCGAAGACTGCTCGTTCCAGCGCCCGAGTACGCGCTTGGCCAGCGCGCTCTGCGTGTGCTGCACGTGCCGCTCGACGAGGCCGCGCACGGCCGCCAGCTCGGCTGGATCGGAGACGCGGCCCAGGCTCACCATCTGCGTGTTGCAGCGCTTGCTGAAGGTGCCGTCCGGGTCGAGCACATAGGCCACGCCGCCCGACATCCCAGCGGCGAAGTTGCGGCCGGTCGGACCCAGCACCACCACCCGTCCGCCGGTCATGTACTCGCATCCGTGGTCGCCCACGCCCTCAACCACCGCGTCGAGGCCGGAGTTGCGCACGCAGAAACGCTCGCCGGCGATGCCGCGCACGAACGCCTCGCCGGAGGTGGCGCCGTAGAAGGCGACGTTGCCGACGATGATGTTCTCCTCGGCGACGAAGCCAGACTCCCTGGGCGGAAAAACGACGATGCGGCCGCCCGAGAGGCCCTTGCCGACGTAGTCGTTGGCGTCGCCTTCGAGCAGAAGCGTCATGCCGCGCGGCACGAACGCGCCGAACGACTGGCCCGCCGATCCCTGGAAGTGGAAGCGGATGGGGTCGTCGGGCAACCCCTCCGCGCCGTACCGCCGCGTCAGCTCGCTGCCGGTCATGGTGCCGACCACGCGGTTGGTGTTGCGGATGGGCAGCGTCGCCCGCACCTGCTTCCTCTCCTCGAGCGCCGGGCGGGCCAGCTCGAGCAGCGTGGTCGAATCGAGCGTCTGCTCGATGCCGTGGTCCTGCGGGATGCTGCAGGTGCGCCCGTACGTCTTGGGCACGGTGGGCTTGAAGAGGATGCTGCTGAAGTCGAGGCTGCGCGCCTTCCAGTGGTCGACGGCCCGCCGCATCTCGAGGTGCTCCGACCGCCCGACCATGTCGTCGAGCTTGCGGAAGCCGAGCGCGGCCATGTACTCGCGGACCTCCTGCGCGATGAAGCGCATGAAGTTCACCACGTGTCCGGGGTCGCCGCCGAAGCGCTCGCGCAAGCGCGGGTCCTGCGTCGCCACACCCACCGGGCAGGTGTTGAGGTGGCAGACGCGCATGAGGATGCAGCCGAGCACGACCAGAGGCGCGGTGGCGAAGCCGAACTCCTCGGCGCCGAGCAGGGCGCCGATCACCACGTCGCGGCCGGTCTTGAGCTGGCCGTCCACCTCCACCTTGATGCGGCTGCGCAGGTCGTTGAGCACCAGGACTTGATGCGCCTCGGCCAACCCCAGCTCCCAGGGGATGCCGGCGTGTTTGATCGAGGTCAGCGGCGAGGCGCCGGTGCCGCCGTCATGGCCCGAGATCAGCACCACGTCGGCGTGCGCCTTGGCCACGCCGGCAGCGATGGTGCCCACGCCCACCTCGGCCACCAGCTTCACGCTGATGCGCGCGTGGTGGTTCGCGTTCTTGAGGTCGTGGATGAGCTGGGCGAGGTCCTCGATGGAGTAGATGTCGTGGTGCGGCGGCGGCGAGATCAGGCCCACGCCCGGGGTGGCGTGCCGCACCCGCGCGATCCACGGATACACCTTGTTGCCGGGAAGCTGGCCGCCCTCGCCGGGCTTCGCGCCCTGGGCCATCTTGATCTGCAGCTCGCGGGCGTTGACCAGGTACTGGCTGGTCACGCCGAATCGCGCGCTCGCCACCTGCTTGATGGCCGAGTTCTTCGAATCGCCGTTGGAGAGCTGCACGTAGCGCGCGGGATCCTCGCCGCCCTCGCCTGTGTTCGACTTGCCGCCGATGCGGTTCATCGCCACCGCCAGCGCCTCGTGCGCCTCCTGGGAGATGGAGCCGTAGCTCATCGCCCCGGTCTTGAAGCGGCGCACGATCCAGTCGACCGACTCGACCTCGTCGATGGGCACCGGCTTCGCCGCAGGCTTCAGGTCCATCAAGCCGCGCAGCGTGCAGATGTTCTTCGCCTGCTTGTCGACCAGCGCCGAGTACTCCTTAAAGCGCTGGTAATCGCCGGTCCTGCACGCGTACTGCAACGCGTGGATGCTCTCCGGGTTGAAGAGGTGGAACTCGCCGTCCGACCGGTACTGGTACTGGCCGCCCGCAGGCAGGCTCGTGTGGACGATGGGACGCTTGGGGGGGAAGCCGCGCTCGTGCCGCATGCGCGCCTCCTTCGCCACCACGTCGATGCCCACGCCGCCGAGGCGGGAGGCCGTCCAGGTGAAGTACTCGTCGACGAAGTCCTGCGAGAGCCCCACCGCCTCGAAGACCTGGGCGCCGTGGTAGCTCTGCGTGGTGCTGATCCCCATCTTGGAGATCACCTTGACGATGCCCTTGGCCACCGCCTTGATGTACTTCTTCTCGGCGTCAGCGGGTGCGCGTGCCCTCGCGGATGAGGTGGTGCTGCACCGAAGAAATCGCGAGCAGCGCAGGGATGGGCGCGCTCTCCGCGTCGTGGCCGCGGTCGGAGAGGATGATGACGTTGAAGCCCTCGGCGATGCACTCCGAGACCCTCCAGCGCAGGTCCTCCAGCGCCTTGCGCATCCCGGCGCCGTTCTCGCGCGGGTTGTAGAGGATGGGCAGCGTGATCGCGCGCAGCCCCTTGGAGCCCGGGCCGCCGTCGAGGCCGCGAATCTTCTCCAACTCCGCGTTGAGGATCACTGGCGAGGGCAGCGCGAGCTGGCGGCACGAGTCCGGACCCGGCTCGAGCAGGTTGCCCTCCGGGCCCACCGAGGTCTCCGCCGCCATGATCAGCTCCTCGCGGATGGCGTCGACCGGCGGGTTGGTCACCTGCGCGAAGAGCTGCTTGAAGTAGTTGAAGAGCGGCTGCGGCTTCTCGGAGAGCACCGCGAGCGGCGTGTCGGTGCCCATCGATCCCACCGGGTCGGTGGCGCTGGAGGCCATGGGGTTGATGAGGACCTTGACGTCCTCGGCGGTGTAGCCGAAGACCTCCTGCCGCCGGAGCACCGTCTCGTGATCGGGGCCGATCACGTTCTGCGACTTGGGCAGCTCTTCGAGCCGCACCATCGACTTGCGCAACCACTCGCCGTACGGCGCCTGCCGCGCCATGCGCTCCTTCAGCTCGTCGTTGGGCACGATCCGTTGCTCGCTCGTGTCCACCAGGAAGAGGTGGCCGGGCTGCAGACGCCCCTTGCGCACCACCTGGGCAGGCGGGATGTCGAGCACGCCCACCTCCGAGGCCATCACCACCAGATCGTCGGTGGTGACGTAATAGCGCGAAGGCCGCAGGCCATTGCGGTCGAGCACCGCGCCCACCCGCACGCCATCGGTGAACGCGATCGAGGCCGGTCCGTCCCAGGGCTCCATCAGGCAGGAGTGGAACTCGTAGAACGCCTTCAGCTCCGAGCTCATCGACTCGTGCCGGCTCCACGGCTCGGGCACCATCATCATCATCGCGTGCGGCAGCTCTCGCCCCGAGAGCGTGAGCAGCTCCAGCACGTTGTCGAACATGGCCGAGTCGGACCCTTCCAGGTCGATGACGGTGAGGATCTTCATCAGATCTTCGCCGAACAGCTTGGAACGCATCATCGACTGGCGGGCGTGCATCCAGTTGATGTTGCCCCGCAGCGTGTTGATCTCGCCGTTGTGCGAGATGTACCGGTACGGATGGGCCCTGCCCCACGAGGGGAAGGTGTTGGTGGAGAACCGGGAGTGGACCATGGCGATGGCGGAGGCCACCGACGGGTTCTGCAGCTCCAGGTAGAAGTCGCGGAGCTGGCCGGCGTTGAGCATGCCCTTGTAGACGATGGTCTTGAAGCTCAGCGAGGGCACGTAGAAGTGGCTGCGGCCGGGGATGGAGGAGCGCGAGACCTTCTTCTCCATCAGCCGGCGGATGACGTAGAGCTTGCGCTCGAAGGCCATCTCGTCGGCGCAGTTCGCCCCGCGGCCGACGAAGATCTGCCGGACCACGGGCTGGCTGGTCTTCGCGGTCTGCCCGAGCGTTGCGTTGTCGGTGGGGACGTCGCGCCAGCCGAGGATCTGTTGTCCCTCGCCGCGGGCGGTCTCTTCGAAGAGGCGCTCGACCGCCTTGCGGCCCGCTTCGTTGGGAGGAAGGAAGACCATGCCCGCGGCGTAGCGGCCCGGACCGGGCAACTCCAAGCCGAGCTTCCTGCATTCGGAAGCGAGGAAGGCGTGCGGCGTCTGCAGCAGGATGCCGGCGCCGTCGCCGGTGTTCTTTTCGGCGCCCACCGCCCCACGGTGCTCGAGGTTCAGGAGAACTTGCAGGGCCTTGTCGACGATCTCGTGCGAGGCGCGGCCCTTGATGTCCGCCACGAAGCCAAACCCGCAGGCATCGTGCTCGTTGCGGGGGTCGTAGAGGCCCTGCTTGGGAGGAAGACCCGTCTCTTCAGTCGTCATCATCGCCTTCGTCTGCGCGAAACCCCACCCAACCCCTTTACACCGTGGAGCGTGCGAGCGCTAACCAGAAACGACGGGGCGCGCCATCGCATCTTCTTTTGGGGAGTTCCGCGTCAAACCGCGAGCAGCCGCCGCAGGGTCTCCTGATCGTTCAAGAGCTCGGTCCGCGAGGCGGTGTGGACCAGCCGGCCGCGGTCCATCACCAGCGCGCGGTCCGCCACCAGCCGCGCGAAGCGTAGGTTCTGGTCGGCGAGGAGCACGGTCACGCCGGCCTCGCGGATCCGCGCGAGCGCGTCGACCAGGATACCGACGATGAGGGGGCCCAGGCCCTCCGACGGCTCGTCGAGCAGCAGCAGCCTGGGATCGGTCATCAGCGCCCGGGCGATGGCGAGCATCTTCTGCTCGCCGCCGGAGAGGTGGCGCCCGTTGCGATCCCAAAGCGCCCGGAGCGGCGGGAAGATCGCCTCGATCTCCCGCAGCGTCCAGCGCGCGCTGCTCCGGCCCAGCGCCAGCTCGGGCAGGCGCAGGTTCTCCCGCGCGGTCAGGTCGGGGAAGATGCGGCGGTCGTCCGGCACGTAGCTGACGCCGAGCGCGGCGGCGGTTTCCGGCGCGATCCCCGCGATCGAGCGGCCGCCTAACCGCACCTCGCTGCCCGGGTGTGGCGTGGTCAGGCCGGCCAGGCTGCGCAGCGTGGTGGTCTTGCCCACGCCGTTGCGGCCCAAAAGCGCCACCACCTCGCCCCGGGCCACCTGGAAGGTCACCTCGTGCAGCACGTGGGCGAGGCCGTAGCCGGCATCGAGGCGCGCAACCTCCAGCAGCACCGGGCCCGCCTCCGGGCGCGCCGGCGCAGCGGGGGCCGCACCGTTCGCCTCGCCCAGGTAGATCTCGCTGACGCGGGCGTCCCCCCGGATATCTTGAAGGGTGCCGTCGGCCAGCACGCGCCCCTGGTGGAGCACCACGATGCGCCGGGCGAGACCGAAGACCACCTCCATGTCGTGCTCGACGAGCAGGATGGTGAGCTGGTTGCCTTCCGCCAGCCGGCGAATCTGGTGGAGCACGCGCTCGCGCTCGCCCGCCCCCATGCCGGCGGTGGGCTCGTCCAGCAGGAGGAGGCGCGGGCCGCTCGCGAGCGCGAGCGCTAGCTCGAGCAGCCGCCGGTCGCCGTGGGACAGCTCTGCCGCTGGCCGGCCGACGCGCCCCGCGAGTCCCACCTGTTCGAGCAGGTCGCGCACCGCCTGGTCGATCCCCGGCAGCGACGCGAGGCGGCGGCGCGGCTCCAGCGCCCGGCCGGCCCGGACCAGCACCGGCACCGCCACGTTCTCCTCGACGGTGAGCCGCGGGAAGATGTTGGTCACCTGGAAGGTCCGCGCCATCCCCGCCCGCACGCGCACGTTGGGAGGCAGGCGGGTCACGTCGGCGCCCAAGAAGGAGATGCGCCCTGCGTCGGGGGTCAGCTTGCCGCTGAGGAGGTTGATGAAGGTGGTCTTGCCGGCGCCGTTCGGCCCGATGACCGCGGTGATGCCACCCGGGGGCAGGGAGAGGTCGACGCCGGAGATGGCCGCGAACTCGGCGAACGACTTGCTCAGGCCCTTCACCTCGAGGAGGGCGCTCATGCCCGACCCGTGTGCCTTCGCGCGAGCCATCCGGTCAGGGCGCCCACCAATCCCTCGCGGAAGGCGAGCACGGTGCCGAGGAGGACCAGGCCGAAGACCAGCAGCCAATACTCGGTGTACCGGACGATGATCTCCTTGAGCCCCAGGTAGATGGCGGCGCCGACGACGGGGCCGGCCCAGGAGAGAGGGCCGCCGATCAGCGTGGCCATCACCGGCTCCGCGGACTTGGTCCAGTGCGCCGTCCCCGGTGAGACCGTCTGCTCCAGCGGCGCGAGGAGGGCGCCCGAGAGCCCGGCGAAAAAGCCGGCGATCACGAAGGCGATGAAGATGGTGCGGCGCACGCCGACGCCGCTGAACTCGGCGCGCTCGGCGTTCTCGCGGATCGCGCGCAGCGTGTCCACTTCCACACGACCGCGTAGACCAGCATCCCGAAGGCGAGCGTCAACATCGAGAAGTAGATGCGGGTGTGGCGCACGCAGAAGGCGCCGATCGCCGCCGCCAGCGCCGCCGCGAAGAGCGCACCGAGCAGCACCGACGGCAAGAGCGGCAGCCCCGCGCGGAGCAGCAGCGCCGCTGCGTAGGCGCCCCCGGCGTAGAAGGCCCCTTGCCCGAACGAGAGCAGTCCCGCCATCCCGAAGAGCAGGTTGAACGAGAGAGCGAGCAGCGCTAGCAGCAACATGTTGAGCACCAGGTACTGCAGGAAGGCGCCGCCCAGCACCGGCACGAGCAGCACCGCGACCGCGAGAATCAGGGCCAGCGCCGCACCCGCTCCGCGCCGCCGTGCGGCGCTGCCCGGTGCCGCCTCCACTCAGGTCTCCCGCACGCCGAAGAGTCCCCAGGGGCGGACCACCAGCACCGCCGCCATTGCCACGTAAGCGAGGGCCAACTCGAAGACGGGCAGGAAGAGGATGCCGTACGCATGCAGGAGCCCGATCAGCACCGCACCGAGGAAGGCCCCCCGCAGGCTGCCCAGGCCGCCGAGCACCACCACCACGAAGGCCTCGATGATGATGAACTCCCCCATGCCGGGCGAGATCGCGCGTACCGGCATCGACAGGGCGCCTCCCAGGCCGGCGAGCCAAGCGCCGAGCACGAAAACCCAGGTGAAGAGGCGCGACGAGCGGACGCCCAGCGCGCAGGCCATCTCGCGGTCGGCGGCAGTCGCGCGGATGACGAGGCCGAACCGGGTCCGCTCCAGGAAGACCCAAAGCCCCAGTCCGACCAGCACACCCACACCGAGGATGAAGAGATGGTAGACGGGCACGAGGTCGTCGAAGATGAGCACGAACGCGAAGGTGAGCAGGAGCTGAACCGACACCTCCGCGCGGTAGACGCGGCGGAGGAAGCCGAACTCCATGACCCAACCCACCGCCGCCGCCAGCAGCGGGCCGATCAGGAGCGCCATCCAGAAGCTGCCGCCGCTCGCCCTCGACACCGCGAAGGCGAAATACGCGCCCAGCATGTAGAGGCTGCCGTGCGCGAAGTTGAGCACGCGCAGGACCCCGAAGATGAGCGAAAGCCCGGCTGCCACCAGCCAGAGATACATGGCCTCGGAGAGCCCGACGATGCCCTGGAACAGGAGCGCGTGCCCCATCCGTCAGAGACCTCCGCGCGTGCCCGTCAAGCCTCGACCGGCGGGAACGGCGGGTGGCGGTAGTACTCGCTCGTGGGCGCTATGCGCAGGTCGCCGAGGATGGGCATCGGATACTTCGGGTCGTGCTTGATGCGGCCCCACGGCACCGCGTAGACCGCCTGGTGGTCCTCCTTGCGGATCACGCAGGGGCCCGCCGGCCGCGACAGCTCGAGGCCCTCCAGCGCGCGGATGACCGGATCGATGTCGAGCGTGCCCGCCTTTTCGACCGCCTTCTTGATGGCGTAGAGCGCGGTATAGGAAGTCTCCGACGGATAGCTGGGATAGGTGTCCCACCGCTTGCGGAACGTCTCGACGAAGCGCTTGTTCTCCGGCGTATCCGGATACCCGAAGTAATACCGGCCGGAGGCCCAGATCCCATCCGGGTAATCCGCGCCCAGGCCCTGCAGGACGTCCATGGCCGAGCCCATCGCGACCATGAACGCCTTGGTCTGCTCGAACACCTTGAACAGCTTGGCCTGCTTGATCATGGTGACCGCTTCGCCGCCCCACTCGGTCGAGAAGATCCCCTCCGGAGCGAGGCCCATCACCTTGCTGATGTGGCTGGAGAAGTCGACGGTGCCGAACTTGGCGAAGCTCTCGCCGACGAACTCGACGTCGGGCTTGAGCTTCTTGAGCGTGGCCCGGAACATCTTCCACGAGGTGTGGCCGTACTCGTAATCGGGCGAGATTGTCGCCCAGCGCTTCACCGGCAGGTCCTTGGCGATGAACGCCGAGGCGATGCCGTCCTGGTACACCGGCACGCAGACGCGGAAGCACTGCTTGATGTGCTTCTTGTAGACCAGGTCCTCGTTGAACTTCTCGGTGGCGCCGTGGGTGACGATGAGGATGCGGTCGAGGCTGGGCATGATCTCGCCCACCGCCAGCGCCACCGCCGACGAGTCGATGCCGATGAGGAAGTCGGCGCCCCAGTCCTGCACGAAGTAGCGGGCGTTCTTCACCCCGACGTCGACCTTCAGCTCCTCGTCGCGGAAGTTGAGCTCGATGGGGCTGCCGCCGATGCCGCCGTGCCCGTTGATCTCCTCCTGCGCCAGCACGGTTCCCTTGCGCATGAACTCGCCGTAGCCGCCCAGCGGGCCGGACAGGATCGTCTGGCAGCCGATCTTGATCGGCTTCTTCAGCTTGAGATCGGCGGCGCGAAGAAGTCCGGGCGCGAGGCCCAGGCCGGCGGCGGCCAGCGCCGAAGTCTTGAGGAAGTCGCGGCGGCTTCGCGGCCTACTTCCAGCCCGGGAAGGGCCAGATGGGCTTGCCCGAGGCGATGCTCGTGGGCCACACGGTCATGTGCTTGCCGTTCTGGATCTGCTCCACCAGCATCTGGTGCCGGTTCTGATGCGTGTAGCCGTCGTAGTCCTCGAACTTGACCGGCCCGTCGATGGTGTCGAAGCTCCCGCTCTGGAGGAGCTCGCGGAGCTTCTCGCGGTCGCCCTTGGCCTTGGCCGCGGTCTCGCCGAGGATCATCATCGCCGCGTGGGCGGTGGCGGCGTGGTAGGTCGCCTCCTTGTTGAAGCGCTTGCGGTACCTCTCCGCGAAGTCCTTGGCGCCGGTCCAGGCCACGTCGCGCGTCCACTGGGTGCTGGAGAAGACGCCGTTGGAGATCTCCTTCTCCTGCGCGAACTGCGCGGTGGCGAAGCCCGCGCCCGCGCCGAGGAAGGCCATGGGCGACAGCCCCAGCTCGCGCGATTGGCGCATCAGGAGGATCGCGTCGGCGACGTAGCTGACCATGAAGACGATGTCGGGGTTCGTGCCCTTGAGGTTCACGAGGGTCGAGCGGAAGTCGGGCGAGCCCTTGGCATACGCCTCCTCGAAGACGACCTTGAGGCCCTTCTTCTCGGCATAGGACTTGGCCGACTTGGCGCCGGAGGTGCCGAAATCGGTGTTCTCGCTGAGGATGGCGATGCTCTTCGGCTTGCCCTGCGCCAGGGCCATGTCGATGAGGATGGAGGCGTAATCGCCGGTCGTGGCCGAGACGCGGAAGACGTACTTGTAGCCCTGCCGGGTGATGTCCTCCTTGGAGGCCACCGGGTTCACCAACGGAACCTTGAAGCGCTCTGCGCTGCGGGCGACCGTGCTGGTCACGGCCGAGGTGTAGGCGCCGACGACTCCGGCGACGTTGTCGCGCGTGGCGAGCTTCTCCAGCGCCGAGATTCCGACCTGCGGCTTGCCGGTGTCGTCCTCCCAGACCAGCTGGACGTCGATGCCTTTGGCCTTCAGATCCTGCTCGGCGAGCTGGATGCCGTTGGCGAGGCTCTCGCCGATCGGTGCCTCCGGGCCGGTCATCGAGTTGATCACACCCAGCTTGATGGGCACCGCCTGCGCGGGCTGCCAGGCGAGGAGAGCTGCAGCGGCGAAGAGGATGGCTCGGGTCACTGTGGCGAACCGGTGCATGCGCGACCTCCCAAAAGAGGGCAACAGAAACGGGAGCAACAAAAATGGTGGACCATCTCTTCGATTCCGACCCGGACTGTCAAGTACACCCGTCAGCGGCCGCCCCCCGCTCACCAGGCGAAGTAGACCCCGGAGAGCTCGCGCACCTCGACGTCGATGCCGAACAGCTCGCGCAGAGGGCCGGGCCGCAAGATCTCCGCCTTTGGCCCGTCGTGGAGCACGCGGCCGCGGCGGACGGTCACCACCCGCTCGATCTCGGGGACGATGTCCTCGAGCTGGTGGGTCACCAGCACCAGGCTCACGCCCTTTCGCGCAAGCTGGGACATGGCGGCGTGGACCTCTCGCCGCGAGCAGATGTCGAGACTATTGGTGGGCTCGTCCAGCACCAGCGCCCGCGGCGCGTGCACCAGCGCGCGGGCGATGACGGCGCGGCGCACCTCGCCCGAGGACATCTCGGTGAGGGGCCGGTCGGCGAGGTGCGCGATCTCGAGCTGCTCGAGGGCAGCCAGCGCCCGCTCCTCCATCTCGGCGGTGACGTCGTGGTGCGGCCAGATGCCGATGCTGCCGAAGAACCCGGAGAGCGCGGTCTCGAAGGCGGTGTAGTGCCGCGTGCAGGAGCGGACCAGCTCGTTGGTGACGACGCCGAGCAGGCCGCGCAGCTCGAACAGGTCCCAGGTGTCGCGGCCGTAGATCCGCACCCGCGAGCCGGGCCGGCCGGCGAGAGGGAACACGTCGCGCGTCAGCGTCTCCACCAGGGTCGACTTGCCCGAACCGTTCGGCCCCAGGATCGCCACCCGCTCGCCATCGTCGATGCGCAGCGAGAGGCGGTCGAGCGCCAGGGTGCGGTCGCGCTGGACCACCACGTCCTCGAACTCGATCAACGGTTTGGGGTTGCTCATGGGCGCCGGAGATATCATTTCCCTTCGCGGGGTTGCTCTACTTCTCCCGGTGCGGTCTCCCCTTCCGCTGACGCTAGGACGTGACAGGATGCTTTTTCTGCATTAGACACCGCGCCGCGTCGGGGTGGAATTGCCGCGCCGGGAGGATGGTTCGTGTCGATGGACAGCGCAGTGGGCGAGCAGCAGCGCGCGAGGCCGGTCAGCAGGAAAACTTGGGTGTTGGCGATCGCTGCCCTGGCCGGGGTGATCGTCATCCTCGTGGGCATCAAGGCGGCCCAGATCGGCGCGATGATCCACGCCGGCAAGTCGTTCTCTCCGCCGCCCGAATCGGTGACCGCGACCAAGGTGGAGGCCACCGAGTGGGTGGCCTCGCGCCCGGCCATCGGCACGCTGGTCGCGGTGCGGGCCGTGACGCTGGGCTCCGAATTGTCCGGGCTGGTCAGCGAGATCGGCTTCGACTCCGGCGCCTTCGTGAAGCGCGGCGACATCATGGTCAAGCTGGACACCTCGACCGAGGAGGCGCAGCTCGCCGCCGCCAGGGCCGACGCCGAGCTGGCGAGGATCACCCTGCGCAGGCAGCGCGTGCTGCGCGAGGCCAACTCGAACTCCGCCTCCGACCTCGACACCGCCGACGCGCACGCCAAGCAGGCCGCGGCCACCGTCGCCTCGCTGGAGGCGACCATCGCCAAGAAGACCATCCGGGCACCCTTCGAGGGCCGGGTGGCCATCCGCCAGGTCGAGCTCGGGCAGGTGCTCTCGTCCGGCACGCCGGTCGCCTCGCTGCAGTCGATCCATCCCATTCACGCCGACTTCTGGCTGCCGCAGCAGACGCTCGCCGAGCTGAAGCCCGGCATGCGGGTGCTCCTCCGCACCGACGTCTTTCCTCAAGTAAGCTGGGACGGCGTCGTCAGCACCATCAACCCCGAGGTGGACGTGGCCACGCGCAACGTGCGCGTGCGAGCCACCTTCCCCAACGCCGACGGGCGGCTGCGGCCCGGGATGTTCGCCAACGTGGAAGTGCTCTCGCCCGACAAGCGGCCGATGGTGGTGATCCCCGCCACCTCGGTCATCTACGCCCCCTACGGCGATTCGGTGTACGTGGTGGAGGAAAAGAAAGACCCCGCCGGACACGTCGCCACCGCCGCGCGGCAGAAGTTCGTGCGCCTGGGCGAGCGCCGCGGCGATCTGGTGGCAGTGGCCTCCGGCGTGGCTGCCGGCGAGACCGTCGTCACCAGCGGCGCCTTCAAGCTGCGCAACGGCACGGCGGTGGTGGTGAACAACGACCTCGCTCCAAGCGCGGAGCTGTCCCCGAAACCGACCGACAGGTAGTGAACCGACCGGCGGGCAAGCGCCGAAAGGGCAGCCATGAAATTCACCGATCTCTTCATCCGGCGACCGGTCCTCGCGATCGTGGTCAACCTCCTGATCGTGATCGCCGGCGTGCAGGCGGTCCGCTCGCTCAACGTCCGCCAGTACCCGCGCAGCGAGAACGCGGCCATCACCGTCACCACGGTCTACGTCGGCGCCAACGCCGACCTGGTGCGCGGCTTCATCACCACGCCCCTGGAGCGGGTGATCGCAGCCGCCGACGGCATCGAGTACATCGAGTCGGAGAGCAAGCAGAACGTCTCCACCATCCGCGCGCGGCTGCGGCTCAACCACGACGCCACCAAGGCCCTCTCCGAGATCAGCTCCAAGGTCGACCAGGTGCGCGGCGACCTGCCGCCGGGGGCCGAGGTCCCCATCCTCAACATCGAGTCGGCCGACAGCCAGTTCGCCTCCGCCTACCTGAGCTTCTCCTCCGAGTTCCTCAAGCAGAACGAGATCACCGACTACCTGGTGCGGGTGGTGCAGCCGCGGCTCTCGGCCATCGACGGCGTGCAGCGCGCGGACCTCCTCGGCGCCCGCACCTTCGCCATGCGCATCTGGCTCAAGCCCGACCGGATGGCCGCGCTCAACATCAGCCCGGCACAGGTGCGCAAGGCGCTCGCCAACAACAACTACCTGGCGGCGGTGGGCCAGACCAAGGGCCAGCTCGTCCAGGTCAACCTCACCACCAACACCGACCTGCGCTCGGTGCGGGAGTTCGAGGAGATGGTGGTGCGCCAGACCAACGGCGCGACCGTGCGCCTGCGCGACGTGGCCGACGTGGTGCTCGGAGCCGAGGACTACGACTCCGCCGTCAACTTCACCGGGCAGACGGCGGTGTTCATCGGCGTCTGGTCGCTGCCCAACGCCAACTCGCTCGACGTGATCAAGCGGG
>WNFI01295205.1_pt1 | contig 20839 bp, 18 predicted proteins | sample 5400471 | NCBI WGS metagenome assembly WNFI01 (sample SAMN13153348, study PRJNA577476) | soil metagenome | isolation source: 100 cm saprolite on Douglas fir-dominated hillslope | place: USA:California | collected 2013-09-17
AGGGGCGGCGCAGACCGGTCGCGTTCTCCAGCAGCACGTCTCGCAGGGCTTTGGCGCGGTCCTGCGAGACCGGCGCGCGGATGCTGTGTCCTTCGGACCCGAGGTCGCTGCCCACCGTCACCGTGGCCCCGCTGACGTCGCGCTCCAACTCCTTGACGTAGGCCAGGTTCACCAGCCAGTTGCGGTGCACGCGGAAGAGCGCGCGGCCGAACGACGCCTCGATCGCGGCCAGGGACAGATCGATGTCGAACTTGCCGTCTGGCGAGTGCACGAAGGTGAGGCGGTCCGCCGCCTCGAACGCCCAAATCGTCGTAGGGTCGAGGAAGACGAGGCTCTTCTTCCGCCGCGCCACCACTCGGCGCACCGCGTGTGCTCGCGGCGCGCGGCGCTCGAGGAGGCGCCGGAGGCATTGCTCGACGCGCTCCTCGGTGAATGGCTTGAGGATGTAGTCGACGACGCCGAGGTCGAAGGCTTCCAGGGTGTGCTGCGAGGAGGCGGTCGCCAGCACGAACATCGGCGCCGCGGGCTCGCCCGCCATCGAGCGGACCAGGTCGAGGCCGGTGCGAGAAGCGCCGGTGGCGGTCAGCTGGACGTCGACGAAGACGACGTCCGCCGGCGAACCCGCGAGCGCCTCGCGAGCCTCGTCGAGAGTGGCAACCGCGCCGATCACCTCCGCCCGACCCGTGCCCTCGAGCAGCTTGACCAGATAATTCCGCGTCGGCCATTCGTCCTCGAGCACCAGCGCTTTGAGAAGATTCTCTTCGCTCATGACGGGTTCCCTTGCTCGAGCGGCAGCTCGACGACAAATCGCGTTCCGGCCGGAGAGGAGTCGAGCCGCAGGCTGGCGGCGTCCGCGTACCGAAGCGCCAGCCGGCGGCGCACGGAGACGAGCCCGAATGCTCCCGGCCGCGTCGCTCCGTTCGGGAGGCCAGGCCCGTTGTCCTCGACGGTACAGATGAGCTTGGGACCGTCGGCCAGCTCCGTCCGTACGGTGATCTTGCCGCCGCCCGCGCGCATCAGCGCGCCGTGCTTCACCGCGTTCTCGACGAGAGGCTGCAGCAGCAGCCACGGCAAGAGCGCCCGGCGCGTGCCACCGCCAACCTCCCAGTGGAACACGAGATTGCCCGCGTGGCGGACTTCGAAGATCTGCGCGTACCGGCGCAGCCAGGCGATCTGCTCGTCCAGCGTCTGCATTTCGCCGTCCGGGGTCCCCGAATCGCGCAGCAGGTCGCCCAGGGTGCCCAACAGCTGGCACGCCTTGCGCGGATCCTCGGTCACCAGCCCCGCGATGGCATTGAGCGTGTTGAGCAGGAAGTGCGGCTCGAGATGCGAGCGCAGCTGGGCGAGCTCAGCCTGCATGCGAAGCTTGTCGGCCTCGAGTGCACGAACACGCGCGTCCTCCACGGCGAAGGGGACGACGAACGCCAGCGCCCAGAGGGCAAAGCTGGTCAACCCCATCGCGAATCCGACGCGGAGGACATCGGCACCGCCCCACGGTCCGTAATGCGGCTGCAGCGGCGCAAGCAGGAGGCCCGCGGCCCGCGTCGCCCAGAGCAGTCCGGCGAAGAAGAGCCCGGCCGTGATCGCGCCTACGAACAGCGGGCCCAGCGCACCGAAGCGTCTTCGCGACGCCCAGCGGAAGACGGCGAACGCCCAGACGATGAGCAGGGGCAACCCGACCAGCAGAGCGATGGCTTTGGAGAGCAGGCGGCCGGCGTCGCGCGTCCCGATGTACTCGGTCGCAAGCTGGAGCAGCGCGATGCCGCCCATCACGAAGAGGCCGAAGAGGCGTCTCCGCTTCGGATCGGTCGTTTCGAGCGCTTCGTCCACAAGGGGCATTGTAGCCCCGAATTTCCCCGGCTGGTCCGCGGAGGAGGGCGCCTGGTTCCCCGAGAGCTGCCCCTCGTCGGACAGGGGGGATTCGGTTGGCTCCGTTGCTTGTTTCCACAACGCCGGCCGCTAGCTTCTACGGCCAAGGAGGAACGATGGGCCAGAGCGAAGCACTCCGCCTCGCGCGAGGGACACCGGGTGAGCCCGAGTTGCGCATCGGCGATCTAGCGCAGGAGCTGCTGCTCCCGCTGCAGGCCGTCCGGCTGGGCATGGTTCTCGTCAGGAGGCAGACGCCGAGAGCGTCGCAGGTGATCACGAAGATGGACGCGACCTTGCAGGCGTTGGAACGCGTGGTCGACGAGCTGCTCGACATCAGCCACGATCCCTCCGCGGAGCGGAGGAGATTCTGAAGATTTACTACAGACCGCATTCGGTTTCTCTCCGGTTCCCGAATGCCGACCCGAAGGTTAGGACAACCATCCAGCGGGGGAAGAAGGGAGAACTGGTGATCCGCCGCCCCGCAGCAGCAGCCATGCCGTCCCTGGACTCGAACGACGGCCAGCCGTTCGGAAGAGATGCCGAGCATGAACGGGACCTGATCCTCGGCGAGCTGGCGCACGATCTTCGCACGCCGTTGCACGCCATCCTCATGGGCATCGGCGTCGTCGCGCGAGCGGGTCCCAGCGACGCCGTCCTTTCCCAGCTCAGGTCGGTGGTGAAGAGGATGGACCGGATGATCGATCAGCTCCTCAGCTTCTCCCGCGCCCGCAACGGCGCGCTCCAACTCGCGCGGCGGCCGGTCGCGCTGGCGGCGCTCTGCCGCGAGGTCATCGGCGAGATGAGGCTCGTCTACCCGCGGCGCGCGATCTGGTTCGGGCCCGCGTCCGACGAGGTGCGCGGCCAGTGGGATCCCGACCGGCTGACACAGGTCGTGCGCAACCTGCTCTCGAACGCGCTGACGCACGGCGACCGGGATTCGCCTGTCCTCTTGGCAATCCGCGACGTCGGCGATGCCGCCGAGCTGAGTGTCGCGAACCGCGGCGCGCCCATTCCCGACGACCTGCGCGCGCATCTCTTCGAGCCGTTCCGGCGTGGTGGTCCGGGCAAAGGCGCGGGGCTCGGACTCTACATCGTGGACCAGATCGTCCAAGCACACCGTGGGTCGGTACACCTGAGAAGCGACGCATCCACCGTCTTCACGGTCACGCTGCCCAAGAGGCGATGAGCCGCCGTCACCTCCCGCTCCGGGTGTGGCCACCGCAAGCTCTACAGCGAGCCGTCCTGGGTGTTAGCGAGGCATCTTGCGGCTTCTGCTGAGGCCACCGTGGCACGGAAGGAGCTGCGCCTGTTCGAAGCCCCAAAATGGGGCTGGCGCCAGCGCCTCGGAGAGGGCAGAACAGGCTTGGCCGCGCTCGCGGTTCGCGCAGGGATCGCGCCATGACGGCGCACTTTGGGAGGGGCCGGCATGGCTGAAGCGCAGGCCGCAGTGCAATCTACCGCGCCGCGCGCGGTGTTCGCGCAACGACCTTTCCGGACGATTTGGGTCGCGCAATTCATCAGCATCTTTGGCGACTTCCTTGCGCTGTTCGGCGTGATCAGCCTGATCACGTTCCGGCTGCACGGCGGCGCGAGGGACGTGACCACCGCGGTGGTCGCGGCCACACTGCCCCTCGCCCTCATCGCTCCTTTCGCAGGAGTCTTCGCCGATCGATGGCCGCCCAAGCGCGTTCTGGTCGCGAGCGATCTGCTCCGGGCGGCCCTCGCGACGTCGCTCGTCTTCGCCCGCGACGTCCAGCAGATCGCGTTCGTGCTGGCCGGCATCAGCATCATCTCGAGTTTCTTCGCGCCTGCGCAATCGATCGCACTCCGGCGCCTGGTCGTGAAGGAGCAGCTCCTTTCCGCCAACGCGCTCCTCGCGCAGGCCTTCTTTGCGGTGCGCATCCTGTCCCCGGCGGTGGCGGGGGGCCTCGTATCCTGGCTCGGAGAGCGCGCCTGCTTCTGGGTCGACGGCGCGAGCTTCGTCTTCTCCGCCGCTCTCCTGGGAAGCCTGGCCTTGAGCCGAACCCTCGCACCCAAGGAGACCACGCTTCGCTCGCTCGCAAACGACTTTGCCGAAGGCAACCGGTTCATCTTCACCCATCGCGGCCTGACCTTCGCGTTCTGCGCCATCGGCGTCGCGATGCTGGTCCTGAGCAGTTTCAGTCCGCTCATCTCGATCTACGTGCGAGACCAGTTGCAAGGCGGGCCGCTCGCATACGGCCTGGTCAGCAGCATGGTTGGGGTCGGCCTCATCGTCGGCAGCGCACTGGCTGCGCGCGCCGCACGCCGACGGGCCGCGCCCTCGGTCATCGTGCCGGGACTCTTCGGCGTTGGGGCGGGTGCGGCGCTGCTCGGCGCCATCCCCCATCCACTGGGCGCAGCGGCGGGCACCTTCACACTGGGCCTCTCGATCGCCTTCGTGATGGTGCCCGGCCAGACCTTGTCCCAGACCGAGACTCCCCATGAGCTGATGGGCCGCGTCAGCAGCACCTTCATGTCGCTCTTCTCCTTCTCGCAGGTGCTCGGGCTCCTCATGTCAGGAGCGCTCGCGGAGCGGCTCGGCGTCCGCAATCTCTTCTTCGCTGCCGCGGGCGCCATGGCCGTTCTCGCGACCGGAGCACGGCTTTGGATGGGTCCGCGGCCCCAGGCCGCCAGGACCCCGTGCTAACTTGCGGCCCCATGAACGTGCGCCCTTGCTTCGCGACCCTTCTCCTCCTCGGTTGCGCCCATGCAGCGCAGCAGCCGGCTCCCTCGAAGACCTTCGCCGAGTTCGTCGACGCGTACTACGCGGCCGCCTTCGCCAGATCGCCGTCCCGCGCCACCCGCGTCGGCGTCCACGACTACGACTCCAGGCTGGACGATCTGTCGCGCGCCGGCGTGGAGGCGCGCATCGCCGAGTTGAAGGACCAGCGGCGAGAGCTGGCGGAGATCCAACGCGGCAACCTCCTCTTCGACGATGCCATCGACGCGCAGCTGATCGACGGCCAGATCGCCAGCGCGTTGCTCGACCTGGAGACGCTGCGCACCTGGGAGACGAACCCGATGGGCTACGTCAGCCTTCCAGGCCGGGCGATCGATGGACTCATCAAGCGCCGCTTTGCTCCAGCGCCAGAGCGGCTGCAGTCGGTGATCGCGCGCCTGGGGCAGGTGCCGCGCGTCTACGCCGCCGCGAAAGCGAACGTGAAGGATCCGCCGAAGGAGTTCACGGACCTGGCCATCCGCATGTCGCGCGGCTCGGTCGGCTTCTTCGAGAAAACAGTCGACGCGTGGGCCAAGGAGGCGGCGGGCGGGGACGCGACGCTGCTCGCCCAGTTCAAGGAGGCCAACGCTGCGGCGGCTGCGGCGGCGCGCGAGTTCTCCGAGTGGCTGCAGAAAGATCTGCTGCCGCGTTCCCACGGGAGTTACGCCATCGGCGCCGACAACTTCCTCGCCCTTCTGAAGTCTGCCGACATGGTCGAGCTGCCGCTCCCGGAGCTGCTGGCCAAGGGCCAGGCGCAGCTGGCGAAGGATCACGCCGCGTTCGTGGAGACCGCGAAGCAGATCGACGCGACCCGGTCGCCCGCGGAGGTGATGGCGACGCTCTCCGACGTACACCCGGCGGACCGCGACCTGATCGCCTCGGTGGCGCGGTCGGTGGAGGCAGCGCGGCACTTCATCGTCGAGAAGGACCTGATCACGGTGCCGTCGGAGGTGCGGGTCAAGGTAGAGCCGACGCCGCCCTACGCGCGCTCGGGCAGCTTCGCCTCGATGGATACGCCGGGACCGTACGAGACGAAGGCCACCGAGGCCTTCTACTACGTCACGCCGGTGGAGGCGGACTGGGACGCGAAGCACCAGGAAGAGCACTTGCGCCTGTACAGCCCGTGGGTGGTGGGCATGATCAACGTGCACGAGGCGTATCCCGGGCACTACCTCCAATTCCTCTACGCGCCGCGGTTCCCCACCAAGGCGCGCAAGCTGAGCCACTCCGCCACCAACAGCGAAGGCTGGGCGCACTACGCCGAGCAGATGACCCTGGAACACGGTTTCGGCAACGGAGATCCCAGGATGAAGCTGGCGCAGCTCTCCGAAGCGCTCCTGCGCGACTGCCGCTACGTCACCGGCATCCAGCTGCACACCGCGGGATGGACAGTGGAGCAGGGCGCGAAGTTGTTCCGGGAGCAGTGCTTCCAGGAGCCGGCCAACGCCTATGAGGAGGCCCGCCGCGGGACGTACAACCCGACGTACCTCTACTACACGCTGGGCAAGCTGGAGATCCAGGAGCTGGCGCGCGAGTACATGGAGAAGAAGCATGCCACGCTGAAGCAGTTTCACGATGCGTTCGTAGCGCAGGGCGCGCTTCCCATTCCGCTGGTGCGCAGGATCCTCTTGCGCTGAGGCGCTCCGCCTGGAGATTGCTCAAGGTGTGCAGCCGTCTGCCGATCTGAGGATCCCATGGCCACGATCCTCCTGATCGACGACGATTCCTGCTTTCGCAACTTCGTCTCCACGGTCATCGCTGGCTGCGGGCACAAGCTCATCGAGGTGGGCAGCGCGAGAACCGCACGGCCGTTCCTCGTCGAGGGCGGGCTCGACCTCGTCATCCTCGACGGGCTCCTGCCCGACGCCGACGGTACTAAGTGGCTCAGGAGCCAGCGCACGCAGGGAATGACGCTGCCGGTGCTGTTCGTCTCGGCGTTTTGCAAGACCCTGCGCGACCAGGAGCGCACCAAGACGGAGTCCGGAGCGGACGCCGTCCTCGCCAAGCCGACCACTGCGCCCGTGCTCCTCGCCAAGGTGGAACGCATGCTGCAGAAGAGCGCCCCGTCCCAGGAGTTGCAAGCGGTGCTCCGGCCGGAAGATCTCATCCTCCTCCAGGAGATGGAGCGGGAGTACGCGCTCACCCTCCCCGGCTTCGTGGCGGGGCTCAAGACCGCGCTCGAGCAGCTCCGGTCGAACCCCAGCGACTCTGGCTTGCAAGGCGTTGCCCGACGCCGCGCGCACCAGATCGCTGGCACCGCCGGCTCATTCGGGTTCGCCCGAGTCGGCGACGCCTGCGCGGCGATCGAGGATTCGCTGGCGGTCCTGCAAGCCGACTCCGGCTCCGCTTTCGCCCCGGTTGCGGCGGCGCTCGCCTCGCTTTGCCAGACCGCCGCCCTGGCTGTGTAGCGTGCTAGCTTCCGGGCGATGCGGATCGCCTACACGCTCGAGGAAGCGGACCTCGAGGCGGTGCTGATGCAGCTGTCCCTCTCGCAGAGCGAGCGCGTCCGGGCTTGGCTCGAGAGGGTGCGGACCGGGCCGGTGTGGCGTCATCTGGCGTTCAATCTGCTCCTCGGAATGGCCGTGGGCGCGCTCGCCCTTCCTCTCTGGACCGCGTTCATCCAGGAACTAGCGCTGTATCCCGTCGCGGTCGCGGTGGCCCTGGTCATCGCCACCGCGATCCAGCGCTTCAAGGCGCCGCGGCGGCTTAAACTCTCCCGCTTCTCCCGCTGGAGCGTCCGACGGCAGCTGCGCGGCGCGCGCGCGCGCTCCGTGTTGGGGCCGATCGAGATCGCGCTCGGCGATGGCGGGCTCGCGAGGAAGAACCGGACCGGGGAGGCGAACATCCCCTGGTCGGAGGTGCGGGCCGTGCTCGAGTCGCCTTCCCTCTTCACGCTGGCCCTCCCCGGCAACCGCGTGCTCATCGCGCCACGCCGCGCCTTCCCCGACGAGGAGAGCGCGCGCGCCTTTCGCACCGAGGTGGAGCGCCGCACCGGCAAGCAGGCGATCGCGGTCCCCGAAGCTCCCTGACGATCGCCGGCCTTCCGCGAGGACGGGTTACTCGTCGCAGCCCGTGCCATCGACGATCGAGGTCAGCACCCCGCCCGCCGCCGTCAGTGAACGGCTGTAGCAGTGGCCATCCGAGTCCGAGGAGTAATACCGCTGCGAGCCGGCCTGGCCCACCGTCGTCGGATACGTGTTTGCCCACTGCCCTGAGTTGGAGGTCAGGGCGCTGGATTCGCCATCGGAGTCGACGCGGTTATAGGCCTGCTTGACCTTGCCCACCTGCGAGAAGCCGCCGTCGGCGGCGATGTTCACGGTCAGGTCCACCTCGAGCGGCCACGACAGGCGCACGGTGCTCTCGCGGACGTCCTCGCCGCCCCGCACCTTCGTGATGGACGAGATGCTGGTGGACTGCGTGATGTTCTGCACGAACGTCTGCGGGATCGCACTCGGGTTCGGCGCGACGAACTGCTGCGCATTCGAGAAATCGATCTTCTGGGTGATCTCCGTCTTTACGCGCCCGTGTGAAGTCTTCACCCAGCCGGCGAGCACGAACTGGCGCGACGAGGTCGTCGTCACCGTGCCGGTCATCGTCCCGTCCGCTGCGGTGACCAGGTTGGGCTTCACCACCGGCGCCGGCGCGCCGATGGTGTTCTGGGTGACCGCGCCGGTGACCTTCGCCGCGCCGTGGTCGAGATACAAGAGCAGCGTCGCCGTGGTGGAGAAATATTGGCTGTTGTTGGTGACCTTGATCGCGAACCGGTGCGGTTTGCCGTCGCTCAATACGCCCGCGAACGGCGTCACATCGACACGATACGGAACGAAATTCAAAGCCTGTGGCGCGGGAATGGGCCGCCAGAAGTACGGGTCGATGCCGCCGGTGAAAATCCAGGGGAAGATCGGCACCACGCCCGCCGGCTGCCCGTCGATGCTGAGCTGCCCCTCCCGGAACGCGGTGCCGTTGCAGCTCTGCAGCGGATCGGCGAGAGCGTCGGGAACGCAGGTGTACCAGAACTCGTCGTTCGCGCCCTGGTGCTGCAGGATCACGTCGAGGAATGCCCGCTCGACGTTGGTCGGCAGCTGGAAGGTCGCGGCCAACTCGGCGGATGGATTGAACAGCCCCACGGTTCCGCCCGTCGGACTGCCCGACAGAGGAAGCACCACGTCGGCGGCAGCGGACGCGCCGTCCGATTCGCGATCCGACGAAGCAGGATAGAAGGCGATCTCCGCCGTCCCGAAGAGCGAGCTCGTGTACCGGCCGTTCACCAGGTTGCCGAGCTCCGCCTTGCCCTCCGACGCCGAACGCAACATCGCCGCGTACTCGGTCAGGTCGCGCTCGATGTGCCAGGCGCGCCCGATCGTTCGCGACGGTTCGGCGGTCGTCCCGAAGTAAACGTTGACGCCGCCGATCCACAGCGTCGCCGTCCGATCGAATTGCCGCCCCGCCTCGACTGAGTAATCCGCCTCGAGCACCACCTTCTGCCACGGCCCCGGGCACGCGGCCGGCGGCGCATAGGCGAACGACTTCGGCGAGAAGTCCGCGAATTTCAGATCCGTAAAGAGCCGCACGCGGCACGGCGTCGCCTTCGGGCGCGCGATGCCCGGGTCCGCGGTCGCGGTATTGCCCGAGCCGACCGTGGGAGGCGTGAGCGGGACCGGGCCCGCGGCGGCCCCGCCAGCAATGACGAGGACCAAGAGAGAGAAGAATCGGGATGTCATGTGGGTTCCTGGCAGGAGAGGTGGCCAATTCACCCGGAGGCTGTCGTGCTGTCAAGCGATGCCGGGCGTAAGCGCTGGTGGCCACCAGCACCCCACTCGGCGCTGGTGTTATTCGAGTATTGCGGCAAAGGCCGCCGGCCCTTGTTGTTTGGCTCTTTTCCATCGAGTCCATCGGCCGTTAGAGCGCTGCAGCCGTGGCCGCGAGCAACCGAGCACTTGCCAGCCTGGCCAGCATCGCGGTAGGCAACTCCACGAGAGGAGCCTACATGAGACGCCCCTGCCTACCCCCTTCGGTACTCCTTGCGGTTGCTGCGTTCGTCCTGCCGACCTTCGCGCACGCTCGGGACCGCGACGAGTTTCAGCTGGTCGAGGCCACGATCGCCGACGTTCAGGATGCATTTCGCTCGGGGACCCTGACGCCCGAGGAGCTCGTGCGCATGTATCTCGCGCGGATCGCGGCCTACGATCAGGCCGGTCCACAGCTCAATAGCTTCATGCACGTGAACGGGCAGGCCATCGACACCGCGCGTGCCTTGAAAGCTGACGATCTTGGTGACGACGAGGGCGCCCAGGGTGAAGACGGGGACGCCGACGAGCACGGAAGGCCGTTGTTTGGCGTGCCGGTCATCCTCAAGGACAACATCGCCACCGCCGGCATGCCGACGACGGCCGGATCGATCGCGCTCGGCAGATCGATTCCGCCCAAGGACGCGTTCATCGCCAGGAAGCTGCGCCGCGCCGGCGCCATCATCCTCGGGAAGGGGACCCTCACGGAATTCGCCAACTTCATCGCGATAGGCATGCCGACGGGCTATAGCTCGCAGCTGCGCTTCCAGCTCTTCGAGAGCGGGGGGGACCTGGCCCGGGTCGGCTACGGCTTCAACCCGTTCGATCCGCGCACTGACCCCCGAACGAGGTTCAATGACGGGCGCCCGGCGCTCGCGACCGGCGGCTCCAGCTCCGGGCCGGGCATCGCCGTGTCCGCGAACCTCGCCACCGTCGGAGTCGGCACCGAGACCTCCGGATCGATCCTCAGCCCCTCGTCACAGAACATGCTGGTCGGTATCAAGCCGACGGTCGGCCTCGTCAGCCGGACCGGCATCGTGCCGATCACCGCCGATCAGGACACCGCCGGGCCGATGGCGCGCACGGTCACCGACGCGGCCAAGCTCCTCGGCGTGCTGGCGGGCTACGACCCCGAAGATCCCGCCACCGCCGCCTGCCTCGAGCCCGGAAAGTGCCTCCGCGATTACACGAAATTCTTGAAGCGGGGCGCGCTCCACGGCGCGCGCATCGCGGTCCCCAAGATGGGCTACTGGACCAACGACGACGGCACTGTCTTCCTCAGCGTCGAACAAGAGAAGGTGATGAACGACGCCATTGCGGTCCTGCGGGCGCAAGGAGCGACCGTGGAGGACTTCGACGTCCCCGACCAGGCCCGGAATGAGCTCTTCGCCTTCGGCACCTGCGTGAGGCTGCCGATCCCGGTGAACTGCAGCACGGTCCTGATCTACGGCTTCAAGCGCGATCTGAATGCATACCTGAACACCTTTGGTCCCGGCATGCCGGTCGCGGGGGCGCCGGTGCGGACGCTCGCAGACGTGATCCACTTCAACGACAACTTCACCATCGGGACCACCAAGGTGGGGCTCAAGTACGGCCAGGCGATCGGGCTCGCCGCCGACTCGCTCGACACCAGCCCGGGCAGCAGCGACACGGCGAGGTACCTGCGCGATCGTGCGAAGGATCTCGACCTCTCGAGGACCCGGGGGCTCGACGTCATCTACCAGCGATACGACGCAGTCCTCTTTCCCGCGAACTTCGGCGCCAATATCGCCGCGCGCGCGGGCTATCCCAGCATCGTGGTGCCCGGCGGGTTTGTCGTGAATCCCGCTGCATCCCAGTCCCCGAGTGACCCCAAGCCGACCCCTTTCCCCGCAGGCTTCGACGCCAAGCCCGCGCCCTTCGGAGTCACCTTCTCGGGGCCAGCCTTCAGCGAGCCGAAATTGATCGGCTTCGTGAATACAAGCCCCAAGCTCGCGATCGCCATCCTAAACTACCGGACCGCGGACCTGACGGTGGGCTGTTTGGAGTCGCTGGCCACCGAGATCGGAGCTTTCCCACACGCCAAGGTCGTCGTGGCGGACAACAATTCGAATGACGGCTCCGTAGAGCGCATTGCGCAGGTCATTTGCGACCGCAACTGGGGCGCATGGGTGTCGGTCCTGCCACTCCAGACCAACGGCGGGTTCTCATTTGGAAACAATGCCGCAATTGGCGTGCTCTCCTCGCAGGCTCGGAAGCCTGATTTCTTTCTCCTGCTCAATCCGGACACGCTCATTCGTCCGGGGGCGATTCAGCCCCTCCTGGAGCTCCTGAAAGAAAAGCCGTCGGTCGGCGTGGTTGGAAGCCGCCTCGAAGATCCCGACGGCACTCCGCAGCACTCGGCGTTCCGCTTTCCTTCGATCCTCGGCGAGTTCGAGATGCAACTCCAACTTGGCCTTTTTTCGCGCCTGGTCGGGAACTGGGTAATCCACCCGGCGATCTCGGATCAGCCCCAACAAGTCGATTGGGTCGCGGGAGCCAGCATGCTGATCCGGCGGGAGCTCTTCGAGGACCTTGGGCTATTCGACGAGGGCTATTTCCTCTATTTCGAGGAAGTCGACTTCTGCCTGCGAGCGATGCGGGCAGGTTGGCATTGCTGGTATGTTCCGCAGAGCCGAGTGGTGCACCTGGTCGGCCAGGCGACTGGAGTGACCAATCCAAAAAACAGGCGCAGGCGGCTGCCGCGCTACTTTTTCGACTCGCGCCGCCGCTACTTCATCAAGAACCTCGGAAACCTGTACTCCATCGGGGTCGACGTCGTCTGGCTTCTAGGGCACCTCCTGTGGCAGGTTCGGCGCTGCCTGCAGCGAAAGCCCGACGTTTGGCCCACCGCGCTGCTGTCCGACTACGTTCGCAACAGTGTCTTCGTGCGCGGCTTTCGCCTATGACCAGCGCTGACCGTCCCAAAAACATGCCACGCGTCTCGATTGTCCTTCCGACCTACAACCGCGCCGACACGATCCTGCGAGCCGTGCGGAGCATCATCGCCCAGACCTTCACCGACTGGGAGCTTCATGTCGTCGACGACGGTTCGACCGATGGAACCTCCGCCCTGATCTCAGGGCTCGATTCCCGCATCCGCATCCACCAGAAGCCCAATGGCGGCATGACCTCGGCCCGAAACCGGGGATTGCGCGAGAGCCGGGGCGACTACCTCGCCTTTCTCGACTCCGACGACGAGTGGTTACCCCACCATCTCGAGCTGTGCCTGGAATTCTTTCGCGCCAATCCAAGCGAGCACATCGTGTCCGGCGAGGTGTGGATCGATCGGGGCGGCTCCTACGAGAAACACTTTCGCGTCTCGATGGGCGACTGGTACGTCGGGCTGGCGAAGCAGATCCACTCCACCAGTCTCGATCTGCCGCCCGGGGAAACCGACGACTACCTCCGTTTCTACTCCAGCCGGCAGGAGCTGCCCGACTGGGGCCGCGCCATCATCGAGCGAACCCCCTACCGCTCCGCTCAGCTCTACCGCGGCGAATTGTTCCAGCAATGGCGGTGGGGGTATCTGCTCGCCGCGCAGCCGACGGTCGTTTCTCGAGAGGCCCAGGAGCGGGTCGGCCTTTTCGATGAGAGCTATCGCAACGCCTCGTGCTTTGGTTGGTTTGCCCAGCTTTGCCGCTTCTATCCCTCGAACCTGATCTCCGCGCCAAGCTGCATCGAACACTGGTCGAGCGAGCGTGGCGAGCCCCTCGCTGAGGAGCGTCTCCTCACCGGCGGCAAGACCGCTTTGGCTTTCGCAACGGAGCTCCTCCGCTGGCACGAGGAGCTGTTCTGGAACGACAATCGGACAGACCCCGAGCTCACGGCCATCCGCGGCCTTTGCCAGCTCTACGTCGGTCGAGTCGCCCTTCGGCTTGGGCGCCGCCAAGAGGCACTGGACTACCTCGAGCAGGCCGCTCGCGTTCTCTCCGGCTCTACCGCCCGAAAGCTCAAGTGGCTCGCCAAGCTCACGCTCCACCCCGCTGTCACACGTCGGGCTTATGCGTGGACGAACCGAGCTCAGTCTTTTCTTGCCCGATGCCGGCGGAAGGTCCATTCGCTGTTGGCGGCGGCTCGAAGCGCCCCATCACCTTGAACAGCCCGATCAGCGCGAGAAACAGGACGAGGCCGAAGATCGGAGCTTGCTGTCCAAGCGGCAGCAACACCAGGAGCAACCCAAATCCGCCCAGCAGGAGAATGGCCATTCTCGCCGAGGCGTAGGTTCGCTGCGGGATCCTGCGACCTAGCAGCGCCATCGCCAGAACGCCGAACAGCATCGTCGCCGCGAGCAGGGTCACTTCGGCGCGAACGCTGCCTGGCGAAACCGCCGCCTTCTCGGCCGGTTCGCTGGGTGACGATGCCACCAAGAGTGCGGCCAGCCACCAGGCGCTCATGGGGTTCCGCCAGCAACGACTGGAATTGGTTCGGCCGCATGCTCAGGGCGGTCGACCAGATCTCGAAAGGACATCATCAGCGGCGAAGAGGCGGTCCTGTTCTTCAGCTTCCAAATGACGCCATCGACGAAGAAATGATGCACCTGTACTCCTGCCGAGACGACCCCAATGGCGAGCAGGGGATCCGCTCCGATCCGGCCCAAAGCCCGGGGCAGAAACCAGAACAGGGCCAGGCCGCCGAACAGATTGATCGCTCCCCACCGGCCCGACTGCCGGAGCACCTGGCGCCAACCGGGAATGAAATCATTTCCTGCCGCGGGCTCGTGCAGGTGGACGGACCACGCGATGAGCAGGTATTGAACGCTGTGGAGCGCCTGCACGAATTCGTAAAAGGCCGGCACCTCCGGTCCCGGCACGAACCAGATAAACTGGGTCACCGCGGGCAACAGCATCATCGCGGGCGGAAGGCGTCGCTGCCTGACGCTACCCTGGACCACCAGCAGCAGCGCAAGGACGCCGAAGCCGACCATCGTCAGCCGGAGCACCAGCGGCGCCCATGGGGGCAGCCCGAAGTAGGTGAGCTGCAGTCCAAAATAGTGGCTTCCGCCGGTCGAACCGTCAGAGGCCGCGGCCCAGGAGATGGCCGTGAGGAACACAAAGCCGTCCAATGCCAATCGCTCCCATCGACCCAAATGGAAGCCGAACCTTCGGGCATAGATCATCGTGATGCCAACGGTCTGCCCGCTGAAATGGTAAAAAGACCAAAGCATGAACACTTTGATGAAGACTGGTGCCACGGTCAGCGGCGAGAGCAACGAGCCCAGGACTCCCGCTGCCGCGAGCAGTGGGGCGATCGTTGCCGTGGCGGGGTACTGGGTGATGCTTCGGCGCGATCCGTAGAGGCGCAAGCTCGTCGCCGAGAAGTGTGGCCAATTGAGAAGGACGTTGAGGACGCCCGCGACCATCATCCGGTCGGTTGGGCTGACAGCCGGGAACCACCGGAACAAGCCATACAGGCCCGCGGACAGCCCGCCGATGAGCATGAAATCGACCGGCCCGCTCACGAAGTATCGACGAGCCCGAGTGGGGACTTCTCCGCTGGCGTGGGCTCCCCGAGACACAAGTGCAATACTCTAGCGGGGGACGCTCCGGCGGTCAACGTCCAGTATGGCTGTATCGTTCCCGGCAAAGGCGCTACTGTGCTCAGCATGGGGGCAAAACACAGATGAGCGCAAACACGGACGCGGTCAACGACGAGACGCCGGCCCCGTCGATCAGCCGGTGCCGGCTGGATGAGCTGGATGACCTGCTTCGTTTTCGCAGCGCCGTCCACGGCGAGGGTTCCATCTTTGCCGATGAAGGCTATCTCCGCTGGATGTATCTCGGCCACCCAGCGGCAGATCGGGCGGCGATCTCTTGTTGGACCTGCCGGAGCCCCAATGGGCGCGTCATCGGTCAGATCGGCGGCTACCCGGTCGGGTTGCGCATCGACGACGAACAAGCCGGCGCCTTCTGGACGCTCGACGGCGCCGTGGAACCCGCCCAGCGGGGTCAGGGGGTGTTCGGCCGCCTTCTCGAGCCCGCCGCCGCAGAGCGCGACGTCGCGATGGTCACCGAGTCTTCCCCGTCCGGAAAGAAGGCCATGCTCCGGGCCGGCTGGATCGACCTGGGCACGCTGCCAATTTTCGTACGCCCTCTGCGGATCAGCGCGATGCTGCAGACGCGCGGCCGCCGAGCTCTGAGCAGCACGGTTGGTCTCGCGGCCGACGTCGTCCTGTGGTCGGCCGATCGACTTGCCCGCCTGGCCTGCGCGGTCGCAAGCTTGGACCTCGAGGAGATCACCCGCTTCGATGGTCGAACCGATGCGATCTGGGAGAAGGCCTCTCGCTCGTATCGGGTCATCTGCCGCCGGGACAGCGCCACCCTGAACTGGCGATTCGTGGACTTCCCCAAATCCCGCTACCGATCGTTTTACCTGCGCCGGGGTGGCGAACCGATCGGGAACGCCGTGCTGCACCTCGGTTCACGCGGGGGAGATCCCGCGGGCACCATCGTCGACTTCCTCTGCGAGCCACGTTGGCTTGCCGGGCTCCTCGCGCTCTGCCTTCTCTGGTTCCGCACCGAGGGCATGACCACCGTCTGCTGCCTGCATCGCAACCCCGTCTCGACGGTTGCCTTTGCCGCACTGGGGTTCGCCCGACGAGATACCGGGTGGCCCTTCCTGGCCAACCCTCGCTCCGTCTCTGCCGCTGCGCTTGCGCTCCTCGGCGAACCGGGGAACTGGTTCTTGACCGGCGCCGACAGCGACCTCGATCGCCCTCGGTCGGAGGACGTTCAGAGCGCCCAGTCGAGGACGAAGTAGGGAGCCCTCAGCATGAAAGTCATTCTTTTTGGCGCGACGGGCATGGTGGGTCAGGGCGCCCTCCGCGAGTGTCTGCTCGACCCCGACGTCCACGCCGTCCTCGCCGTCGGGCGCAGCGCGACGGGGCAGTCGCACGAGAAGCTGCGCGAGATCGTGCACGGGGATCTTCTCGATTTGTCGCCCATCGAGGACAAGCTCGCCGGCCATGATGCTTGCTTCTTCTGTCTCGGCGTCTCCTCGGCGGGCATGACGGAAGACGCGTATACGCGGGTGACCTACGACATCGCTGTGGCGGTGGGGCAGATCCTGATCCGGCACAATCCCAGCATGACGTTCATCTTCGTGTCCGGGGCGGGCACCGACAGCAGCGAGCGCGGACGCACGATGTGGGCCCGCGTGAAGGGCAAGACCGAGAACGCGCTGCTCCGGCTGCCCTTCAAGGGCGCGTACATGTTCCGGCCGGCGTTCATCCAGCCGCTGCATGGGATCACGTCGAGGACCAGGAGCTACCGGGTGCTCTACGCGATCTTTCGCCCGCTCGTACCGCTGCTCAAAACGCTCTTTCCCAGGCACGTGACCACGACCGAGCAGGTGGGCCGTGCGATGCTCAAGGTTGCGAAGCAGGGAGCGGCGAAGCCGGTTCTCGAGAGCGAGGACATCCGCGCGCTGGGAGCCTGAGGTGCGTGCGCGCCAAGCAACTCGCCCGGTGACATCCGTCAGCGCACGACCAGCACGGGCTTCGGGCTGATCTGCACGAGCCGATCGGCGACGCTTCCCAGGAGCAGCCGCTTGACTGCTCCGCGGCCGCGATGGCCAACCACAACCATCTCGACGTCCGACGCACGCGCCAGCTCAGCCAGCGCCTCGGCAGCGGTCCCGACGGCCGTCGTCGTTTGGACGGCCTCTACCTCCCGGCGGCAAGTTGCCTCGATCTCGCGAAGGAGCGAGGCGGCATAATTGCGCTCCGCCGCATCCCAGTCCTGGACGACGGCTCCGAACTCGCTGGGCGAGATCGGCGGGAACGGCGCAATGACGTATGCGATCAGCAGCTGCGCGCCCAGTGCTCCCGAAAGCTCGGCCGCCTTGTGGGCCGCCGCGCGCGACTCAGGCGATCCGTCCACTCCGACGAGAATCCTTTTCATGGTTGGCCTCGGCACCGCAAAGAGCCGGCTGCTGGAGCAAGGTTCACCAAGCGTACAGCAAAGGACGCGGACATTCTTTCTCGGGTGCGACGCGGCACCAGATATGCACCGGCCGACCAGCGTCGACGGTCGCACGGTTGCTCCTGCAACGATCCTGCAATCGATCATCCAAATGAGGGCCTACCGTCCGCGGGCCCCACTGGCTACATCCATCTCATGCTGGCTCGCGACGCACTCGCGATCGACCCCGTCCGAGCCGCCGAGGAGATCGAGCGGACCCTCCGGCACCAGGTGTTCGGGACACTGCACCGCCGCGGGATCGTGCTGGGTCTCTCTGGTGGAATCGACAGCTCCGTCGTCGCCGCGCTGTCTGCCCGAGCGCTGGGCAAGGAGCGAGTGCTCGGTGTGTCGATGCCGGAGCGCGACTGCTCGACCGACTCCGTGCGTCTGGGCAGGCTCGCCGCTGAGGCCTGCGGGATCGAATGCATCGTCGAAGACATTACCCCGATCCTCGAGGTGGCGGGGTGCTACGCGAGACAGATCGACGCGATCCGGAGCGTGTTTCCCGAGTACGGGGAAGGGTGGCGCTGCAAGCTCGCGCTGCCGTCGATCCTTGGAGAAGACCGGCTCAACGTCTTCCAGCTCACGGTCGAGTCTCCGGACGGGGCGCGGCGTTCGTCGAGGATGCCGGCGGCCGCGTACCTCCTCCTCGTCGCCGCGACCAACTTCAAGCAGCGCGCGCGGAAGATGGTGGAGTACTTCCACGCCGACCGGCGCGGGTACGCGGTGGCGGGGACGCCCAACCGTCTCGAATACGACCAAGGGTTCTTCGTCAAGCAGGGCGACGGCGCGGCGGACGTGAAGCCCATCGCGCACCTCTACAAGTCGCAGGTGTACGCAGTCGCCGCGCACGTCGGGATCCCGGACGAGATCCGACGGCGGCCGCCCACCACAGACACTTATTCGCTGGAGCAGACGCAGGAAGAGTTCTATTTCACGCTGCCCTACAGCGAGATGGACTTCTGCCTCTACGCTCACGATCAAGAAGTGCCCGCTGCGGAGGTGGCGGAGCGTCTCGGGCTCGCCACCGTGCAGATCGAGCGCGTCTATCGCGATATCGAGGCGAAGCGCAGGACGGCGCGCTACCTGCACGCGTCCCCCCTCCTGGTCGAAGGGTGAGCGATGTGCGGAATCGCCGGCATCGTCGTGGTTCGCGACGGCCTCGAGCCGCCGTCCCTCGAGCGGGTCGCTTCGATGGCGGCGGCGCTGCGCCACCGCGGACCCGACGGCCTCGGGGCGTACCGCGATGCGCGCGCCGCCCTGGGCCACGCCCGGCTGGCCGTCGTCGATCTCGAGGGCGGCGCACAGCCGATGTGCAACGAGGATGGCTCGCTGTGGGTCACGTTCAACGGCGAGATCTTCAATCACGTCGAGCTGCGTGGCGAGCTCGAAGGGCTCGGGCACCGCTTCCGCACGCGCAGCGACACCGAGGTGATCGTCCACGCCTACGAGGAGTGGCGCGACGGCGCGTTCGCGCGCTTCAACGGCCAGTTCGCCGTCGCTCTGTGGGATGCCCGCGAGAAGTCGGTCGCGCTCGCGCGCGATACCTACGGCATCGCGCCCCTCCAGTTCTGCGAGCACGAGGGGCACGTGGTTTTCGCCAGCGAGACGAAAGCGATCTTCGCCGGGGAGCCGTCGCTCGCGCGCGCGTTGGATCCGGTCGGCGTGGATCAGGTCTTCACCTTCTGGACGACGGTGTCGCCGCGAACGGCCTTCGCCGGGGTCTCCGAGCTGCGCCCGGGCCACGTCCGGACCTGGATGCGCGGCGACGTGAGCGAGCGAGCGTTCGTCGAGCCTCGGTACCCGACTGGGGCCGGGGAAGAGTTCGGCGGATCGGTTGACGAAGCCGCGGAGGCGGTGCGCGCCGCGCTGGAGCAGGCGACCCGGCTTCGCGTCATGCGCGCCGACGTCGCCGTGGGGAGCTATCTGTCGGGGGGGCTCGACAGCTCGCTGGCGGCGGTCCTCGCGCGGCGCATCCAGGGCGGACGCTTTGCCACGTTCTCGCTCCGGTTCTCCGATTCCGAATACGACGAGACCTCATTCCAGCGTCGCTTGGTGCAGCAGCTGGACGCCGACCACCACGAGGTGGTGGTCTCGCGCGAGGACGTCGCCGCGGCGTTCCCGGACATGGTCGCTCACGCCGAGAGGCCCGTGCTCCGCACGGCGCCCGCGCCCCTCTTCCTGCTGTCGCAGCTCGTGCGCGAGCACGGAGTCAAGGTGGTCCTCACCGGCGAGGGCGCGGACGAGATGTTCGCGGGCTACGATCTCTTCCGCGAAGCGAAGGTGCGGCGCTTCTGGGCGCAAAGGGTCTCGTCGCACCTGCGGCCCCGGCTCGTCGAACGGCTGTATCCATACCTCGCGCGCTCTCCGGTCGCGCAACGGGCGATCGCGCGGGAGTTCTTCGGTCGCGGCCTCGAGCGCGCCGGCGAGCCGGGCTTCTCGCACCAGCTCCGCTGGCAGAGCACGGCGGCGCTGCAGAGGCTCTTCTCCCCCGTCCAGCGCCAGGCGACGCGGGGCCACGACGTCGTCGCTGAGTTGCTCGCTACCCTCCCGCCCGACTTCCGCCGCTGGAGCCCCCTGTCGCAGGACCAGCACCTCGAGATCCGGACGCTTCTCTCGGGCTACCTGCTTTCGGCGCAGGGAGACCGGATGCTGATGGCCCACTCGGTGGAGGGCCGCTTCCCCTTTCTCGATCCAGACGTGGCGTCGCTCGCGGACTCCCTGCCGCCGCGCCACAAGCTGCGAGCCCTGGACGAGAAGCACGTGCTCAAGCGGGCGGCCGAAGGTCTCATCCCGAGCGAGATCGTCCGGCGCAAGAAGCAGCCGTACCGCGCGCCCGACGCGCTCGCCTTCACCCCGCTGCCGGAGTGGGCGGAGGAGGCGATGAGCGACGAAGCGGTGCGCCGCGCCGGGGTGTTCGACGTGGAGGCCGTCGCCAGGCTGCGACGCAAGCTGCGCACGCAGGCAGGCCAGTTCTCGCACGCAGACAACATGGCCGTCGCGGGCGTTCTCTCGACGCAGCTCCTGTACGCAGGATTCGTCGAGCGCGCGCCGACCGTGCCCTTCGCGGGGCGGCTGAGGCCCCACATCGACCGGCTTGCGGAGCGGCCGCTATGAACCCCATCCCGCTGCTGCACGACCTGCTGCTCGAGGCGGCCCGCCGCCTGCCGGAGAAGGTGGCGCTGGTCGCGCGCGGCGAGCGCCTCACCTACGCCGAGATCGATGCCCGCTCGAACGCCCTGGCCCACTCGCTCGTGCGCCGTGGCGTGCAGCGCGGCGATCGCGTCCTGGTCTTTGCCGAGAACGGGCCGGAAACCGCGATCTCTTTCTGGGGTGTGCTCAAGGCGAACGCAGTCGTGTCGATCGTCAGTCCCTCCACCAAGTCGGACAAGCTCGCGTACCTCCTGAATGACTGCGGTGCTGCGGCACTGATCGCCGACGCCCAGCTCGCGCCCGTTTTCGGC
>WNFI01493923.1_pt1 | contig 20838 bp, 16 predicted proteins | sample 5400471 | NCBI WGS metagenome assembly WNFI01 (sample SAMN13153348, study PRJNA577476) | soil metagenome | isolation source: 100 cm saprolite on Douglas fir-dominated hillslope | place: USA:California | collected 2013-09-17
TCCGACCACAGGGCCGGGAAGTTGCCGACCTGGTAGCCGCCCTCGCCGATGTCCCACGGCTCGGCGATGAGCTTGACCTGGGACACGATGGGGTCCTGCTGGATCAGGTCGAAGAACGCCGACAGCCGGTCGACGTCGTGGAACTGCCGGGCCAGGCTCGCGGCCAGGTCGAAGCGGAACCCGTCGACGTGCATCTCGGTGACCCAGTAGCGCAGCGAGTCCATGATCAGCTGGAGGGTGTGCGGGTGACCGACGTTCAGGCTGTTCCCGGTCCCCGTGGTGTCGTAGTAGAAGCGGCGGTCGTCCGTTACGAGGCGGTAGTAGGCGGCGTTGTCGATGCCCTTCATCGACAGGACGGGGCCCAGGTGGCTGCCCTCGGCGGTGTGGTTGTAGACCACGTCGAGGATCACCTCGATGCCCGCCTCGTGCAGCGCGCGGACCATGGCCTTGAACTCGGCGACCTGCTCGCCGCGCTGCCCGGAGGCCGCGTAGTCGTTGTGCGGGGCGAGGAAACCGATCGAGTTGTACCCCCAGTAGTTCCTGAGCCCCTGGTCGACCAGGTGCGAGTCATGGACGAACTGGTGCACGGGAAGCAGTTCCACGGCGGTGACGCCGAGCCGGGTGAGGTACTCGATGGAGGCGGGATGGGCCAGGCCGGAGTACGTGCCGCGCTGCGCCGGCGGGATTTCGGGATGCCGGACGGTGAAGCCCCTGACGTGGACCTCGTAGATGACCGACTCGTTGAGCTGGATGTCAGGGGGCCGGTCGTTGCCCCAGTCGAAATACGGGTTGTGCACGACCGACCGGGGCACGAAGGGGGCGCTGTCGTCGTCGTTGCGCGAGTTCTCGTCGCCGAAGTTGTAGGGAAAGCAGGCCTGGTCCCAGTAGACCTGGCCTTCGATGGCCTTGGCGTAAGGGTCGAGAAGCAGCTTGGCCGGGTTGCAACGCTGGCCGCGCTCGGGCGCCCACGGCCCGCGGACCCGGTAGCCGTAGCGCTGCCCGGGAGCGACAGACGGAAGATACGCGTGCCAGCAGAACGCGTCGATCTCCTCCAGGCGCAGCCGTTGCTCGCCGCCCAGGTCGTCGAAGAGGCATAGCTCGACTGCCTCGGCGACCTCGGAGAACAGGGAGAAGTTGGTCCCGCCGCCGTCGTAGGCAGCCCCGAGAGGGTAGGGGCGCCCCGGCCAGGTCTCGATCGCCCCAGTCGAGGAAGGCGGAGTCATTGAGGCTGGGTCCTTTCGTCGTCGGAATCACCGGAGGCCTTGGCGGCACTGCCCGACGATGCGGTGCGCCCCCCCGCCCCGCGCCTACCCCGCCGGGCCCCCGTCGGCCAGTATGGCCACGGTATCGGGCGGGAGGATCAGGCCCTGATCCGTGCGGTCAATGCGGTGGTCGGACGCGGCGAGAATCTCCGCGGCAAAGCCCGCCGGGAAGGCCCACTCGCTTCCACCCAGGTTAGCGGCGACCGCTACCGGGCCGCGGCGAACCACGAGCCAGCGGCCGGCGGGATCGCACTCGGTCTCGACGGGTTCGAGCCGCGGATCGGTGAGCGCCGGGATCTGCCGCCGCAGCGCGATCAGCCGCCGGTACCAGGCCAGCAGGTCGGCGTGCCGTTCCTTCTCTTTCTCGGTCCAGTCGAGTTTCGAGCGCCGGAACGTGTCCGGGTCCTGGGGATCCGGCACGCCGCGGACATCCCAGCCGAAGGCGGGGAACTCACGGCGCCGCCCCGCGCTGACGAGCCGCCCGAGCCCCGGATCGTTATGGCCGGTAAAATACTGGAACGGCGTGGTGGCACCCCACTCCTCGCCCTGGAAGAGCAGCGGCACGAACGGAGAGGTGAGCAGCAGCGCCGCGGCCACCCGCAGCCGCCCGGCGCTCATCAGCGCGCTGGCACGCTCGCCGGCGGCACGGTTGCCGACCTGGTCGTGGTTCTGGGCCGAGACCACGAACTGGCCGCCGGACAGCCCCGCGGGCGGCCGGCCGTGCGTCCGCCGGCGGTGCGGGGAGTAGCTGCCGTCATACACCCACGCCTGGCGCAGCGCCTTGGCCAGCAGCGGCAGCGGCCCGAAGTCCTCGTAGTAGCCGCTCACCTCCCCGGTCAGCGTGGCATGCAGGGCATGGTGCCACTCGTCGGCCCAGGCCGCGTCGAGGCCGTAGCCCCCGGCGTCCCGGCCGCGGACGAAGCGCGGGTCGTTCAGGTCGCTCTCGGCGATGAGGAACAGCGGCCGGCCCGCGTGCGCGGCCAGCGCCTGCACCTCGACGGCCAGGGCCTCCAGGATGTGGGTCGCGGACTGATCCACTATGGCGTGCACGGCATCCAGGCGGAGCCCGTCGCAGTGGTAGTCGCGCAGCCACATCAGCGCGTTGTCGATCACGAAGCGCCGGACCTCGTCGCTGCCCGGCCCGTCGAAGTTGACGGCGTCACCCCAGTTGGTCCGGTGCCGCGACGAGAAGTAGGGACCGAACTCGGGAAGGTAGTTCCCGGCCGGGCCGAGGTGGTTGTAGACAACGTCCATCACCACGCCGAGCCCGTGGCCGTGGGCGGCGTCGACGAGCCGCTTCAGCGCGTCCGGCCCGCCGTAGGCGTGGTGCGGGGCGAACAGGTCGACACCGTCATAGCCCCAGCCCCGCCGACCGGAGAACTCGGCCACCGGCATCAGCTCGATCGCGCCGACGCCCAGGTCGGCCAGATGCCCGAGGTGCCCGACGGCCCCGTCGAAGGTTCCCTCGGCCGAGAAGGTGCCGACGTGGCACTCGTACAGGACCGACCCCGCGAGCGGCATTCCCCGCCAGCCGGCGTCGCTCCAGGCGAAGGCGGCGTGGTCGACCACGCGGGACGGGCCGTGTATGCCCAGGGGCTGGAACGCTGAGCGCGGGTCGGGCCGCAGCGGGCCTCCATCCATTCCGAACGAGTAGTCGGAGCCTGGCCCGGCCTCGTCCACGGTGGCCGTCCACCATCCGCGCTCCGCGCGGCTCATCGGTACCCGCCGCCCGCCGATGACGACCTCGACGCTCTCCCGGTCTGGAGCCCACACCCGGAACTCGTGCACTAACCTTCCTTGCCCAGGACGGCCACGGGGAACCGCCGGAGCAGTTCCGCCACGGCCACGCTGCCGCCGTCGACCCGGTTGTCGGTCAGCACGTCGACCCACTCGCCGGCCGGGAGCTCGACCACGGTGCCGGGCCACGCCTCGTCCGGGCGGGCGAGCAGCCGGGGCACGATCACGGCCAGCCCTCCGGTGCGGGTGAAGGCCACCGCGTGCCTGGCCGAGGGCCCGTGCACATGGAGAGGCTCGTACCCGGAGCCGGGACCGTAGGCCTCGGGGTGCCGGCGCCGGTGCGCGAGCACGCGGTGGATCAGCCACAGCTTCGGGCCGCCCTCTTCGGCGCGGGCCAGGGCCTGCTCCGGCCCGGTCCCGGCCAGGCCGTCCAGGAGGGCGCGGCGCCGCGCGTAGTCCACGGGCCGGCGGTTGTCCGGGTCGACCAGGGAAAGATCCCACAGCTCCGTGCCCTGGTAGACGTCGGGAATCCCCGGGCAGGTCAGCAGCAGCGGCGTCGTCGTAGTCGGAGTCCGGGTCGGTCCATGAGGTATGCACCTTGGCTTCCTTGGCTGCCTTGAGCATGAACGCGCCGGCCCGGCCCACCTCGATCGGCCAGGATCCCACGAGGGTCTGATAGAGCAGGTACTCGGCGTTGCGGTCCGGCCAGTCGTCTCGCTTGTAACCCTTGTTCTGCTTCGCCCAGCGGCCGACCGCGCGCTCCCATTCCTCGGGCAGCTCCGACAGCACGCCGATGCGAGCCCGGACGTCGCCGCTTCGCTTCGTGTCATGGGTCGACAGCGTGAGCATCGCCTGCGGCCGTCGCCGCGCCGCGCTCGCCATGGCCTGGTGGAAGTCTGCCACCGGGGCGCCGAAGCGGCCTGGATCACCGCCCACCTCGTTGAGGCAGACCAGGGGCTGGTAACGGTAGAACGCGGTGTCTTCCACTCCCTTGGCCATGACCGGCGCGCTCACCTGAGCGAACCGCACGGCGAAGCCGGCCTCGAGGCCGCCGGGGTAGCCCTCCGCGAGCAGGTCGCCGATGAAGCCGATCAGCTCGGCGTCGAGGTCGGGCCGGCGCTGCCGGGTGGCGGACACGGCCACGGCTATGTGCGCCCGGTCCGCGGCGGTGACCAGATGCTCAGCGGCCGGCTGCCCGGCGCGTACATACGTCCGGTACACCGGGAAGGCCGCGATCAGCTCGCGCAGCGCGTCGCGCAACTCGCGCCGGGTGTGGTCACGCTGCCGCCGGTGCCGCTCGCAGACGTCGGCGAGCAGGCCGGTCAGCCGCTCCACCTCGGCCCCGAGTTCCTCGCGCATGATCTGGAGCTTGGCGGCGTACGCCACCTCGGCGAAGTCCATCTGCTGCCCGGTGAACCGGGTGTAGCAGGCACGCATGGCTGCCTCGTGACGCGCGTCCACGAACAGGCGGTTGACATGGTTCAGGAAGTCATAGCCGGTGGTTCCGGCCACGGGCCATGACCGGGGCAGCTCCTCGCCGGGCTGGAGGATCTTCTCGACCACGACGTAGGCACCGCCGGTGGCGTCGCGCAGCCGGACCAGGTAGCCCTCGGGATCGGCGAGGCCGTCCACGTGATCGACCCTCAGGCCGTCGAGCGTGCCGTCGGCGACCAGGCCAAGGATGAGGCGGTGGGTGTCGGCGAAGACCGCCTCGTCCTCCACCCGCAGGCCGGCTAGCGTCTCGATGTCGAAGAACCGCCGGTAGGAGAGCTCCTCGGCACCGGTGCGCCAGAAAGCCAGCCGGAAGTTCTGCTGGCCCAGGAGGTCGTCGAGCGCATCGGGGTCGCGGTTCAGCGCCTCGACCTCCGCGTCGATCGCCTTGCTCACCTCGGGCCGGGCCCGGCACACGTCGGCCAGGCGGGCGCGCAGCACCTCCTTGTCGCGGTGCCGTTCGACCACGGCGGCCCGGTCGGTACGGCTGCCGTGCGGCAGGCGGCTGAACGCCACCGCCAGGCTCTCCAGCTCCTCGGATCCGGCCCGGGCCGCCGCCTTCGTCAGCAGCCCGCCCAGCGTCCGGGGCGAGATCGGCGCCTCGTGGTCACGGTAGCGGACGGTGAACGACCCGTCCTGCCGCTCGACCACCAGCTCGCCGGCCTCCAGGACCCGGCCGTACTGGTCACCGAGGACCGGCATCAGCACGGTGGCGGCCAGCTTGCGCTGCGGCGGGTCCCAGTCGATGTCGAAGTAGCCGGCGTAGACGCTCGACGGACCGTTCTCCAGGACGTCCCACCACCAGGCGTTGGCCCTCCCGGCCAGCGCCATGTGGTTGGGCACGATGTCGAGCACCTGGCCGAGGCCGGCCCTGGCCAGCTGCTCCGTGAGACGGCGGTGGCCCTCGGCGCCGCCGAGCTCGGCGTTCAGCCGCCCGTGGTCCACCACGTCGTAGCCGTGGGTGCTGCCCGCTGCGGCCTGGAGATACGGCGAGCAGTAGAGGTGGCTGACGCCGAGCCCGGCCAGGTAGCCGCTGATGGCTGCGGCATCGTCGAAGGTGAACCCGGCGTGCAGCTGGACCCGGTAGGTCGCGGATCGAGGGCGCGAACGCGGGCTCGGCGCCGGCGCGGGAGTGGGCATCGTGCGGGCTCCAGGACGAGGGGCTGACAGGGTAGACGTTGCCGCCCGGGATCTGAAGGAGGGTAGGCAGGGTGGGCACGGCGGGCACGCCGGGGATGGATGGTGCCCCTACTAGTGCTGTTCCCCCCGCAACGTGCCCACCACACGCGGCATCGAACGAGAGTGTTCTCACACTACGCGCCGAAATGTCGTTACTCCCTGGCATGGTGGCCGCCATGACCACGTGGAGGCATCATGGAGACCGTGACCATCGCCGAAGCCTGGCCGCAGTACGGCCAGGAGTTCACCATCGAGGACCTCGACAAGATGCCCGACGACGGGCACCGTTACGAGCTGCTTGACGGGACCCTGATCGTGAGCCCGGCTCCCGGCCTGCCGCACCAGCGCGTCGCGGCCGTCCTGATCGCGGTGCTCGAGCTAGCGTGCCCCGAGGAACTGGTCGTCTTCCCGAACGTGAACGTGCGTCTCGGGCTCGCGAGCGCGCTGGAACCTGACGTGGTCGTCGGGAGCCCTCCCGACATCAGCGGCGTACGGCTGCTCCGCGCGCCGCTGCTTGCTGTGGAGATCTTGTCGCCGGACTCGGCTCTGCGGGACCTGAACCTGAAGAAGGCCGCCTACGAGCGCTTCGGCGTGCCGTCGTACTGGGTAGTCGACCCGGACCTCGACCGGCCGACCCTGCGCGCGTTCGAGCTGAGCGCAGGCGCCTATGCCGAGGTGGCGGACGTCGCCGACGACCAGGTCTTCCGTGCGCACAGGCCATTCGAGGCGGAGGTCGTTCCCAGCCATCTCGTCGCGAAGCTACGCCCGAGCCGTAGCTGACCGGCTCAACGAAACTCCGCAACTTGGTCACTTTCTGCTGCTACAGCAGCGTAAAACGACCAAAGATTCGATACGGAGCCGGCACGGCGGAACGGGCCGTCCGGCCGGCCGAGCTGTGAACGGCTCCTAGTGGAGCCAGGAACTGTAGCTCGGCCGGGATGCCCGCTTCCAGGCGCGGCGGGCCTGCTCCTCGAGGTCGCGGGCGCGACAGGCGTCCTGCTCGTACAGGACGCCGAAGGTGAACGCGTTCTCCCCGGCCAGGTGCGCTTTCACGCCGAGTTCCCTGGTCGCGGCGCGGGCGACCACGCCGTCGTGATGGTCGCCAAGCGCCGACTGGACCTTCTTCACCCGCTTGGCAAACCGGCGCGCCGGCTTGCCGAAGACCGGACTCACGGCCTCCGCCGAGTACCGGGCGTGCTTGGCGGCCTTGCGGGCCTCGTGCAGGGCAGCATCCCGGTCGGGCCCGGTCGGCGTGCTCCGGGCCCGGCGCATCCGCCGGCGCAGGCGGCGGCGCGCGCGCCTGACCGCAGGGAGCAGGACCTCAGCCGCGGGCCGCCTGGCCTCCGGTGTGAGCGGCGGATCGGCAAGCAGCCGGTCCAGGCCGTCCAGGAGTGTTAGATAGCGATCGGAGTCGAGCGCCTCGAGCACCGCCACGCGGGCGCCGGCCTCGACCGACGCGAAGTGGGCCCGCACTCGGGCCTGAACTGGACCCATCACCAGCTCCGGCGGCATCTGCTCCAGGCTGCCCTGCAGGTGCGCGTCCAGCACCTCGGCGTCGCGCGCGGTGCCCAGCACGTCGCCCAGCCACTTCAGCTCACCGCCGAGCCCCCGCCCGCCGTGCCTTGCGCCCTCAATCTCGTCACGGCGAAGCACCGGGCCGAACGAACTCAGCATGCTGCGCAGCCGCCGGGTGGCCACCCGCATCTGATGGACCGCGTCCGGCGCGTCCCGGCGGACCAGGGGATCGAAGGACATCAGGGTCGCCACCTGCGCTCGGGCGTAGGCCATGACCACGTCCGCCGCGGGCGTGCGCGGCGTCGGCCGGGCCGTCAGCGGGCCATTGGCCGACCGCCGCTGGCCCGCTGACGGCCCGCCGACGGACGGCGGGCGGGCGCCGGGCGACAGCTCGTCGGCCAGGGCCCGCTCCAGCTTGGTCTGCCGGCCCGCCGGGTGGAGCCCGGCAGACCGCAGCCGCTTATCGGCCGCTTCCAGCAGGTCCGGGCCGCCGCGAGTCAGCTCGACTTCCACCTCCTGCCACCGGGACAAGGGGGCGGCATCGCCCATGCCCTGGGCCGACACGTCGTCGGCCACCACCTCGGCCAGGGAGGCCCCCGCGTCGTCCAGCAGGACCCGGCGCTGGCGCAGGGTGCTGATCTGGGCCACCGGCCGCAGCGGCGCGCCGCGCGTGAACGCGCGCACGAGCGCGGCCAGTTCCGCGGGCACCTGCCGGGAGGCGCGGCCAGGCGGCAGCCGGATCTCGCTGCGGGAATCGCCGCCCAGCGGCAGCTTCAGGTGCCAGCCAGCATCGCTGCCGCCCGTCCGGCGCCGCAGCGTGATGCCGTGGCGGATCAGCCGCAGGTCGTCGCTGTCGTAGTACTGAGCCTTCAGCGTCTGCTCTTCTGGGTCAGACTCGGCTGCGACCCCTGGCAAGTCGGCCAGGTCCGGCAGCGGCGCTCCCTGCGGCGCGTCGTACTTCAGTTCGGTTTCGGTGATCTCGGTGGCCATAACGATTTAGCTACCCGCAGCCGCCGACCTAACCCCGCGCCGGGCCAGCTCATCCAGTCGGTCCTGGACCTTGGCCAGGCTGTAGCGGTGCTTGGTCAGGCCCGCCCACGGATCAGTGGCCTGGCCCAGCTCGGCCAGGCGGCGGGGCGCCGTCCGCAGCGTGAACTGCCCGGGCTCGAGCGCGCTGTCGGCCACCTCGTCCCAGTCCAGCGGGACCGCGACCGCGGCGCCGGGCCGGGCCCGCACCACGTATGGGGCGACGGCCGTCTGAGCGTAGCCGTTGCGCATTACGTCCACGTACAAGCGGTGGCCGCGCTTGTCCTTGCGCTGCTCCATGGTGACCAGGTCCGGGTTCCTCGCGACCAGCAGCCCGCCGACCTGGCGGGCGAACCCGCGCGCCGCGTCGAAGTCGTCCTCGGCGCGCAGCGGCACGTGGACGTGCAGGCCCTTGCCGCCGGTGGTCTTGACGAACGACGTCAGGCCGAGCTCGTCCGCCAGCAGCTCCCGCAGCCGCAGCGCGGCGAGGCGGACGTCGCCGAAGTGATCCGCATCCGGCGGATCCAGATCGAAGATCACCTGGTCCGGGCGGTCAAGCCGGCCGAGCCGGCTGAGGAAGACGTGCAGCTCGATGCACGCCTGGTTGGCCAGGTAGACGAGCGTCGCGGGCTTGTCGCAGATGACGTGGTGCAGGGTGCCGTCCTGCTTCTTCACCTCGGCGCGGGTGATCCAGTCGGGGAAGTAGCCGGGCACGTTCTTCTGGAAGATGCGCTGGCGGGTGATGCCCTCGGGGTACCGGGCCATCGCGATCGGCCGCTCCCGGAGGTAGGGCAGCATCCAGTCGGCCACTTGCGCGTAGTACTCGATGAGGTCGCCCTTGGTGATCTCATCGCCGCCGGGGAACAGGACCTTGTCGGTATGGGACAGCTCAACCCGGATGCCCCCGGCGGTCAGGCTCGTCACAGCTCGGTGCTCCTCACGGTGTTTCCCACTCACCTCCGGGCGCTTCTTGAGGCACCCTCCGGCTCGCTCATGGTGTCTCCCGCACTACCTCGGCGGGATCCTTGTCGTCCCTCAGGCCCTGGAACCTCGGGTGGCGCAGCTGCCCGTCGGTCGTCCACTCGCTGAAGCCAACCTGGGCGACCAGGCGGGGCTCGACCCAGTGCACTCCTGACCGCGGCAGGCGGCCGCGGTCGAAGGGGGGCTGGTCCCGCTCCAGGCTGGCCAGCGTCGCGTGCAAACTTTCCAGGGTCCGCTGGTTGAAGCCGGTGCCGACCTTGCCGGCGTAAGCGAGCTTGCCGTCGGAGTCGTAGTAGCCGAGCAGCAGCGCGCCGAACCCGATCCGCGACCTCTGCGGGTCGGTGAAGCCGCCGATGACGAACTCCTGGCCGCTTTCGCACTTGAACTTCAGCCAGTCCCGGGTCCGGCCGGCGCGGTACGGCGAGTCGGCGCGCTTGGCGATGACCCCCTCCCAGCCGTTGGCGCATGCTTCCCGGTAGTACGCTTCCCCGTCGGTATCCCGGTGCTCGGTGAAGCGCAGCGGACCGTCGAAGGTCAGCAGGCCGCGCAGCAGGCGCTTGCGCTCCCGCAGCGGCAGCGACCGCACATCGCGGTCCCCGGCCCAGAGCACGTCGAAGATGTAGTAGTAGACGGGGACCTCGCTGAGCAGGCTTGGATCCGGATGGCGGACGCCAAGGCGCTGCTGCAGGCGGGCGAACCTGGTCTGGCCGTCCTCGAACGCGACGATCTCCCCGTCGACGATAAAGTTGTCGGCCTTCTGGGCCGCCAGCGCGCCGGCGATCTCCGGGTAGGTGCTGGTGTCCTCCTTCTGGTTGCGCGTCATGAGCCGGACCTGCGGCCCGGCCCGGAACGCGAGGCACCGCTCGCCGTCGAGCTTGCGCTCGTAGATCCATGCCGGGTCGGAGAACCTCTCCTGGGTGAGCGTGGCCAGCTCGGGATCGAGCCAGGCGGGCTCATCCGGCCTGGCCTTCGGGAGCGCGTCGGGGGTGTCCGTTATGGGCATTGAAGTCATTTCTCTTCCGCCACCTGGCCGATGTCCTTCCCTGACTTCACCGACTCCGGCTCCTCCCGCTCGGGATCGCTGCCGGGCTTCGCGAACTTGTCGGCCTTCTTGACCAGAAGCCAGGCCGGCTCCCGCCCGCTGCGTATCCGGGTCAGCGAGTAACCGCCGCGCAGCTTCTTACCGTGCAGGTCGAAGCTGACGTGCCCGCGCTCGATCGCGTCCGCCACGGGCACGGCGTGGCCGGAAGAGTCCTTGGTGGTGTTCTCGTAGTTGCCCGCGTCCCACACTATGACCGGTCCCGCGCCGTACTCGCCCCGCGGGATCACCCCCTCGAAGTTCTCGTAGTCGAGCGGGTGGTCCTCCGTCGGAACCGCGAGCCGCTTGACCGCCGGATCGGCGGACGGCCCTTTAGGAACCGACCAGGATTTCAGCACCCCGTCCGCCTCCAGCCGGAAGTCGTAGTGCAGCGAGCGCGCGCCGTGCTTCTGCACCACGAACGTCGGCCGCCCGCCCTGGCGGCGCCTGCCGCCCGACGGCTCGCTGCTGCGCCGCAGGTCCCGCTTGCGTCGGTAGGCGTCCAGCGCGCCGTTCTTACCCATATACCCTGATCCTCCTGGTTTGGCGCGCACGGCGGTCCTCAGACACCCTTACCCAGAAGGAGCCGTTGACACCTTTCCGCGGGCACCTCCCGCCCCGGTCTCGGGGACCGGCGCCTACCAGTGCCGGCCGGCGCGAAAGCGGCCGCTGGTTTGAGAACAGGCAGCGCAGGTAGAGAAGGGCAGCAAGAGAAAGGCCATTAAGCGCCGCTTATCCAGGTACTTAGCGGGCGTGTACGATCCCCGAGAAACCGCGGCGTGCCCGCCGGGCAGGTGGTAAGACATGAAAATCGGATCGGTCTTGCTCGCAGTGTGGCTGGTCATCGGCGCCATCGCCGGCTACCAACGCCATTACTACAATACTGGCGCAGCGAACTGCGCTCACGCAGGGACGGTTCTCGTAACTATTCTGGCCGGCCCGCTGAACTATTTCGGCATGAATCCGAAGATCTCCTGCACGGCGCCGAGGCCCAGCCAATGATGACCCAGACCGAGAGGAGCCGCGGATGCTTGCCGTAGTTGCTGCCATCATTTTCGCCATCGCGTTCATCATTCGCGTCACCGGGACCGCCACGGACGCCGTGTTCGCGCCGGACAGCCTGCTTCTGGCCGGCCTGGCCCTGCTGGCCCTGCATCAGGCGGGCATAGGTACCAAGTGGCGTTATCGTCGCTGATGCCGCCAGGCCGGCTCAAGCATGCGGGTGGCCGGGGGTCTCGCCCCCGGCCACCTGGCTGTGGTCAGGATGCTTCCTGGCCGCGGAGTGGGCCGCCGCGCGTTTTCCGGACAGCTTCATTGGCGGCCCCGTACCACACCAGCCACGCCAGCGAGGAACACGATGCCACACAGACCGACAACCACGGCACCCCACAATCACAAGCTCCGGCCGGGAACATCCGGGGCCTCCGGGGCCTGCCCGCCGGGCACGACCTCGAATCCGAGCCGCTGATAGAGGGTGAAAGCCGGGTTGCCGCGGGTCACGGCGAGGTGTAGCTCTTTCACGCCGATCGCATCAAGGCGCTGGATGCTTTCCTCAATGAGCCGCCGCCCGATCCGGCGGCGCTGGCAGGCGGGATCGGTCACGGCGAAGGCCAGCAGCGGCAGGTCCTGGTGCGCGTCATCCAAGACAATGACGACGGCGGAGATGACCGCAGAGTTCAGCTCGGCCGTCAGGCTAGCCTGCCAGACAACCGGCCCCCACCTGCCAGCAAGAGCCCCCGCCGCGTCTGCATCCGCGTCTCCGGGTGCGCTGTACTCGTCGTCCACGCCGCCACGGAAGGCCAGCCACATAAGCCGGCCAAGCGCGGATTCATCAGCTTCGCTGAGTGCCCTGACCCGCACGGATGCGGGCACCACTGCCGCAGGCGGCTCTGCCGTCACCCACGCCTTCCGCATGTGCAGCGCGTCCCTGGCCACATGGCGCAGGTTACAAAAGCCCCGCGTCCCGCGCGAGCCCGCACGCCCACGCGGGCAGAAGGCAACAGGCAATCCAAGACCCATGAACGATCTAGGGCCGGAGTATTAGGGGTGTTGTCCGGCTCGGGCCTCACCCGGCCGAACTGGCAGCGGACACGCCAAGATCCCTGTAGACGGACATGACTGTCCCGTCCGGCGGACAGCTGATCTCCCTTTCTCCGGACAAGGCCGTCACGTGTCGGTCCAGAGGACTTTTGCCAGGCCCGCGGCAGCCGGGATCCAAGCCTGGGACTGAGCATCGGCATGCGTGGTGAGTAGCAAAGGTCCTCTCAGCACGCCCAGAGGCTAACCTGTCCCGACCAGGAACCTACGCTGCCTGCCATGACGCCCACCAGGTGATGATGAGTGACGCTCTTCGACCTCTCGCCCTCGCTCGCAGGACAAGTGCCAGAAGTCACGCTGTCCAGCGTGCCGCGACTGACGGCACTGGAACATGATTTCCCGGCCGCAGCACTCAGCCAGCTCGCAGAACATGAATCCTGGCGTAAAGAGGTCCACCGGCCGGCCACCTGCACGCACAAATGGTGGGCCAAGCGCCTGGGTACCGTATTCCGGGGAATACTATGCTCGGCGGTCACCCATGATGAAATATCCGCGATGGAAGCCTGTGCTTCTGCCGCGAGGCTCGATGGCCTTACGGTCTTCGATCCGTTTGCCGGATCCGGGACGACCCTCATCGAGGCCGCCAAGCTCGGCGCGAACGTTATTGGTTGGGATATCAATCCGGTTGCGACGCTCGTTCAGCGGCAGGCCGTGCAGCGGTGGGATTTCTCCGAGCTGCAACGCGCATATGACATCGTCGAGAGGGCCTGCCGGGCGGAGATAGACCGTGTTCACCGCACTGAGTCCGGCGAGACCGTCCTGTACTATTTCTGGGTCGCGAACGCTGCCTGCCCTGAATGCGGTCAGGCGACGCGCCTGTTCTCCACACACGTGTACTCACAGAATGCTTATCCTCGCCGGGTACCCGGGGCCCAGATCGTCTGTCCGAGGTGTCTCGATGTCAGGCCTGGACGGCATGACTTCCAGACCATGACGTGTCGCAACGGTCATCGCATCACCCGGCATGGTGCGGTGAACCGCAGCATGGTGACCTGCGCGAACGGGCATACATCTAAGATTCTGAACGCCCTCTCCGGCCAGCCTCCGCAGCACGAGATGTATGCCAAGCTCGTGCTGGGCTCCGACGGGCGCAAGCGCTACGAGCCCATCACTGATTTCGACCGGTCTCTCTACGGGGAATGCTCCGAGCTGCTCGGCGAGGCCGGACAGCAACTGGTCCTTCCGCGCGGACAGCTCGACGATGGCGAGAACACCCGCCAGGCGATCCGCTGGGGCTACACCACATGGCCCCAGTTCTTCAACGACCGGCAGCTCTACTCACTCGGGCTTCTGGCGGCCGCGATCCGAGGCCTCTGCACAGGAGAGCCCGAGCGCGAGGCCATCGCGACGCTCTTCTCAGGAACCCTTGAGTTCAACAACATGTTCTGCTCGTTCAAGGGAGAGGGAACCGGTGCCGTCCGGCACATGTTCAGCCACCACATCCTGAAGCCGGAACGGACGCCCCTGGAGGCCCACCCGTGGGGAACCCCGGCGTCGTCCGGATCCTTTTCAACCCTCTACCAGACCCGGCTGCTTCGCGCACATGCCTATAAGACATCCCCGACGGACAACGTTATCTCAGACCGGGGTGTCCGGCGGATCGCCGGGATCTCTCTGCCCACCGAGGCCGCGGTGACCGGCGCCTGGCCCGCGCAAGGACTGTCACCCGGGCTGATCTGCCTTCGCACCGGTGACTCGTCGCGCACAGACCTGCCAGATCAGTCGGTGGACCTTATCGTTACTGACCCCCCGTACATGGATAACGTGCACTACTCTGAGCTGGCAGATTTCTTCCACGCGTGGCTCCGCGAGCTGAGGCCGTTTCCCGGCTACCCGGTCAGCATGACCACGCGAAGTAGCGATGAAGTGCAGAGTGCGTCGGCGGAGGAATTCCAGAAGACCATCACCAGCGTGTGGCGGGAATGCAGCCGGGTGCTGCGCGACGACGGGCTGATGGCCTTCACCTTCCACCAGGCCAGGCTCTCGGGCTGGGTTGCACTCATGCTCGCGCTGGCCGACGCTGGCTTCATAGTCACGGCCGTGCAGCCAGTCAAGGGAGAGATGTCCACCAGCGTCGCCAAGAATGCGCGCGAGCCCTCAAACCTCGACGCGATAATTGTATGCCGCAAGCGCCCGGCAGTGCCGTTCGACGTCCTCACTGACCCGCACAGAGCGGCCGACATGGGAACTCGGCGGCTGGCGGAACTGCAGTCCGCTGGCATCGGCGTCGGGCCAGGAGACATCCGATCCGTCATACGGGGCCACGTGCTCGCCACCTACACGGCGAGCCCCCATACCGCGGACATCGAGGCACTCGCCGCGGTTGCCGATCGGCTAGCCGCCCAGCGAGCGGCCAGGCTCCAGCCTCGTACGCCCGGCCAGGAGACCTCCGACTAGCCTGCGACAGACATGCTGGTGGGCAGCAAGGCGCGGCTGGCCGCGATTACTCCGACATCGGCGATAGCTTCGCCCTCTGCTGGGCAGTGACCTTGACAGCGGAGTTGTGACGCGGCCCCTGTTCGTTTGACCCAGGGAGGCGGGATGGCCAGGCAGCGGGATGTGCGCGTGCGGCGGGTGTACGACCAGCCGTCGCCGGATGATGGCCAGCGTCTCCTGGTGGACCGGCTCTGGCCGCGGGGGCTGTCCAAGGCCGACGCGCACCTCGACGAGTGGGTCAAGGCGGTGGCTCCATCTGACGATCTCCGCCACTGGTACGCCCACGATCCCGCACGATTCGCCGAGTTCCGGCGCCGTTACGCTGACGAGCTGCGCGAGCCAGAGCGCACGGCGGGCCTGACGCATCTGGAGGACGCCGCCGACCGGGGAACTATCACCCTCCTCACCGCGACAAAGGACGCCGCGCACAGCGAGGCCGCGGTGCTGGCCGAGATGCTGCGGGCGAGTGCGACGGACGGGGCCCGGGGCGAAGCAGACATGCCGGGCGACTCCGCGTCCTAGCTGAAGCGTGTCTGCCCGGCATGCGGCATCCTCGCCGATCCCGGCCCTCCACGATCTGCTCGCATTGCCGCGCCGCGATTCCTGCCCGGTGATCCCCGGCTGATGAGGGGCAGCCGGCTGCGGATATGCGAGCTGCCCGGCGCCCGGCAGCTCACGGCGGCACGGCGCGGTCGGTGGCTTCGCGGGTGGTCTGATCGGCCTCGTCCGGGCTAGTCGTGACCGTCCTGGTGGCCTATTTCCCGGGAAGTGTGCCCCCCATCCGCCGGTTCGGCGGCCGGCTCGCGCAGCATCCCCGCCGAACTCGCGGCATACTGGTCAGAGGCGAGATCTTTACGAAGCTGGGCGGTTATGTCCTGGGGAACCTCCTGACCTCCGTCGTCGCCGGGATCGGCACCTGCGCCTGGATGCTGGCGTTCGGCGTCCTTTACCCGGTCATGCTTGCCATCCTGGCCGCGGCCGATCTCCGCCTCCTCCTGCACGAGGTCACGTTCCGGCGCCTGGATAGCACGTGAGGCGAGAGGCCGCGCCGGCAGAAGCGGACAAGCCGCCGGCTAAGGATTGGCGGAGCCGACTGCGGACCGCCCGGCGCCCGCTTCGCCGCCTGGTCATCCTGCTCATCCTGGCGCTGATCGTCGAGTACCTGGTCATCCCCGAGCTCGTCTTGGCGAGCAGGGACCTGTACCTGCTCGGACGGCTGAACGTGGCCTGGCTCATCGCCGGGCTGATCCTCGAGGCCGTCTCCCTGTTCTGCTACGCGCTGCTGAACCGGGTCCTGCTTCCGCCCGAAGGCCGGCCCAGCCTGTCCAGGCTGTTTCGCATCGACCTGTCCGCGGCTGCAGTGGCGCACGTCATCCCGGCTGGGACGGTCGGCAGCGCCGGGATCGGGTACCAGCTGTTCACCGCCGAGGGGATACCGGGCACCGACGTCGGCGTGATGATGGCGACCAAGGGCATCGGCTCCACGGTCGTGCTCAACGTGCTGCTCTGGATCGCGCTCGTGATCTCCATCCCGCTGTCAGGCTTCCGCCCTGTGTACGCGACGGTCGCCATCGTCGGGGCGGTGGTCCTGGGCCTGATAGCGTCCCTGGTGCTCGGCATCACCATGGGCGAGAAGCGGGCCGCGCGCATCCTGCGGTCGGTCGGCCAGCGGATCCCCATCGTCGGCGGCGACCGCCTGGAGCAGATCGTGTACCAGGCCGCCGCCTCGATCCGGCGCCTGGCCCGCAACCGGTCCGTGCTCATCGAGTCGCTGACGTGGGCCGCGCTGAACTGGCTGCTCGACGCGGCGTCGCTGTGGTGCTTCATCGCGGCCTTCGGCGGGTTCGCCAACCCAGTGGGGCTGTTCGCGGCCTACGGGATCGCGAACGTACTCGGCGCCATCCCGGTCACGCCGGGCGGGCTCGGGATCATCGACACCGTGACGCCGGTGCTGCTCGTCGGCTTCGGCCTGACCAGTAGCGTCGCGACCCTTGGCGTGCTCGCCTGGCGGCTGGTGAACTTCTGGCTCCCGATCCCGGCGGGCGCCATCGCGTACGTCTCCATGAAGGTGCCAAGAGGCACTGACCTCCGGGCCATGCGCCGGGCCATCTCCGAGATCTTCACGAGAGACTCGTCAGAACGGCACCAGTCAGCCGATGCGCCCGCGGGGGAGACGCCCGCACCGGAGACGCCCGCAGAGGAGACGCCCGCGGAGGAGACGCCCGCGCAAGACCGCTCCTGAACGGGCTCGCGTGATCTAGGAGCGAAACCCGTCATATACGCGGGTTTCGCTCCTAGATCACCGGCATAGACCGCCGACGGCTGCGCCTCGCTGACGTTGTGGGCAGGAAAATGCGGGTGACCGCGGCGAGACGGCCGGGCAGGATCGTCAGCATGGCGGCGCCGTTCATCCCCGGCCTTGCGCTGGCTGGAGCGTTCTACGAGGAGGTTGTGCGCCCGCTGCTGGACGAGGCGTTCCCGCAACTCGAGCACGCGGCGGCGCTGCTGGGAGCGGGTTCGGAGGTGCTCGGCTTCGACACCGAGCGCTCGACCGACCACGACTGGGGCCCGCGCTTGCAGCTCTTCGTGGCCGACGGCGGGAGCCGAGAGCTGTGCGACGAGATCACCGCGATGTTGTCCCGGCACCTTCCGGCTGCCTTCCGCGGCCATCCCACCGCCTTCGCGGTCACCCGCGAGCCCGGCGGCCCGGCCAGGCACCGGGTAGAGGTCACCGACCTGGCCTCATGGCTGTACCGCCAGCTCGGGTTCGACCCGCGGCAACCCGTGACGCCGGCCGACTGGCTCGCCACCCCGGCCCAGCGGTTCGCCGAGATCACCGCCGGGGCGGTCTTCCACGATGGATCAGGCCAGCTCAGCCAAGCCCGGGCCCGCCTGGCCTGGTACCCCCGCGATGTCTGGCTCTACGTGCTCGCCTGCCAGTGGCAGCGCATCGCCCAGGAGGAGGCCTTCCCCGGACGCTGTGCTGAGGCGGGCGACGAGCTGGGATCGGCCATCATCACGGCGCGGCTCGCCCGGGACCTGATACGCCTGTGCCTGTTGATGCACCGCCGCTATCCGCCCTACAGCAAGTGGCTCGGCACCGCCTTCGCCCGGCTGCCCCGCGCGTCCGCGATCGCGCCGTCCCTGGCCGCGGCCGTCGCCGCGACGAGCTGGCCTGCCCGCGAGCGGCGTCTGTGCCAGGCCTACACGGCCGCCGCGGCCCTGCACAACGAACTCGGGATCACCGAGCCGCTGGACCCGCGGACGCGGCGCTTCTTTGACCGGCCCTACCAGGTCCTCGACGCCGGCCGGTTCGCCGCGGCGCTGCTGGCCGCGGTGACCGACCCGGGAGTCCGGCGACTGCCTGCGATCGGCGCGGTCGACCAGTTCATCGACAGCACCGACGCGCTCGGCATGACCGAGTTCATGCGCGCCACGGTCCCGGCGCCAAGCCCGGCGGCAGGGCGCCAGGCCACCGCCTGACCCTGGCGCCCTGACCGAACGTCCGGGGCCCGAGCGGGTCACGACCTGGCGGCGGCCAGCTTGCGGGCTGGTCCGCCTTCCTGGAGGTCGAGCAGTCGCTGGCGCAGGTGACCGAGCGCGTGCGAGAGGAGCCGGGAGACGTGCATCTGGGAGATGCCGAGCTGCTGGCCGATCTCGGCCTGGGTCATGTCGCCGTAGAACCGCATCAGCAGGATCTTCTGCTCACGGCGGGGCAGCTCATCCCAGTGCGCGGCCACGGACTCCATGTCAAGCGTGTGCTCCACCTGCGGGTCTTCCTCACCGAGCACGTCCGCGAGGCTGGACGCGTAAGGCTGGCCCGCCAGCGGCGCGTCCAGCGAGGCTGGCTGGAAGACGAGGTCCGCCCGCCGGGCCTCGCGCAGGTCGTCATCGCTGATCCCGAGGTGACTGATGACCTCGGCGTCGGCGGGCACGTGGCCGAGCTGCTGGGTCAGCTGGCGGGTCGCCTCGCGGACCTGCAGCACGAGCTCCTGTACCGAGCGCTCGACGTGCACCTGCCAGCGCTTGTCGCGGAAATGCCGTTTGATCTCGCCCGAGATGCATGGCTGGGCGTAGGCGGCCAGGCTGCCGCCGACGGCGGGATCGAAGTTGTTGATCGCCTTCAGCAGGCCGACGTACCCCACCTGCATCAGGTCCTCGGTCGGCTCGGGGCTGCGCTTGTACCGCTGCACGCAGGACCGCACCAGGTTGCGGTGACGGCTGACCAGCAGCTCGCAGGCCGCCGCCCGGCGGCGGCTGGCCCGCGGCAGGGACTGGACGATGCGCAGGAGCTCGCGGTCATCGAGCCCGGCCAGGTCGCCGGCCACCCCGCCCGCCACGGCAGGCGCGGCGAGCCGATTGAGCGTGCGCTCGTCGACGGATACTTTCTTCACAGAAAGTGTTTCCATGAGGAAAGACTCTCACGCTTCGGACGCCGTGGCAAGCCCGGATCACAAGTTGGTAACGGCGCGGCCGTTGGGCGGCCGCTGGCCTGAGCCTGAAGGCGCAACCCGGGCCACGGCGCCGGCCGCGAGTTCCCTGAGGCCCCGGGCCAGGGCCTCGCGGCCGTCCGGGCTCATCGCCTGGAGCACGTCGCCCAGGGCGGCGCGGCGCCTGCGCCGGACCCACTGCGCAAGCCTGCGGCCCGACTCGGTCGGGAACAGCACGATCTCGCGGCGGCTCGCGGCGGCCCGGTCCCGGGTCAGCAGGCCGGCGGCCTGGATCCGGTCGCACAGCCTGCTGGCCGCCGACGCCGAGGCCCCCAGCGCCTCGGCCAGCCGGCTGAGGTTCAGGCTGCCCGCCCGGTCAATGATCAGCAGCGCGCGAATCTGCGCCGGGGGTACAGAAAGGCCCAGTTCCTCGACCGCGCGCTCGGACGCCTCGATCAGCATGGCCAGCCCGGTCTCCGCGCAGCCGACGTCCAGCGGGCCTTCCCCGGGTGCGCCGGTCCGGTCACGTTCCATCAGGAACCATCGCCCTCGGCGACGGTACCTTTCCGGCACGTCTCGCCTGCCACGGCTGACCGGGCGAGTTCCGCCGTCAGGCGGCTCTCCCCTCCCTCACCTCGATCGGTCAGCCGCTGACCGCGGCGCCGGGCAGGTTCGTATCCCGGGGGGCTCGAGCCAGTCATGACCAAGTTCGCTGCCCGTTATCGCTGGCTCCTAACGCGCTTTTGCCGCCAGACCGGACGGCGGAGGCCCATGAGCGGCCCGGTCACCGCATGCCGCGCCCCTCCCGCTCAGGCGGGACGCGCCTTCGCCTTCACGATGCGCATAACGCCGTTGCCATCTCGTGAGCGAATGTGAGTGCTCATCGTCAGGCAGCCTCTCCTTGCTAACCCCTGCTGCGGCAGGCCGGCGCGCTAGCCCGACTCGGCGGCAAGCTCCCTGAGGCCTTGGACCAGGGCCTCGCGGCCGCCCGGGGTCATCGTCTCCATAACGTCGCGGAGGGCCGAGCGGCGCCTGCTCCGGACCCACTCCGCCAGTTGCTGCCCGGACTCCGTCGGGACCAGCACGATCTCGAGGAGCTGGGAGCCGTACCAGGTGGTCTTGTAGCCGAGCTGGCGGCGCAGCTCGCCGAGGCTGGCGTCGGCCAGGGCACGGTTCAGGCCGCGTCCGCCTTTGCCGGCGCCGGGTTTGCGGCGGGTCATGTTCGCCACCGCGAGGTCCTCAGCCACGATCACCTGGTGGCGCTGGGCCAGGCGGGTGGTGGCCTGGTGCAGCGCGTCGCGGCGCAGGTCCGCTGCCCGGGCATGGATCCGCCCGATCCGCGCGGCGGTGCGCGTCCACCGCTTCGACCCACGCCGGCCGGTGCGCCGGTCCGGGGCGTCCTGGCGGGCCGCGCGGCGCTGCACGGCACGTAGCCGGGCCTGCGCGGCGGCGAGGCTGCGGGGTGCGCGCACCCGGGCGATTTCTGTCCCGTCCGGGGCCGCCACCACCAGCAGGTCCCGCACGCCGGCGTCCACGCCCACCACCGGATGCGCCCGGTCCGCTCCGGCGTGTGGCGGGCGGGCCGGCTCGCGGCTGGTCTCGACGG
>WNFI01320957.1_pt1 | contig 20832 bp, 22 predicted proteins | sample 5400471 | NCBI WGS metagenome assembly WNFI01 (sample SAMN13153348, study PRJNA577476) | soil metagenome | isolation source: 100 cm saprolite on Douglas fir-dominated hillslope | place: USA:California | collected 2013-09-17
CCTGTAACGGCCTCCCAGATCGATATCCGTAAACCGAAAGGCCAACGTGCAACCAGGCGCCTGTTGAGCCACCGTTGGAGCGAGCGCCTCGGTCATATTTCGCATGAACCATGTCGCACTGTCCCATTCATTCCGGTCTTGAACCCTAAAGTCCGTGAACCGTTCCGGATGAACGAAGGTCATGACGACGTTGGACGAGGCAGCCACTGCGGAGGAAACCGCGCTGACCGCCAGCAGCATCCCAATGAGATGCCAAGGGAAATGCTTTTTCATAAAAAACTCCTCACCGATAAGACTCTGGGGGTGTAACACTTATTCCACACTCTTAGGTAATCTGCCACCCCTTAGCAGTTCGCAGTTCGCAGTTCGCGGATCGCCGTTCACGGCTCACGGTTGGGGAGACTGAGGAGGTAAGCATCCGCATTCGACCGACTGACTATAACCAAGGCTTGCTGACAGTTGCAGTAATAGCTTGGCATTGCGGTTGGGATATCGGCCGGTCTTGATCGCGTGGAAGGTCTCCTGAAACCGGTAGAGCGGCGGGCGGGAATGCAGTGTTCGTGTTTTTGCGGCCGACAGAATCCGGAAGGCGCGGCTCTTCTTGCTCAGACGGGGCACGGCCTCTTTTTCGTAAAGAAAGTTAACATACACCCCACCCTGGGACATTTGTGGTCCCCGGGATACGAACCGGTACGCAATATTCTTAAAGAACAGGCGGGGCAGGGACAGGGGTTGTCCCAGGCCTTGGCGTATGATTTGCTCGATGTCTACCTCTCTTGTGTAACCTGAACCTTTGTTAGCAAAAGCAGCGAGGAGACAAAAAAGCCTCCGTCAACCTATGAAACAAACACCGCCAGCCGGACTCTGTTTCCGGCAAGAACCGCCTCCAACTCAGGCGGTCGAGTGGCGAACCGTGAGGCCTCCGCCACCGTTAGCCGCCAGGCCCAGCCCAAGGCAATCCGCACTTTGGGGTCCATTCATCATTGCTGCCGGTCTCATTGCTGCGGCCATCATCGTAGCCAACGGTAACAAACCCGTACCACCGGCAGAGCCGAAAACAGTTAGTCCCTCTGAGCGTTTGGTTGCAGTTCACGAGAGCGAGCCGGCGGTGCCACGCGCTCAGCCTGTGATCTGGCCACGGGCCCCAAGCCGCAGGGCCGACGACGCTCTTCGGCCCGGAGTGGTATGCGAATCCCAGCAATCGTGGGCGCTGGGTCTGTCAGGAGATCCCGCACGAGGGTCGTGTTTGGATCCACTACCAGGGTCAGTTACAAAACGCCGACCAGTTACCTGAGCACCCGAGCCTCTGGGACGAATATTGTACCCCAGGCGCAAGCTGGGTCTGGATAATTCCAGCCGGCACAACGACGCCGCAGTGGGTTGACCCATAAACAGGCGGGCGGCCTGTCCGCTGACGCGTGATCTTATTATGCTGCATTGAACTGATCGGTTGAGAGGCTAATTCATCGCGATGCCTCAGAACGCCCGATGCTTCCATTTGCAGGCCTGGTCCTAGCGTATGTTTGCCGATGTTAACTTCTGTTATGCGAGCAACAGACAAGAACCGCATGGAGAAAAGCACTCAAGCTCAGTGCGCCATTTGTCGTGTTCGAGGTGGAGGCGCCTATGATCAAAGGTCTAACCAAAGCTAGCTTTTTTAATTGGCGAAGCTCCGAGCTTCTGCTACTCGATGCGATCCAGTTCGGAAAAGCTGCGCTTGACTCTTTTCATGAAAATGAGACTAAAGAACCTAACATCAGGAGCTGTCCCGCCAGTGCGGGGCGCGGCAACCGGGCGATGGAGACGCCGCGGTGCCTTCTCCGGGACGGAAGTTCTGGAGGATGTGATTTCCGCAAATGCGGAGGTAACAAAAAAGATCTCCACCGATCGATAACCGCCGCCTGATGAAGGCCGGCGGTTGTTTTGTTTACCGGGTCCCGGTGTCGAAAACTAACTATCAACGACACTACCAACTATTTTTATGGCTAATAACTGGCCCCCGGGGCATTACCCGATCCGGCTCGAGGACGTGTTCAACGACGAGGAACTCGAAGAGATACGGCGTTCCGGGGATGCACTCTATCGCGATGGCTCAAAAACGCCGGATGCGACGCCGAACGATTCGCCGCGGAAGCCGGAAACCGAAGAAAACTGAACAATGACTTCCCACTGGATGTGCGCCATGGCGCTTCAACAAAGGCTCGGCAGGTCTTGGGGTCCCGCTGGAGAAATTGGTGGCTCAAGTCACGACGAATGGAACAAGAGCGCCAATGCATTACTTACTTCAATGGATAAGTCAAACATAGCCATTACTAAACGAATTTATGCCGACACCAAAATCTACAAACGCGGAACCGACTACTAATTGGACCGAAGAAGAATTGCGTGAGTTGGATAAGAAATGGGAAGAAGGGGGGATTGTTTATCAAGATCCAGACTACATCCCAGGCACGCATCCCATGGAAATCGACGGCGCCGTTACTTGGCACGATGTTTGGCAGAAACCAGCGCCACAAAAGAAAGATTAGGCTTCCGGCTTCTCCGGAAAGAACTATTCTCGCTCTTCTTTGCTTAATGGCTTCCATAAGAGGATCTTAATGAGACATCCGGCAGTATCGATTAGTTCTTCGGTTGGTGTTCCTACCTTTATTAAGCAAATCAATAGACCGAGAGCGGCTCTCTAATTCACCCGGAGCTTGTATTGGGGGCCGATGACGGAAAAAAGATACATTAAACCGAAGCTGCCGCTCAGCGGCTCCGTGCTTGGTGTGGATATCGGCTACTCATCCACCCGCCGCTCCAGCGCCGTCTGCCGTCTCGACTGGACAGAGGCGAGCGTAACATGGACCATCCGCCGCTTCCGGGCGGTCACGCGAGAGCAGGAGGAGGTTTTGATGGCGGTAGCGGGAGACGTTGTCCTTCAGACGGCCGCCTTTGATGGGCCACTGCGGACTGGCCTCGACGTAATCGGCCGCTATCGGAGCGCAGAGCGTATGCTGACCCGAAGGCTAAATTCAAAGATCGGTAAGCCGGGTCAGGCGTGTGCACCGGTTGGTAAGCAACTCAATGCCGCGGCCAATATCTGCGCCAAGATTGTCCGATCGCAGTGCCGGCTTGTACCTGCGATGCATGCGACAAGCATCGACCAGTTGGCGATTGTCGAGGCGTTCCCGAGCACCTTTCTCGGTTTGTTGCTGGCCGATCCTTTGTCCGTGCGGGCCAGCCGCGGTAATCGGTCCGACGTTTTCTTTCAGCATCTTAGCACATCTGGTAAGCTTCAGGAACTGCTGGGTTACCTATTGCCGGGTAGGACGATCCATAGCGACCTAACGAGTGTGGTCAACCACGACGACCGAGCGGCATTGGTATGCGCCTTCACCGCACTTTGTCTTGCCGCAGACGACTTCGTCGCTGTTGGGGATGAAGATGGGTGGATCATTTTGCCTCCACAGAGCGCCATCCAGAGCTGGGCAATGGGTGACCTGAAAGCGAACGCAGAATTTGAACAACCGGGATGCCTGTATGCGAGCCGTTAGAATCCGACACTAGTAAACTCCCCCTCCCGCGCTCTTTCCGGATCGAAGCTATAGGCCACTAGTGGTCCACCCTTGCCCGCACTATAATCGACACAAATCACATTCGGCATGATGGGCGCAGCCGGCCAGTCTTTCGGCAGCCAATAATGACCGAAGATGACTGGCGGCTCAGTCAGCTCATAAGGCTCCCATTGGCTGGACGTCGTGAACCGCGTATTGGGCAAAGTAGGATCGGGCGGAAAAACGGTGTTGACAACTGTTCGTTCGGCGTCCGGTTTAAGCCACCAATGAACCCGGATTTGATGCCTCGGGTTCCCATCCTTGTCGAAAAAGGGAACTTTGCTGGGTAACCTCGCTTCAACCCCTTTCAACAACGTCTCGACGGCCCGATATTCCGGGGTTCCCTCCGTGCTAGCGGTAACCAAAGGCTGCGTCGACGCAGCAAGTTGCCTTAGGGGGCCCAACTGCCGCTGAGGCGGGGCATCGTCTGGCGGAAATGCGGCTAGAACCAACTGCCGGGAGAATGGTTGCAGAGACTTACTCTACTGTAGGTTATATTCCCAAAACACCGTTTTACTAATTAGCGGCGTATGAGAACCTCGAAAAACAGTGTTCCTCTAATTCCCTTAAAGGATTTTGGTTCCTCTCCATTCCTTGAACACGGCATTTTCATCGAAGCGTTCGAAGATTGTGTCAGCGTCCGGCGCAAAAGGATGGAAGTCCATCGACATGATTACGTAGAGCTTTTCTCGTTGCAGGGTTATGGCTCGGTGTTGATCGATTTTGAAGATTATCCGCTGTCTGGGAAATCGCTCATCGTCATCGGACCTGGTCGCGTCCACGCTTGGAACGCAAAGAAATTGACCGGACTCTACATTGCCTTCACTCAGGAATTCTTCGATGGAACAAGCCCGCCCCCTAGTGCTCTCTTCGATTATCCATTTATCTTCGGTGGGGAGAGCTCACCGGTTGTTCGACTAAAACCGAAACAGGGCGAGCAGTCCCAAAATCTATTCCGGGAGATCAGGCAGGAATTTCAGAGCCACAAGACCCTCGCGGTCGAAATGATTCACCATCAACTCCGTTCGCTCATGGTGCATCTAGCCCGCTTATATGCGGCTACATCGCCAGCGCCGTTCGCGGCCATCGGTTTAGTAAGGCGTTTTCACCAGGCGGTTGAGCGGTCATTTCGTGCGTCAACGTCCGTCCGTGATTACGCCGAGATGCTTGGCGTCAGGCCCAGCCACTTGAGCGAATCTTTGCGACTGGAAACAGGCTTAACGGCGGGCGAATTGATTCGAGCTCGCCTTCTTTTAGAAGCCAAACGTCTCCTGCTCCATTCCGACCTAACCATCGCCGAAATTGGGTATCAGCTTGGCTTCGAAGATCCGTCCTATTTCTCACGTTTTGTGCGACGAGAGATCGAGACAAGTCCGGTGGAGCTTAGAAATCGGATTCGCGAAAAGTACCGGAAATTCATGCGATAGTCCCAGGCTTGGTATTTGGCTCCTTACTCCAACTGAGGAACCTTACCCCCGTGGACGGTGGCACCGTGGTTAGTTAAGGCGAGCCGCTGACGATCGACCCCCAAAACCTTCCGCCCTAAACTTGTGAACCTAGACCTAATTCATAGAGCCGCTCTCATATGGCGCCGAAATCCTCAACCTGATCGGAAACTGTTCCGAGCTCTATCATGAGTACCGACAAGGCATTGGTAGTTGGAGCTCACGGCGTCATTGGACGAAGCGTTGCAGAGTACCTCTCCACGCGTCCCGGTTGGAGCATAGTTGGCGCGTCGAGAAGGACGGCGGAGAACCAGAAAACGCTGCAGCATCTGAGTGTAGACCTTCTCGACCCGGTGGACTGCACCGCGAAACTCTCTGGACTGCGTGACATAACACACCTCATTTTCGCGGCGTATGTTGAACGAGCTACGCCGGCAGAGCTCGTTGAGGTAAATGTCGCCTTGTTGCAAAATCTCCTTGATGCAGTGGAACCGTCTTCACCGCATCTCAGGCATGTAACTCTCTATCAAGGAGGCAAGGCGTACGGTTGCCACTTAGGGCCTTTCAAGACGCCTGCCCGTGAAGACGATCCGCGTTATCTAGGCGTCAACTTCTATTACGATCAAGAGGATCTGCTGCGAACGCGCCAGCAACGGGCTAACTGGAGTTGGACCATCTTCCGACCTGAAGCGGTTTGCGGTTTCGCAGTGGGCAATCCGATGAACTTGTCGATGGTTATCGCCGTGTACGCTAGCATTTCACGAGAACTCGGGCTGCCGCTGCGGTTCCCGGGCACTCCTGACGCATACACTGCACTCTATCAAGTGACTTCCGCAGATATTCTTGCGCGGGCAACTGAGTGGGCAACAAAAAGCGAATCTGCTGCCAACGAGATCTTCAATGTCACAAACGGAGATTACTTCCGTTGGGTTAATCTCTGGCCAGCCTTAGCGCGGTATTTCAATATGCCTTGTGGCGATCCTCTGCCTCTGCGGTTGACAGAGCAGATGGCAGACAAGGAATCGATATGGAACCGCATCACAGAACGCCACGGCTTGGAGTCAATCCCTTATAGCCAGATTGTTTCGTGGGGATTTGGCGACGCAATATTCCACACAAATTACGATAATGTAACGAGCACAATCAAATTGCGCCGCGCTGGCTTTCCAGACTGTATCGACACCGAGGAGATGTTTTGCACTTTATTCGACCAATTGCGTCTTCAGCGAATCATCCCGTGACCACGCCTTTTGAAGGCGTACCAACCATACCCGTTAACATCATGAACTTACAATTAAAAGATAAGACCGCTCTAGCCAAGTACTATGTGTCGACGGCGGCTCTTCCATCATCTGAAAGTGCATGGATTATATACAATGAAGGAAGCTGCCTGACGCCGGTAGCGATGTCGATTTGCGGAATGAAATTGGAGTTAATAAATGAACTATTCAAATACGTCTCGAAGAAACTTCCTAACTTCTACGTTGCTGGCTGGAACTGGTATTTTGGTCGGAAGAGAAGCCGCTTCAGGGAACGTTGTTGCTTTATCGGAGGTTAGTTATGGAAATTTTTGATGGCAATAAGAAGGATCAGATCCTGGTGCTTGGCGCGAGCGGCTTAACGGGCGGAGCAATCGCTTCGACTCTCGATCGCAGGCCGGCAGACGTCGAGGTCGTGCGAGCAGCCCGAAAAAAAGAGCAAGTGGAAGCGTGGAAACGGGAAGGCAAACAGGCGGTCTATCTCGACCTCGACGACGCACGAACCTTCCCTGCGGCACTGGATGGCATTGATCGACTGTTCCTCCTGACCGGGTACACGATCGCCATGCTCCATCAGAGCAAGACACTCGTGGACGCAGCGGCAGATTTGGGCGTGAGCTTCATCGTCCATCAAGGCGTTTTTGGGAACGGTCGATCGACGGATCCGCACTTTGCATGGCACGAGATGGTGGAGCGCTACATTGAAGGCAGTGGCGTCGCATGGGCGCACTTGCATCCGCATTTCTTCATGCAGAATATCCTTACCACCTTCGGCCTCCCAAACGGCCAATTGCGTTGGCCCATGGGGGATAAACGGGTCGGCTGGATCGCGGGCGAGGATTTGGCCGCAGTTGCGGCAAAGGTGCTTGCCGACGGCCCTGCAGCGCATGCGGGACAGAACTATTTCCTCTCGACCGAAGTTCTGAATGGCGTAGAAGTGGCCGCCATCCTTTCGGAAGCCCTCGGGCGTCAGATTGCGCCCGTTGTGATGACGCCGAGCGACATGATGGAGGCGTTCGCTTCGGGAGCCGCTAAGCCCCCAGCGGGAATGGAAGAGAACTACGCGAAGAGCCAGCTCGAGTGGGTGCATCAGAGCTTTGATGGGCGGATGGACTATTCCGTAGTCGCGACTTCGACCGTGCAGGATCTGCTGGGTCGGCCGGCGTTGACGCTGCGCGAGTGGGCGCCTCGTCATCGCGAGGCGCTCCTGGCGGCAGCCAGCAAATGATCATCCCCCAACCGACGAACGGGAGAGCCGACACGTTCGATTATGCGAATTCGACAACGCTATCATCACCGGCGTCTCGTCCTGCGGATCGCACCCGAGGCGGCCACTTGAAACTCGATCGTCCCTGCACGCACAAAGTGATGATTGTTGCCGATTGAGGCAGACGACTGATGGGTGTGAGAAAGAAGGAGCCAACGATGTTTACCTACAGGGATTCGACCGCGATGATCACCGGCGCCTCCAAGGGATTGGGTGCGGCGTTTGCAAAAGAGCTTGCGGGCCGCGGCATGAACCTTGTTCTGGTAGCCCGCTCGATAGATACGCTGCAAGACCTCGCCGATTCCATTGGCGCTGAATGTGGCGTGAGATGCGTCGTCCTGCAGGCCGATCTCGCCACATGGGACGCCGTAAAGCGGATCATGACGGAACTGGAGCGCCTGGATCTAAAGATCGATCTGCTGATCAACAATGCAGGGCTAGGTCTAACCGGTGACTTCCTATCTCACGACCTCGCCAAAGAGCTGGCCAGCATCCAGGTCAATGTGCTGGCGCTGGTTGGACTGTCGCACGCCTTGGGGGCCAAGATGGTCTTGCGAGGCAAAGGCGGCATCATCAATCTGGCATCCAATTCCGCGTTCCAGGCACTTCCCCATATGGCCACCTACGCGGCAGCGAAGGCTTTCGTTCTCCACTTCAGCGAAGCGCTAAAATTTGAACTCCGTGAACGGGGCGTCCAGGTGATGGCCGTTTGCCCTGGGCCGACGGCGACGAGTTTCTTCGAGGGTATATCAACCAAGATGAAGGACGGTGCGTTCGACAGCGCCGAGCTGGTAGTCCGCCGTACCTTGCGGTCGTTCGATCAGAGAAAGTCCGTCGCCTATCCTGGACGATTCAGCGTGCGCGTCGCCATTTGGCTTGCTCGTCTGCTGCCCCGCAACGTCATGGTTAGCGCTGCCGCGTCGGCGACCGATAAGATGGGTCTGGCCACGTAAGCGCCGTGGAACCGGCTCACCACCTGCGGGACAAGGACGACTTTTTCATAGCTAGGCTTAGTGCCGGACTTCGCCGCAGACCTGCCGCGCGAGGAGGCCGAGTTCATAGCGCACGCTCAGATGCTCACTGCGGGCTAAGGTGTTCACGACGCCCATTGCGAACCCCGCCCGGAAACTGAAGGATGGGAGCTAGATCGGCTTTTCGCGCTCCCTCTAGATGCTCACTTACAAAGGAAAGCTGGATCCCTCACCTGGTCCCGCTCCTGTCCGTGACGCATCGATACAAATAAACGCTCGAAACGCGGGTTATGTTACAATCTCCTGGGAGCGGTTGAAGAGTCTTTTGTTATCTGATCGCCAAACCGAATCGCTTCGTTAATTAGTAATCACTGGGATCTGGGGGCCTCCGTTTCGGTAACGCCGCATACTAACGGCGTTATCTTGGCTTTCTCATGTAGCCGCGAAATAAAGAAAACCATTAAATGGCCCTTGTGAAGCAAGAAAGTTAGAGATCATCGTCATGTAAACCGATAATTCGAGCATGAATGCCTCCGGTCGGGAACACAAGTCAGTTACTCTTGCCCGGCTCAGCAATCGCAAACAATTGATCCGCTTTGAGTTGAATAAAATCATGCATGGTTAGTTTTACCCTCCATTCCTCCGGAATCCCTTCGGCGCCATAAAACGCACCAGCGATTTGTCCATAAATGGCTCCAGTTGTATCCGCATCATCTCCCAGGTTCACGGCTAAAAGCGCGCCTTCCCGGAACGATTCCGAACGATCGAAGGCCCAAAGCGCCGCCTCGAGTGAGTCGACGACATAGCCCGTGCCTCTAATCTCCGGTGGATCCTTCTTTTTGAAGGAACCCGCGGCGATCGCTGCGATCTTTGGGTCCAGTCTGTTCTCGCTCCAGAAATTCGGTTCGTCGGTAGGATTAAAGTAGGGACTCAACAGCTCCTCCTTTGGCTTGCCGCGGAGGGCACCCACTAACAAGCCTGCGAAATAACGGCAGGCGTCCACCGCCGCCTTCGCTCCATGAGTGGTGCGAGAACTCTCGCCGGCGTAATCAATAGCCTGTTTAGGGTTTGATCCGAAGAACAGAGGAATCGGTGCCAGCCGCATCAGGGAGCCATTCCCGGCTGTGTGCGGTGACTCCGAACCGGAGAAGGGGTTACCGGTCCGACGGTAAGTTTCCAAGGCATTGCGCACCGTGTTGCCGATATCGAAACATCGGCCGTTACTGCTCAAATGGCCTTGCTCGTACCACGAACAATAACGATCCATCTGGTCTTTGGCATCAAAGCCACGCTTTTCGATGAGGCTTTCGGCGAGGCACAGCGCCATGGAAGTGTCATCGGTCCATTCGCCCGGTTTGAGATGGAATTGACCGCCGCCGATCATATCGGCAAGTGGAGCGAACGTGCCGGGAGGTTTGAACTCTAAGGTGGTGCCTAAAGCATCGCCTGCTGCTAATCCGAGTAGGGCGCCACGGTATCTTTCAAGGTCGGTTAACGCCTCATCGGGTGTCTGCCCGCGCTCCTGCAACCAACAAGCGACGGCTAGTCCGGTACGACCGACTCCACCCCAACAATGTAGGTAGGTGATCCCACCTTCTGCAATTGCACGATCAATGGCCGCAATAATCTCTGCCACGGTTTTCGGTGCTTCCGGCACACTCACATCGCGAATTGGAATACGCTCGTAACTCGCTCTAGAGCCCGCTTCTTCCGTCAGTAGTTCGGCGTAGGGAGTGAGTTCGCCGACCTCGGTCAGGTCGATGAAATGACGAATTCCGGCTTGGAGAAACCTTTTCAATCGGCTACGAGCTTCTGCCGGATCCCGGGCGCCCGGATATTCGCCGGCCAACAGCTTACCGGGTACAACCCAGTAGGTGTTGGGATCGGGTTTGGGTGGCTGTTGTGTTACCATAATTGCCTTGCTTCGCCCGACGACCTTCTTCCTTTTCAATGCTCGCTGCTCGAGGGGGCTGGAACCGGGACAATGATTAACTGTGGGGAGGAAGTGTACTGCGCAGCGTTTGTAATTCCCTACTAACGACGGCAGTGCAGCGCCTAGGGGTAAATGCGGTCAGCGCGAAGGAGGAGACGACGCCTCCAAACTGTCCCAGCGACTAATAATTCCCAGAGGCTGCTGGTGACGAGCGCCTGTTTGAGTGATTAACACCGCTTCGAGCAATTTGTTCTCCGTGAATCGCCTCCGTACTGAGTCGATCGATTCACTCCTCGGTACGAAGTCGCAGTCTCGACGTTTCTCCTCTTCGCGCACCACATGACGAACCAAAACGTCCCTAGTCTCGACCAAGGATTCCTTGGATACATTATGCGCAAACCACCGTGTTATCCCGTTCTCTGTCAACAGGCCCTTAAACACCTTCTCGGCATAAACAGGAAACTGCGAGAAACCTGACCTGGCAATCCGCCCTAGGACAGTAGCAAGCGTATCCTGGGGTGCGACAAACTCTACTTCCTTTTGAAATCTCGGCAGTACACACTCTGGATGTAACAAACGTTGACCGATCTGCTTAAGTCGGCCGAGAATTGCCGGCGCCGGCACTGCGGCATACTCGTACGGTCTCGTCGGACCATGCACGAGTACATTTCGTAACTCAGCTACGGTCTTCAGCAAGCCAAAGTCAGCCGTACCGACGAACGATCTAGCGTCGAACAACACCTCTATAAAGGGGTCTCTAGTAGGACGCTTCAGCCTGCGTTTCAGTTCAGTTTCGATCGTATTAAATGTCGCCAGAAAATCTTGGACATGATTCTTTTGTTCCTCGTTTAGTTCGTTTGACATAGCTGTTCTTTCCGTGCGGCTACGGACGACTTTATCTGCATTTCTATGTCACCCCGTTAATCTTTCATGATGTCGCCGAATCTACGGAACGTTTGAATCGTCTTGTCGCTACTCGCCTCGTACTCCTCTATAAGCAGATCTGAGATCGCTCGAAGGTCAGTTGTCTCGGGATCCTCTAGGACGATTTTTAGCTCAACATCGCCGCCCTCTTCTTCGTCGCTAGAGTCAGGATCGCCATAGTCGGCGACCTCAAGACCAAAGTACCTTCCTGATTTTGAGGTCCTTAAAAAATACGTAAGAAGCCACTGATGATAAACATCCTGACCACCCTCGCCCTCCAAAAGGAGTTGCCGTCCACCATCGAGCTTTGATTCGAGTCGGTTCAAGGAATCGGGACCATCTTCCTCGCGAGTGAACAGCTTCATTGTCTTTTAGGGCGATGCTTATAGTCGGTCGTGACACGTTGAGACAAGCACAAAACCACGGGCGCTCTGGACAAACGCGTGCATCCTGACTAAACCCAGACCTTACTGTAGTGTTGGACCTAGTCTCGATCGGTTTGAACGTCGCAGATTGCTTACCAGCGACAATTAGGAGAATGCGCTCTGTTGTAACGTTCGAGTTATTTGTTATAGTTGTCGTATCTAAAACGCCATTTGTGACAAGACTTCAAAAATATGGGGCAAAACTCGTCCATCGAGTGGACTGATCATACCTTCAATCCTTGGTGGGGCTGCAGCAAGGTCTCCCCGGCTTGCCAAAATTGCTACGCAGAGCTTTGGGCGAAACGAATGGGACATCAAATTTGGGGAAAGCGCGTAAATCGGCGTTTTTTTTCTGATCACCATTGGCGTGAACCCCTGATCTGGAACGAGGACGCGCGTAGCGCAGGAAAAAGGCGTCGAGTTTTCTGCGCCAGCATGGCGGATGTCTTCGAACGGCGATCGGAGCTGAATGCGCCACGCGACCGTCTATGGAACCGGATACGATCTACCCCCTGGCTCGATTGGCTTTTGCTTACTAAACGGCCAGAAAATATCGAACAAATGGTTCCGTGGAAAACTAAGTGGCCGGAGAACGTTTGGATCGGAACAACCGTCGAGAATCAAATTTATGCAGACCAGCGCCTGCCTTTGCTGCTCAAGTGCCCCGCCGTTGTTCGGTTCCTCTCGTGTGAGCCGCTTCTTGGTGCTATTGATCTCCGTCCTTGGTTTCGGACAAGCGGGCATCACGCAATAGATTGGGTTATAGCAGGCGGTGAGAGCGGACCGCGGGCCCGAGCAATGCATCCAGATTGGGTCAGAAATCTCTTGCATCAGTGTCAGGAAGCTGAGGTCCCTTTTCATTTCAAACAATGGGGTCACTGGGTCCCTGCCGAATTAGCAAGGGAAACCGAGGCGAAGCTTGTGGCTTTCGAAAATGAACGCCCTGTTAAGATGGTGCGTCTTCCCAAAAAAGCGGCGGGTAGAACACTCGAAGGGTCAACCTGGAATGGGCTGCCGGACACGGCGCTTGGCCATGTCGAAGATTGATCTATCAAGCTACGCTGGCCGAGAACAGGCGTACGTCAAACATTGCCTTCTAGAAAAGTACTTGGCACCACTCGTGTACAAGGTTGGTAACGCATGGGATTCGATCGTTTACGTCGATGGATTTTCGGGGCCCTGGCAAGTAACCGATCCAGAGTTGACTGATTCTTCATTTGGCGTGGCCGTCGAAACTTTACGCCGCGCACACGTCGGTCTCCATGATACAAAAGGAAGGAATGTCCCCATTGACGCAATACTCGTCGAGGCAAACAAAGATGCTTTCGCTAAGTTGCAAGCGTTTGCCGCAAAAAAGACGTTACCGAATTTTCGAGTGCACGCTCTATGTGGGGAGTTTGTTAGTAGAATTTCGACTATCAATCGATTGGTAAACCGTCACTGCCGAAATCCATTTCGATTCGTCTTCCTCGACCCAAAGGGATGGGCGGATATTCCAATGCAAGAGCTCCAGCCTTTTCTGACGGACCGGAGTTGCGAGGTTCTGGTGAACTTGATGACGCGGCACATCACGCGCTTCCTCGATGAAGATGACCGTGCAGACAGTTACAAGAAACTATTTGGCAGACCAGAAGTCCTCGAAAAACTTCGCAAAACTCCGAAGGAGGACAACGAACAGGCCGAACAAGCCGTGCGGGAATACTGTCGTAGCCTGAGGCAACTGTGCAATTTTAAATACGTATCTTCCGCAGTGATCCTGGAACCGAACGAGGAGTCGATTCGTTACTTCCTTGTCTACGCAACGAACGCCGTTCATGGCATTGATGTTTTCAAGCAGGCAGAAGTGGCGGCAGCCCAGACTCAGGATTACATTCGTCATGAAACTCGAATAACGAAGGCGCGCCAACCAGAGTTGATGTTGGAATCGGAACCTCCCAAGTCGCGATTGGCGATCAGATTGAGAGAGCGCTATTGTTCGCGAGCTCGCCGCAAGGTCATTGAAGTGCTCAGGAAAAATAGCGATCCCAACGGTACACGTTACGAAGATCTTTTTTGTGAAGCAATGGCTTTTCCCTTGGTTACGCCAACGGACCTAACAAATTGGTTAGAGGAGTGGGACTCACATATTGAACTGCGGCTGGCCGGCTCGTCGAAGCGAGAAAAGCTATCGCCGGCATCCGATGACCGGATCGTCGTGGTACAAAGTAGCGGCCTAAATTAGGCGGTGCTTCGATAAGAGCGCGGGAAAAGTGGCTCCTTCACTTGGGCCTAAGGCGAGATTTCCCGTAACACTCCTCGGTTAATCAGCGCATTGAAATGGTCGAAAATCTGGTCGGGCTTTGGCCCCCCGCGGAAGAGTACGCCCATCTCAAGGTTCCGGGTAAAGGCGTCATCTGTTAGGTTCGCACTGCTAACTACGGCAGATAAATCGACAACGGCGCACTTTGCGTGAAGCTTTCCCGGCCTTCCAGCAGAATTCCGGGTTCTCTGATCAATTGGCCAGTGAAAGATTTTGGATTCGATTCCCAAAACCGAGGAAAAGGCATCGACGGCGTCACGCGAAAGCTGGCCCTCAGATTCTTGTTCGGCCTCCAGTACAAGCGTTATCGATGCTCCCCTGGCAAGAGCTCCGCTTAGGCACTCGCAGAGCCGTTCAATCCGATGAGCTGCAAATGTAACAAGCAAAATGCGTTTAGACGCTTCATTGATCAGGTCGTAAAGAATTTGATCGATTCGCCTTATCGGAAAGAGTCCATTCGCTGGCCCACTCCAAATGATCTCGCTAGGGTCGACTGCTTCGGTTACAACTGCATCAACGGCACTCATTGCGGCCGCTATCAGGCTGCCGGTTAGATTCGAATTCTCCCTGATAGCCCGGATAAGCATCCAAACGATGTCTTGGTTAGCGATCGGCGCCAGGGTCTGCATCAGCTGGTCAACTGAAACAATCTTATCGATTGCGGAAAGACGACCGATCGTTTGGAGCCATGGTTCGCCCGGAAGACGGCGCCGCGCCGTTAAAAGACGGTCGATAAAATCTCTAGGAAACATTCTGAAAAACGGTTTCGAAAAATCCGGTCTTCCTGCCTAAGAATGTCTCCAGCAAAACATTCCGGTCGAGAAACCTGTTTCCTTTCTCGCAAGAGGTTTCTGGTGCGAACAAGCAAGCATGACAACACGCACCGTGGATTCCGCGGCCATGGTCAACAGGCGAATGTTCAGAACATAGCGGGTCTGAGGCGCAGATTCGAATTGACTCCAAAGCTTGTTGAAGATGACGGCCCAATGTGATGGGCTGACCTAGATCAACGAGGCCGCCAAGGGTACCCTCACTATCTGAGGCTGCCGTATAGATCATAAGGCCGGCCATCGGCCCTGCCTCCTGCCCCAGGAGTCGACAGTATATCCGCTCCCTTAGACTCGCAGCGGTGTATCCACACTCCAGCGAGATCTGTCGCATCAACACGTGCGATAGAGAATGAATGAGCACATACCGCATCCCGGGAAAGCCGACCTCGAGCGGGTTGAGCCTCCGCAGTTTGCGCCACAATCGGTGCGACTCGAAAAACTCTCGCTCAAGGTTGCGAACGTTGGAAGAATCTTCCCACTGTTGCAGGGGCGTCTCCGTGAACCGGATGAAGATCCCTTCGCCGCGAACTTCGGAAGCCGGTAACCAAGTCGACAACTTGCGGCTCAACGGCGTCTCGCGGCCATCATCTTCGTAGGTGGGATCCCCAAAGTCGCCCTTCGATTCGATGCGAGTAAATGCGATCAATGCGCGCACCTCCCGGATGCGTTCGAGCAGCACCGTATCCTCAAAAAACGCTTCAAAACCTTGAGGCGGGCCGACCTTACGGGCCTTGAATTCTTTGGTAACAGCGGGTGGTTCGGACTGAGTTAAAACTTCCCACTCGGGGATTTTGAGGTCTGTTTCTTCCTTTGCGTTATTTTTGGAAACCTGTTTTCGGCCTTCGATATGGCTCCAAATTTGTTCGACCGCGAAATCGACAAATGCTGGCATTCGCGAAGGCGCCAAAACGTACTTCGCAACGTCTAACGAAGGAATATCTTTGAGAGCGACCCAGTTTTGCTCGACCAAAAGATCGAGCCGGTCAGAACTACTGGGGACGGACAAGGCTGACATTACGAGCGGGAACCAGGAATTTGACGCGCCCAGCAAAATCGGTCGTGCGTTTTCCTCGCAGCCGTTAGCTTCGGTCGTGCGCAAGTGCGGATGATGTCCGCTGCACTTGAATTGAAATCTGTCGCTATCAAATGCGTCACCCATCCGTCGATCGGTACCGCACTCCAGGCATTTGACGATGATGTCCGACACATCACCTGCCGCGCCGTATTCGCGCAAAGTGAGTCGAGAAGGCTTACAAGGGACTTTCCCTTGGTGCACGTATTCGACCCAAGGGAAATCAGTCAAATGTCCACCGTGGCAGGCCATAAGAAAGCGAACTGCGTGCGCGGTCGGTCCGTTTCCTTTCGTGCAGCTTGCATGAACGAAGCGAGTCTTGTCTGAGCGCCAACGATCCTGGATCAACTGGAAAATTCCTGATTCGATCGTTGATAACGTATCGCACAGCGGACAACGCAACCAACGAGGAAATGGCGCAACGGGCACACCTATTGCCGGCGCGGCCAAGTCTAATCTACTTTCGTCGAGTAAAATCGGGGGAGATAGAGTTTCTCTAGCTGGGACCCAACGCGCCGTTGTAGAGCCGCTAGTAAACGGTCCTCACTGATTTCTGTGCAGTGTAACGTGTTCCAGTCATCGAGGCCGAGGATGAGAGCGGAGATATTTGGCAAATCAACTAAAGCGCCGACGCCAAACGTGTAAATCAATTGGCTTGGTCGCAATTCACCTAACTCGTTCATGGGCCTCCTTATGAATTAGGTCGCAACCCTTTCTGATTGCTATCCAAAATTAGGTTAGCTGTTCCCTCCACGTCGCGCAGACTGTTCAAACAGGTAAACAACTCCCAGCCGGCGACAGTAGGGAGCTCTAAAAGCCCGACTACACCATCACCTTCTTGTTGGTAACCCAGTCGGTGGTCAGTTTGGTTGTGCACGCGAGCAAGCCAATGATCTCTCCGTTCCTCCAACATTTTCCGAATTAGCGATCCGACTACCCCGTCCTGCGTTGCATTTTCTACCCTAGAAACCACGCGATCAAATATGCCGGGCATAGCAGGATCTGCGTCCGGCAGTTCTCCGGCCTTTCGATTTTGATTAAGCCGTTCCTCCTGCAATCTCACTAATGAGACAAGGACGCCAGAAAGTCCGCGATCGAGCGCACGCGCCGAAAATGGTGTGACCGAAAGAGCCTCGACGTGTTTGAAGAAAGTCTCATGGTAGTGCTCGAAGGCTTCGAAATGCGACAGATCTCTCGGGCGAGCCCAATTAAACAGTGTGATCACTAAACCAGGACCTCTTTTCGATCGGCCGACTCGGCTGGTGGCTTGGATATATTCCGACGTCGTCTTCGGCTGTCCCGCAACAACCATTAATCCGAGACGGTCAATGTCTACGCCGACAGAGATCATGTTCGTGGCCAGTACCGCATCGTAAGGCCAGGGCGCCGGCGTTTTGCCCTCTTTCCGGTCTGCGATCCGTTGGGCTTCTTGTGCTTTATCGAAAGAGATTTCCAGTCGTTCGAGAATCCCCGGAATGTCACTCCCAGATTTACGCGAGGTTAGCTCTTCTACTGCACCGTATCGAATTTGTCGTTTGGCGAGTCCACGAAGATCAGCATCTCTCAGCCGGGCCCGAATGTCATCCTCAACGAGGCGACGGGTACCGGCCAGCTCGCGAATTGAATTAAAGTACCCTGCGAGAGTCATCCATGGATCAGCTAAGTTGTCGTAACGATCATATAGTTGTTGAGCTGCAGCCATGAGTGCAACGTATACGCGGATTATTGCTACAGGATAGCGGCGACCGAAAGCGCATAAGCCGAGGTACGATCGTCCTGGGTACTCAGTCCCTGCCGGACGTTGTATCGCAAAAAAGCTATCTTTGATATCCGTGCCTTGTGGCGGGAAGACTTCTAGCTTTCGAAGAAACAGCTTGCGAACTTGGTCCGGTGCCCGACGAATGGTCGCAGTGGATGCGATTACCTTTGGCCTCACACGTTGTCCGTCGACGTACCACGTGCAAAGCTCGTCCACCGCGGTCTCGTAAAGCGCCACCATGGAACCCAGTGGGCCGCTGATGAGATGAAGTTCATCCTGAATAATCAAATCTGGCGGTCGGAGAGAATTGTGAGGCTGTCTCTGGATCCTCGGCAGTGTATTTCGGGCTGGGTGATTGCCGGTATCTTCCACATCTGGAGAGAGGAACCCGTGTCTCAGGCAAAGCCCATTAACTTGTCCAAAGAGCATCTGTGTTTCGCCTTTCCACGGCATCTGAGCAAATTTGTCCACGGTTGCGATCAGTAATGATGGAGGGCGACGGTAGATTTCTTCGTCCACCACCATTACGGGAAGACCCTCTTTGGGAGCTTTTGCTTCCGAAAAGTCACATGCGCCCAACGAATCGCCGCAGTAAGTGACGCATCGCCCGATGTCATTGGGAGCCTCATAGACTTTCAGATGATGCGAAAGAATCTCATGGCCACACCAAGGACACGACACGAGTTGGTGCGGGGTACCGCCTAAGGTGGGTTTCCCTCCCCTCCGATTCTCAAGCAGCGCCTCCGCAGCTTGTTTCAAGGTGTTAGGCGTGCTTTTACTACCCACCCAAAGGCCGATGCGGAACGGCGTGATCCCCCACTTGCTGGGATTTTCGCGACGGAGCATTTCGCAGGCGCAGAGCAGAGCCGTTGCCCGTTGGAACTGTTGGAGAGTTAACAACCGAAGTGTATAGCGCATTAGCACTGCTACTCCGTGGTCTCCAGAACGACCCTCCACTTCTCCTTGCAAACGACGTAGAGCTAATGTGTAAGCGGTTAGGCCGAGATAGGCCTCGGTCTTACCGCCGCCGGTAGCAAACCAGAGCAGGTCAGCTACTGCATCGGTTTCATGGCTTCGATCCGGGTGGTCGAAGCGACTAATGCTAGGAAGGTTAAGGAGTACGAAGGCAAGCTGAAAGAGTCGCCAGCTCCGATTATCTGACACATCGAAAGCGTCTATCAGCGCACCGACCTTGATCTCCTTTTTCCGAACGCTGCGCGCGTACGTGGAATGCACTCGCTGTTGCCACATGGCTCGATTCGCAAATCGGAATGCTTCTTCCGCTACGCTGTTCGAGTCAATCAGGTCAATGCCTTCACGTATGCGATTGCAAGTTCGCTCGCATTTCTGGATTGCCCGTTTTGCCGCTGCCTCGTGCTGGGCCAAACCTTCGCGTCTGTCGCCAATTTTGCCGGCTTCATTTTCAATCCATTTTCGATATGCGTTTTCTAGGCTTCGCAGGCTCGCTAGAAGCTCTGGCTTACTCACTTCGGACAGCTGCCTCATGTCGAGACTAACACCGCGTAAATCCTCCTCGTCTTCAGGCGTTCGTGCGGTCTGTTGTTCGACTTTCGCGTGGGGCATGAAAGTGGTCTCGATCCGCATCGCTCTCTCGCCGTCCGATCCGGAGCGAAGTACGTGGACTGATACTCCATGTCCGACCGCAAACTCTAAATGACGCCGGTAAAGCATTTCCAACGTCTCGGTCTCATCCCGAGTGAGAGGATCTAGTTTTGTCAGGTCAGCGGTCCAGTTTCTTCGTTGAACAAATATTGCTCGTGGTGGATCAGCGGGATCCATCACAGACATTTTGGGCTGGAACACCCATGCCTCGTCCTTCTTTTTGTCCAGCTCATCTTGCGTATTAACAAAAAAGATCGTGACTACCCACCCATAACTCGTCTGGCGCATCTTCCCTTGAAGAACGACATAGGAATCGTCATCTGGACGGGGCCGAATTGGACCAAAGCTTCCATTTTGGAGGGGTAAAGTCACCGTGGCACCCACAACCGGTGTTCGCTTCCAGACATTCGCGTCGGCTCCGTCTCGGCGCTTCTGGATCCTGCTTTTTTCCCTGCGATAACGTCCCCACTCGGTCTTCACAAGAAGCGAGCGCGCATCTAGATCCACGACAAAGCTCATGCCCATCGAGTTCGGGAAGAAAGTATCCGTTGTAGGGGTTCCGTTATCGGTCTGGCCGACTTCTGGATCATCTGTTTCGGAGGTGCCCAGGTCATCTATTTCTTCAGCCGGGACGCGGGTAGATTTTGGAGCTAGCATTCCAACGAGGTAACGCTCGCGGACCCGATCTTCATACTGACTCAACTCCTCTTCGGCGCTACCTGCCGGACCAAGCAAATCCTTAATCACAATCTCCGTTAGTTCATCGCGGATCTGGTGAGGCGTCGTCGATGAAAGGGCCGTACTCATATAAAATCTCGAAGCTGAATCTCCTCCTCCTTAGATATCTTCATTGGAATAAGTCCGGTTCTGCCAAGGCTGGACTGCGGCTGTGGCGTTTACCTTTGGCATTCTTGTCGTGAAGTCCGGCGGCAGTTTCTTCTGCGTAGCGTTGGTGGTTCAGGTCTAGCAGACGATCAAGGACGACGCGGCGGGCGGGCTCACTGATCGTGTAACGGATGCCTTGCTTGGTTTCATGGAAGCCATGACCGAAGTGGAGGTCCGTCCAGCAATAGGCGCCGGCCACAGCTCGATCCAGTTGGACATGCAAGTCCCGGAAATATCGGATGTCCTGCGCCATCTCATTCGGGTCGTGATAGCGATTATATGTCTTCGTCAGTCCCTCGTGACGCGCCATCATAAGCCGGCATCGGTATTCATGATAATTTGCCGACAATCTTTTCGAGACAAACTATTTCTGTCGGAAAAGGGAAGTTTTCCAGACAGTCAGTAGGAACGTAACGAAGACGAGTCTCGAGGCTGGATGCATATTCCGCTACCCAGGTAGAGTGAATACTGGAACTTAGTAAACCGAACGTGCCGTCGTCGGCGAAGAGAATCACGATCACGGTATTTGAAAATATAAGCGAAG
>WNFI01084551.1_pt1 | contig 20831 bp, 12 predicted proteins | sample 5400471 | NCBI WGS metagenome assembly WNFI01 (sample SAMN13153348, study PRJNA577476) | soil metagenome | isolation source: 100 cm saprolite on Douglas fir-dominated hillslope | place: USA:California | collected 2013-09-17
GCGCAGCATGCGCCCTTTGTACTTCTTCCGACGCGTGCCACAATCCAAGGCTGAAACTCGCTCCCTTATGAGTGACTTCATCAACATTCTGTTGACGCGCGTTCCTCTTGTGCTGCGCGTCGCCCTTTGTTTCTCTCTCTTTGCCATTTTCTTACCGCGCTTGACGACAAAAGTGTTCCACGCCATTGAATCCCTTTTCTCGCGCTTGGCCGAGCGCAAGACTCTGACACTCGTCGCCCTTTTCTTCATCGTCATCGGTCTCCGTCTTGCTCTTCTGCGGCAGTTGTCGGTTCCGGTTCCCGGAATCCACGATGAATTCAGCTATCTGTTGCTCGGCGACACTCTCGCTCACGGCCGTTTGGCCAATCCGCCCCATCCCATGTGGATCAGTTTCGAATCGTTTCACGTAAATTGGCTCCCGACGTATTCGTCGAAATATCCGGCCGCGCAAGGAGCCGTCCTGGCCCTCGGTCAAGTGCTTGGCCATCCCTGGATCGGCGTGCTCTTTAGCGCTGCTGCCATGTGCGTTGCGATACTCTGGATGTTGCAAGCCTGGCTTCCGGCGAGGTGGGCCTTCCTCGGCGCAGCATTGATCGCGCTCAAATTCGGAATTGCCAGCTATTGGATCAACAGCTACTGGGGTGGAGCTGTCGCGGCAACCGGTGGCGCGCTGGTGCTGGGCGCGATGCCGCGCATCGTCCGTCGCGCGCGCACATTCGATGCCTTACTCCTTGGCTTGGGAATCGCCATCCTGGCTAACTCCCGGCCTTATGAAGGGTTGCTCTTCTGCATCCCCGTGGCGGGTTGGTTCCTCTTGTGGTTCGCGGGAAAAACAAAATCGCTTGTGTCGCCGCGCGACCGCATCGTCCACATTTTTGCCCCATTGGCCGTTTTGCTGCTGTTGACCGCTACCTTCATGGGCTACTACAACTGGAGGCTTGCCGGAAACGCCCTGCTCTTCCCGCATGTCTTGAACACGCGCACCTATCGCACGACTGGTCTGTTCTTGTGGGACCACCCCAAGGACCCGATCAAGTATTACAACCAGCAGTTTGAAGACTTCTACAATGGCTGGGAACGCGAAGACTATGAGAACACCTGGGCGGACGTTCGCAAAGTCACCGTTGAAAAGCTCGATCGTATCGGCAGCACCTACTTGTGGTGGGGCGCTCTGCTGCTCTTACCGGGATTGCCTTTCGTTTTCTTCGATCGCAAAATGCGCTTGCCAATCCTGATCTTTCTGATGGGGACAGTTGGATGCCTGGCATTGATCTGGTCCTTTCCTCATTACGCCGCGCCGCTGACCTGTGTCATTTTTTTGCTGCTCGCCCAAGCGATCCGCCACTTGCGCACGATTCGCCTCGCTGGGCGCCCGCTCGGCCTCGCACTTTCCTGGGCTATCTTCTATCTCCTCGCCATTGATGTTGTTCTATCTGTGAAGAATCATGTTTGCGACCCACTGCAGTGGACCTGCCAGGGCGATCCTAGCCGCGCGGCCATCGCGAAAACACTTTCAAACACCGCCGGCAAGCACTTGATCATGGTGCGCTACGAAGAAGATCACAACCTACACGATGAATGGGTCTACAACGGAGCGGAAATCGACACCGCCAAGGTTCTTTGGGCCCGCGAGCTCGATCCCGCCCAAAATGCGAAACTCTTTGCTTATTTCAAGGATCGCCAGGTCTGGCTCGTCGAACCCGACACCGACAACACGGAGTTAATTCCCTACCAAGGGCCGCCAGTCCAACCGCTGAAGTAGGGCGCTCGATGCGGTGCCTTTGAATTCCAGATTATTTCAAATCGTAGTCGCCGATATACGTCTCGCGGCTGATGCCCAGCATGCTAAGGAAGAAAGAAGCAAAAATCACCTGCAAACCAAGGAATAGCCACATCGACCAGAAGAGCACCTGGCGGACTTGGTGCAACTCGCCGAATCCGCTCGCAGCCCATTGCCAGGTAACCCACGCACATCCGGCAAATCCCATGAGGAACACCACGCCGCCCGCGAGCAAACCCGTCTCCAAGGTGACGCGCTTCAAAACACGCCGCAGAGACATGGAGCCGCGGTCGAACCGCGCAGCATAGCTGAATACTTTTGCGAATGCTCCGATCGAAAGGATCTGCGTTCCCAAGAGCGTGAAAATAACTCCGAAAATCATAGTGTGAATGTCGAGTCCAACATGCGGAGCAATTTGCCGTGGTCCCGGCAGCAGCCAAAACACCAGGAAAAGTCCAGCCAGCACCAGCGTGGCACCGGGCAGCAGGAATAGCCAGTTCGGCGCGTAAAGCAACATGAATCGCAAGCTGCGCCAGCCGTCTCGAAAGCTGCGGAGATGTGGCGCGCGCCCGCGCTTGTCTGGCCACAAAATAATGGGAATCTCCGCGATGCGCGCTCCGATTTGCGCGGACTTGATGATCATCTCCAGCGCAAATTCCATCCCCGTGCTGCGCAGGTCCAGCCGGTCATACAAACTGCGGGTGAATCCTCGCATTCCACAGTAACCGTCCCCGATGCGCGCACCAAATAAAGTATTGAGGATCGTGGTGAGGCCGGGGTTGCCTAAATACTTGTGCAGCGCAGGCATAGCGCCTGGCTTGATTCCTCCGCTAAAACGGTTCCCCATCACGATGTCGTTGCCTTCGCGCAGTTTTTCTACGAACTTTGGCACGTCGGTGAAGTCGTAGCTGTCGTCGGCATCCCCCATAACAATGAAAGGGCCTCGCGCACCCGCGATGCCCGCCCGCAGTGCAGCGCCGTAGCCGCGCTCCGCCACGCGAATCACACGCGCCCCGCGCTCTTCCGCAATCTGAATCGACCCATCGGTAGACCCGTTGTCCGCAACAACTACCTCCCCGCTCACCCCGGCTTCCCGGAACGCCTTCATCGCTTTGTCAACGCAATATGCTAGCGAATTCGCTTCATTCAAACACGGAATCACCACCGACACTTCGACGCCGTGCGGCATGCCTCTGCGCTCAGACTGCGAACTCTCTGAAGTTAGAACTGTTCCCATAACCGGCACCATCATATCGCGCTCCCCCTCACATTTCATCAGCGCATCCTCATTGCACTTCTTCTCCCCGCAACACGTCCGCGCCGACCATATGTTGCGATAGGTGTCTCGGTGCTTTCCTTGAATTGACCGGCCCTCTGTGGGAACCTTCAATGGTTCTTTTTTCAGCCTTCGAAGATGTCGACATCAAAAACAGAAACGCGCGAAAACGAGACAAATCTCCAGAAGCAGAAGGCTCTCGTCCCCGATCCCTGGGAAGCCGCTTATCTGCGTTTCGAAACTCCGGAACAGGAAATTCAAAAGTTTATCGCGCGCCTCTCTCGACTCGGCGCTCCTCAATGGCCGCCTGACGCCGAAATTGTCGAACTCTTTTGCGGCCGCGGAAACGGTTTGATCGCTCTCGATCGTCTCGGCTTCACCCGCATCGAGGGCGTCGACCTCTCACCTCGCCTCATCGCGCAGTTCAAAGGCTCCGCGAAATGCACCGTCGCCGATTGCCGCCAACTTCCTTTCGCCGATCGCAGCAAGGACGTCCTCATCGTCCAAGGCGGCTTGCACCATCTCCCCGCTTTGCCTGACGATCTCGATCGGACCTTCTCGGAAATGCAGCGCGTACTTCGGACCAGCGGCCGCGTCATGTTTGTAGAGCCCTGGCGCACCCCCCTCCTGACTTTCGTCCATTTCGTTTCCGAACTTCGTCTCGTTCGCCGTCTTTCGAACAAGATGGACGCCTTCGCCACCATGATCGAGTACGAACGCCGCACTTACGAACAATGGATCGGCCAGCCCGAACTCATCAAGAAAATTGCCCGCGCCCATTTCGTGCCGGCCAACGAATCTTTCGCCTGGGGCAAGTGGAACTTCATCGGCACTCCGCGCTGAGCTTTCGAATGGAAGATCGTTCGCATCTCGCCACTTCCAGCTTGCATTTTCTCCTTTCCCCGATATGATGGCTGCGTTTCGGGCATACCTCGAGACCTCACATTGTCTGAATCATCGGAAACCCCTTCCACAGTTCGCTCTGCGCACGCGGCCGGCCGCGGTCGCCTGCTCCAGGTTCTTGGCATGTGGTTTGGCATGGCCGCGGCGATCGGCAACACCATCGCTGCGGGCATCGTTCGAACGCCCGGCGACGTCGCCAGGCTCCTCCCCAACGTGTGGATGTTTCTCGGCGTCTGGGTCTTCGGCGGGCTCTACGCATTCTCCGGCGCATCTTCCATGGCGGAGCTTGGCGCCGCGATTCCCCGCAGCGGCGGCCAATACAATTTTTCGCGCCGCGCGCTCGGCGATTACGCTGGATTCATCGTCGGCTGGAGCGACTGGCTCTCCACCTGCGGTACTGCTGCCGCCGTCGCCATTGTTATCGCCGAATACAGCGGGCACGTCTTTCCGATTCTCGCCGGCACCACAAAAGTAGAAATCATTTCCATCGCCATTATCGGCGGATTTGGAGTCTTGCAGTGGCGCGGAATCAAATGGGGCAGCGGCGCGCAGCTTTCCACCGCCGCGATGAAGACCGGCGCTTTTCTCGTTTTGGTGATGGCTTGTTTTTTTCTCGGCGGTCCGGCCCACAAAGCAGCGATGGAATCTGGCTCCTCATCGCTTCCCTTGCCGACAGGGTGGCCCCTGGCCATCGCCATCATGCTTGGCTTGCAGGCCGTGATTTACACCGTGGATGGATGGGACGGGGTGATTTATTTTGGCGAGGAAGTCCGCCAGCCTGGACGCGACATTCCTCGCGCTATCTTCGGCAGCGTCTTCTCCATCATGGGAATTTATCTGCTGCTGAATCTCATCGGGCTCTACATCCTGCCGATGAAGGAAATTGCGGGAAACAATTTCGTTCTGGGCACCGTCGCCGACCGCGTTTTTGGAATTCTCGGCGACCCCATCATTCGCTCGATCATGATCGTTTCCATGTTGAGCTGTCTGAACGCCAATCAACTCTTCTGCACGCGCACGCTTTATGCCATGAGCTGTGACGGATTATTTTTCCGTCGCGCCGCGCAAGTGAATGCCGGTGGAACACCGACGGTATCGTTGCTCCTGAGCACGATTGTCGGGGTGCTTTTCGTGCTCGTTTCGTTTCTCAGCGCCAATGCTTTCGAGCGCGTGATCGCCATGCTCTCGTTCTTTTTTGTCGCCAACTATACACTCTCGTATTTTTCTCTTTTCGCGCTGAGAAGGAGAGAGCCGGAAATGGCGCGGCCGTACCGCGCATGGGGCTACCCCTGGACAACCGGAATCGCGCTTGCCGCCTCGGTGCTGTTCTTGATTGGGTCCATGGTCACCGATCAGAAAAACGCGCCACTGGCGCTCGGTATGCTCGTGCTGAGCTATCCCGTTTTTCGCGTTTTGAAGTGGGTCACTCAGCGCGCCGCGGCTGCGAAAGAATCCTAGTTCACTTTTTCGGCGATGGACTTGCCCTGCATAAACAGCAGCAAATAGTCTTTTCCGCCTGCCTTCGAGTCCGTTCCGGACATGTTGAATCCGCCCGTATTGTTCGCAATTTCCAGCGCTTGGTCGTAATTTTTCGCCTTGATCACCGCCAGCACCGGGCCAAACACTTCCTCCTGCGCGAGCCGCGCCTTGGGATCCACATCCCCAATAATCGTGGGCTCGATAAAATAGCCGTCGCCCTCCGCGCGTTTCCCGCCGGTCAGCAGCTTCCCTTCCTTCTTTCCGACCTCGATGTAATCCAAAATCGTTTTCATCGCCGACTGGCTGATCACCGGGCCCATGTAATTCCCCGGATCGTCGCTGGGGCCAACCGTGATTTTCTTCGTGCGCTCCACCAGCTTCTCCACAAACGCGTCGTAAATTTTCTCCGAAACGATCACGCGCGAACACGCCGAACACTTCTGCCCCTGATAGCCAAACGCCGCCTGCGCCGTGCCTTCCACCGCCGCGTCGATGTCAGCTTCTTCGTCCACTACGATTCCGTCCTTGCCGCCCATCTCCAGTACTGTGCGCTTGATCCAGATCTGGCCCGGCATGGCTTTGCCGGCGAGTTCGCTGATACGCAGTCCCACTTCCTTGGAACCCGTGAATCCGATGTAGCGCGTCTTGGGGTGCTGCACCAGCTTGTCGCCAACGGCGCCGCCCGGCCCAGTGATGAAGTTGACCGCTTCCTTCGGAATGCCCGCCTCAAACAGGATGTCAATGAATTTTGCCGCGATTGTTGGCGAATCGCTCGCCGGCTTAAGCACCACGGTGTTACCGGTGACCAGCGAAGCTGCCGTCATTCCGGCCATAATCGCGCACGGAAAATTCCACGGCGGAATGATCACGCCCACACCGAGCGGAATATACACAAGGTAGTTGCGCTCGCCGCGCATGGGTACGAGCTTTTGCGGCTCGCCCAAGCGCAGCATTTCGCGCCCGTAGAATTCCAGAAAGTCGATCGTTTCCGCGATGTCCGCGTCCGCTTCCGGCCACGTCTTGCCCACTTCGTAGCACACCAGCGCGTTTAGTTCATACTTCCGCTCGCGCACAATCTGCGCCGCACGGAAGAGACATTTCGCCCGCTCTTGCGGCGAAACCCTCTTCCATGTATCAAAGTATTTGTTGGCGTCTTCGATCGCCTGCCGCGCCATCTCCGGCGTGGCATTCTGGAAAACTCCAATAATTTCCATCGGATGCGAAGGATTCGTGGAGGTGCGCTTTTCCGTCGTGGTCACCTTCTTCCCGTTGAGCCACATCGGGTACTCGCGCCCAAACTCCGCCTTCACCTTTTTCAGCGCTTCTTGCATGCGCGAGCGGTTTTCCGGCTTCGTAAAATCAATAAACGGCTCGTTGGTGAACTCAGAAACGTGGACAATCTGTTCCGCAGTAGCCATGGCGCGTCCCTCCTCGGTGGTGCGAACATCCCATTCTACTGCGTCCTGAAACGGCGCCACAAGCAGCCGACGATGCGCACCTGGGTTTCAATGGCAGCGGATTGACCATCGATCACGCCAACGGGACGGTTGGCGACGATTACTCCATGCTCAAAGAACGCAAGGTTTCGTAAGCAAATTGCGGACAAGAACTGCCGATCTACATTTCGGTCTTGGTTGTTCGGAAGGTACCGAACATGACAGCCGAATAGGCAGAGCATGCTGTAGCGTAAGTGATTGCCAATATGAGAAATCAGGGACAGTGCGCCCGCAGCTCAGTTGGATAGAGCATCTGCCTTCTAAAAAAGAAGGCAAAAATTCTAAATGCTTTGCTGAGCGCCGCTTACGGATTCTCTCTCCTGAAATCTCACCCTCAGTTGTACCGAAGTTGTATCGCAATGCTTCTCATCCTACGATCCATTCGACCAGAGCCGCCGAACTGCTCGATCTATCGCCGCGACGGGTGAAACGCCCAAGCGGCGATGGCATGCGCCAATCGCGGGCGGCCCAGCCCTCTTTCAATCGCCGATGCGGCTGCAGGGTAGTTGCCGCCGTCAAAAACAGACTCATTTCTGTAAGCCGTGTATTTCGACGTAGTCGAGAGGCGCGTGCTCTTCCATGTCCGGAGTCCCCACGATTCGGATCTCGTCTCCCGGGCGTAACGCCAATCCGCGAATGCGCCGTCGCATCGAGGAATCGCCTCCGATTTTCGTTGCGGGGAGGGTGTCATTTGCAACCCATTCATCCACTAACTGGTTGCACACTAAGACGCGAAAACTCGAATCGCCATTGCTCTGATCGAAGTACACCACATCTATTTCGTACCAACCCGCGTCACGAGTAAACTGAAAGGAGGCCTTACATCCTCGTGGCTGGAGGCATTCGATAGCCTTGCCGCCCGATGCGTTTTCTCGCGGAACGACGTTCACGATCGAGTAGCCTGCCAGCTGCATGGCTTCCGCTTCGATGCGATCAGGATAATTTCCCACGCGGTGCTTCTCATCAGGTATGCCGGAAGCGCGAAGAAACCAGTTGCAGACAGCATCCCGCCAAACAATGGAGTGCCCTGCCTGATATTCAAGCCGCGCCAAAACATCAGAGTACCGCGGCTCATCGATGCGGCCCCTCAGCAATTTCCATTGAAGGACGTTGCCCGCAGCGTGCTCCGCGCCTTCGTAATGCGAGTCGTAAATATACTGAATCACGCTTTTGCCCGACCTCAACAGGTGTGTGTAGGGCACGTGGTGAAAGAAGAGTAGCTGCTCGTCAGGAGTAGATTCCAAAGACTCGTACATCTTGGCCACCGGCAAGGAATACTGCCCGACATAGCCCGTTCCCGTAGCCACGGTGCGGTCAATGCCAACCCCCTCGTGGTCGGCGCGGTGCCATTGACCCCAGCCGTTGCGCTCGGACGATTCAACTCCGGGGCCGTAATGACTTCCGAGAATGTCCGTTAATGTTTGTGCCCCCAGTGGACCGGTGTAGCTTTCATAGACTCTCCACGAATTGACTTGCATTTCGCAAATCGTGTTTACGACGGCCGGATCGCTTCCAAACGTCAGCCGTGTCCATTCTTCAGCGATGGCTCTCGGACTCAGATCGGGATTCCACGCTAGACGTCCGAACCCGTAGAGATTGGCCATCGCCAATGGGTGGCTGAGCCAACTCGCGTCCGTGCCAACATTGGCGACTCCGACTAGCCCCCCTATCGAACGACGAAACGTTTTGCCGGAAACAACATCCTTTACAGGCGTACCATTGCGATTCAACTGAAGGTCGAAGTCAAGCACCTCTTTCCACATGGATGGGAGAAAACACAAATGCCGTTGCTGGCCGGTATATTCCTGGGTGATTTGCAGCTCTATTGACACATTCGTATGTTGCAAACCGCCAAAGAGCGGAGAAACAGGTTCGCGGACCTGAAAGTCAATTGGCCCGTGCTTGGTCTGAATGATGACATTGTCGTCGAATTTGCCATCGAGCGGATGGAATGTATCGTATGCAGCTTTCGCCCGGTCGCTCTTGGAATCTTGCCAGTTGAGATGATGGTCATACACAAACGCTCGATAGAAAACGATGCCACCATGGGGTTTGAGCGCGCTCGCAATCACATTGGCAGCATCTACAGGCGTCCTCCCGTAGATGGACGGCCCGGGCCGGCCTTCGGAGTCTGCTTTGACTACAAAGCCGCCAAAGTCTGGAATCCGGCGATAGATCGCGTCCACCTTTTCACGCCACCATTCGATGGGCCGAGGATCGAGCGGATCAAACGTATCCAGCCCTCCAATGACCTTGGGACTGCTCAAATCAATAGCGATGGCGATCCGTATTCCCCATTCGCGGAATGCATCAGCAATGCGGGCGAATTGTGGCAGAAAATCTTCTTGAAGAAGCCTTGGATTAGCGTTGACATTGTTGATGGCGCAGCCGTTGATCCCAATGGAGGCGAGCAAACGCGCGTACTCGCGGACGAGCGTTAGGTCGGTACGGACCCTTCCATCCTCGAAAAAAATGGAACGTCCACCATATCCCCGTTCGATCCCACCATCGAGATTGTCCCACTGGTTCACCCACCGAAGTGGAGCGTAAGGCTGTTGAACTTCGTTCAAAGCGACAACTTCCTCGTTCCGTGCCATCCTGGACAAGAGAGCGAACACACCATACAAGACGCCGCGGTCAGCCTTTGCAGTAACAATGAGACAGTGAAATCCGTGTACTTGTTCGGTTGTCAGCCAAAAACCTTCTTCTCCCAGTGGGCTGTCAACGTGAAATCCCGGCACAACGGACCGAATCGATGCGAGCGTACCCAAAACCATCGCGTTTTCTTGAGGCAGCTCCTTTTCGGCGCGTAGCGTCCTTCCTAGCATGCCTCTGACGCCCCGCATGAGCTCCCCTCGCGCCGAGCCAAGCGTTGGAGAATCTCCCAGTAGAACTACGACGGCAGGAAGCGACGCGTATTTTTGCCGCGCTATCTCTCCGACGGGGGCGTACCGCAGCCAAGCCTCATGGCTGGATTCGGCAAACATGGGAGATGCATGCGCGGCTCCGAGTAGCGCAGTAATCCAAAGCAGCACGTGCGACGTTCCCGTTTTCATCTCAGACCGGCGAGAAGATCGACGGTAAGTTGGTCCAAACGCTCGTAGGGCAAGCGTTTCTTGCAGATTGCATCTTTGTCAAAAACGTGGGACAGCAAGGCGGCCGCACCCTTTTTGGAATATCGACCGGCCTGGAACGAGCCGTTGCTTTCACCGGAGATCTCCTGGAGGATTGCACGAATCTCCTTGTCCGCGTTCCAACGCGCAGCTTTCTCTTTGAGGATCAGATAGGTGCGCATGCACCCGCGGGCAAAGTCTTTCACGCCGCAATAATCCTCGGTGCGATAGGCATGAGCATCAAAATGACGCGGCCCGTCATATCCGACGTCTTCCAGGAACTTCACAAGCCAAAACGAGGATTTGAAATTCGCGGAAGCGAAACGAAGGTCTTGATCGTAACGCCCCGGCATTTGGTCGTTGAGATCGATGTGAAACAATTTGCCTGCTTCCCAGGCCTGAGCGACTCCGTGCATCGAGTTCAAACCAGCCATTTGCTCGTGGGCGACCTCGGGATTGACGCCCACCATCTCCGCATGATCGAGCGTCGGGATGAAGCCGAGGTAATGCCCAGTGGTTGCCATGTAGATATCGCCGCGCGGCTCATTGGGCTTGGCTTCCAGCGCGAATTTGAAACCGTACTTTTGGTCAATGTTATATTCGCAAAGATAGTTGACCGCTTCGCGGAGGCGCTTTACGGCTTCGTCCGCACGGCGGCAAGCATCGGTTTCGGTTCCTTCGCGGCCGCCCCACAAAACAAAAATCTTTGCGCCTAACTCTGTCCCGAGATCCATGGCGCGCATGGTCTTTTGCAAGGCGTACGCACGCACCTCCGGATCGTTTGCGGTGAAAGCACCGTCGCGGAAGACGGGGTGAAAGAAGAGTGAAACGGTGACCATGGGAACGACGAGGTTGTTATCGGCGCAGGCCTTGCTAAACTCGCGCACGATCGCATCGCGTTCCGCAGAAGTGGCGTCGATAGGTACCAGGTCATTGTCATGAAGATTGACGCCCCAGGCCCCGACTTCGCCAAGCATGGAAACGATCTCGACGGGAGAAATGACCGGACGAACGAAATCGCCAAAGGGGTCCCGGCCGCGGTTCCCCAGTGTCCATAGCCCGAAAGAGAACTTATCTTTGGGTTTCGGCTCGTACTGCGCATTGCTGGTCATCGACTGTCCCCTTGGCGCGCGATATCCGGATGTACGAAATAAATATGAATCTGAGCACCGGGCAACGGGGAGATGAAGGCACGTCCGCCTTCGCGCACGCACAAGGCGAGCCCGCCGCCCTTAGCAATATCCATGCCGAGAGCGTAGGTTCGCATAGATTTCAAGCGCCTCACACCGCAAAAGCGCCCAGGCCAGCAAAGCGGGCGGAAGGCAACACCCAGGAGTGAAAGTCACAGGACGAGAGACTTGCATACGTATGGGCCACATGAAATGCCGCCGATGCGACAAACGCAGAGCGAAAATCAAAATGAGTAGTACGTGTACGTTAACGATGATGGTATAGTACCACACACTTTTTGAATTACCAGAATTGAAGTTGTTTCTGGAGGGGTCATGCGATCTGTCTCACGACTGGCAGTCTTCGTGCGCGTCGTTTTTCTTGTTTTGACGATTTGCGTCATTGAGAGTGCCGCCTTATGGGCGCAGAGTGCCTTGCCTTATCGTGATCCGAAGCTGAGCGTTGAAGAGCGTGTCGCGGATCTGCTCTCGCGCATGACCCTGGAAGAAAAGGCAGCGCAATTGGGAAGCACTTGGCAGAACCGGCAGTTTCCCCAGGACCCCAAGGTGTTCTTCGTTGATGAAAAGGGAGCGTTCGTTCCGGAGCGTGCTGCGGTCGCATTGAAGAATGGATTGGGGGAATACTCGCGTCCTAGCGAGCAGCGCGGGCCGCGAGAGATGGCTGAGTTCACGAACACGGTGCAGAGATGGCTAAGAGAGAACACACGGCTGGGCATTCCGGCGGTGTTTCACGAGGAGTGCCTCCATGGGCATGCAGCGTTGCGAGGCACGGCTTACCCGCAAGCGATCGGGCTGGCTTCCACCTGGGATTTGGGTTTGGTGCAGGAAATTTTTTCTGCGACTGCTGCCGAGGTGCGTGCGCGCGGGGCTCAGCAATGTTTGACGCCGGTCCTGGATCTTGCCCGTGATCCCCGCTGGGGCCGCACGGAAGAGACCTATGGCGAAGATCCCTACCTTGTTTCGCGCATGGGAGTAGCCGCCATCCAGGGGTTTCAGGGAACTGGGAATATGATTGATAAGTCTCACGTGATCGGTACTGCAAAACATTTTGCTGTGCACGGGCAACCGGAGGGCGGGACGAACATTGCGCCTGGCAACTACTCGGAGCGCGTGATTCGCGAGCAATTTCTGAAACCATTTGCCGCCGCAGTGGAAGAAGCTCACGTTCAAAGCGTCATGGCTTCTTACAATGAGATTGACGGCATTCCTTCTCACAGCAACAAGCATCTATTGGACGATATTCTTCGACACGAATGGGGGTTCCGGGGCGTGGTGGTTTCCGACTATTTTGGCATCGCTGAGCTTAGGAGAATTCATCACGTTGTGGAGAATAATGAAGCCGGCGCCAAAGTTGCAATCGAGTCTGGCGTGGATATCGAGCTTCCATTCACTGAGGCGTACGGAAGTCTGGTGACGCAAGTAACAGAAGGCAAGATCGCTGAAGCTGCGGTAGATCGCGCGGTGGCCACTGTTCTGCGCGTGAAATTCCTCGTAGGTCTTTTCGACGACCCATATGTTGACGCAGAATCAGCGGAGAAGGTTAGCAACAGCGCGGAGCATCAGCAACTGGCGCTGAAGGCTGCCCGCGAGGCCATCATTCTCCTGAAGAATCAAGACCAGCTTCTGCCGCTGAACAAGAACAAACGCATCGCCGTCATCGGGCCGAACGCTGCCGACGTTCATCTTGGCGGGTACAGCGATAATCCCGGCCGGGGCGTCAGCATTTTGCAGGGAATCAGAGACAAGGTGGGCAAGAATGTAGAAGTTCTCTATTCCGAGGGATGCAAGATTACCGAGAGCGTGCCGGACTGGAGCGCCGACAAAGTGGTGCTTGGCGATGGCGCGCTGAATGCCAAACGCATTGAGGACGCGGTTAAGGTCGCGAAGAAGACGGACGTCATTCTCCTTGTGCTGGGAGAGAACGAACAAACTTCCCGCGAGGCCTGGGCTGCAAATCATCCCGGCGACCGGGACAGTCTCGACCTGCTGAGCAGCCAAGACGATCTTACAAGAGCGATGCTGGCGACAGGCAAGCCGGTCGTCGTGCTGCTGCTGCATGGCCGGCCTAACTCGATCAACTATATTGCCGAGCATGTCCCTGCAATTCTGGATGGCTGGTATCTCGGCCAAGAAGGCGGAACGGCAGCAGCTGAGGTACTCTTCGGTGATTATAATCCTGGCGGAAAGCTGCCGATTACCGTGCCTCGTTCCGTGGGTCAGGTCCCCGACTACTACTATCAGAAGCCTTCTGCCAAGCGAGAGTATTTGGGAACAACAACACTGCCCTTGTTTCCTTTTGGATGGGGGCTGAGTTACACCACTTTTAAATATTCGAATGCAAGAGCAGTCCCGGGCGCAATCGGCCCTCAGGGCCAGACAACCATATCGGTTGATGTGACCAACACGGGCTCGCTGCGCGGAGATGAAGTCGTGCAGCTGTATATCCGGGACGAAGTCAGCACGGTGACGCGGCCCATAAAGGAACTGCGCGGATTCCGCCGCATCACACTCGACCCTCGGCAAACGCAGACGGTGAAGTTTTCTCTAGGTCCAGGCGAACTCTCGTTTCTCGATCGTGACATGCACCGCGTTGTAGAACCTGGCACGTTTCGAATCATGCTGGGCGGGAACTCCATGGATTTGACTGAGACGAAATTAAGCGTGGTCGAGAAATAAAGCGCTCCGTCGGTCGAGCCCTTACTGGTGCGGCTCGAGTTGCAGATGGCTGTTCGAATGCTGAATCCGGCTTAGGCGATGTGATCTGGAGTCGACTGTTGTCCGCCAACCGCAAAAAAAACTGATGATGCGTTAACATACATGAGAGCAGTGGACGTTCATCGCGAACTGGGGCAAGATTTCTTGAACTACCAACCTAAGGAAGTGTGCGCGTCAAGCATGGCTAAAGAGAGAAGCGGAATTCATTTGATCGCCGAGATGGCGAACGTCTCCATTGGAACTGTGGATCGTGCATTGCACAGGCGCGGGGGAATCAAGGAATCCACGCGCCAGCGGATTCTGCAAGTTGCGCGGCAAATCGGCTATACCCCGAATCTGGCGGCGCGCGCTCTATCGGCTGCCAAGGCTAACGTCCGAGTTGGGGTGTGCATGCCGCGTGAAATACATTTTTTCTATGATCAGCTTTGGAGCGGAGTCCTGGATGAAGCGCGTCGCGTCGAACAGTTGGGAGTTCAGTTCCTGAATCGTTCAGTTCATGCGCTCGGAGAAGGAGATACCGAGGGATTCAAGGAACTCGTAGAAAGCGGCGTCAACGGAATAATTCTCACCGCAGGAAATCCGAAAGGTCTAACGCCTCTGATTGATGATGCGGAAGCGAAGGGTGTGCGTGTGGTTTGCGTATCCACCGATGCTCCCGAGAGTCTTCGCTCCAGCATCGTCTGCGTGGAACCTTCGTTGAATGGCAGTCTTGCCGGCGAACTTATGGGCAAGCTGGTTCCGCGAGATTCGAAGGTTGCGGTGGTTGCAGGCATGCTCACTGCGGAGGACCACCGCAAGAAAACCGATGGGTTTTCGGAAGCGTTCCCACAGCATTGTGCTGGCGGGAAGATCGAGAGAGTCATTGAAGGACATGAAGATGAGGATGAAAGCTTCCAAAAAACTTTCGACCTCCTGGGCCGTGTGCCGGAGCTTGCAGGACTCTACGTAAACACGGTGAATTGCTTGCCGGTGTGCAGGGCGCTTGGGGCGCGAGGTCTCGCAGGAAAAGTAAAGCTTATCACCACGGACCTGTTCGCGGAAATGTCCCCCTACTTGAAAAAAGGCACCATCACGGCGTCGATTTACCAGCAACCACACCGCCAGGGACAGATAGCTGTGCGGGTCATGGTCGACAACCTTACTAACAAAACGCGTTTTCCTCCTGCTGTGCACTTAAGTCCTGGATTCGTGATGTCGTCCAACTTACATCTGTTTCGAGAAATGAGGTCAGCGGATGCCAAAGTTGATTATTCAGGTGTGAGGAGCAGTATCGCGCTTTAACTGAAGGAGAAAACTCTGAGGGGGGCGTGTGAGATTTTCGTAAGACTTGCCTAGATTGTGTGCTGGCGGCCGTTTTGATTCTTATCTTGGCAAAGCCAAGGTCAGATCTAGATCAAAGTCACGTTTACTGGCGACCAAATCGCTCCAGAGTTCAAATTCATGAAACGGCGTCTAAACTTGGTCCTGCGGTTTTCTGCATGGTGGCTGTTCATTCCGGGAATCGTTTGCGCGCAGTGGAATCCGCTCAACCCCGTTGTTTCCGTGCAGCGCGAATCCGACGGCGTGCAATTGAAGCTGCAAAGCGGTACGCTGAAGCTGCAAGTGTGCTCGGACTCCATCATTCGAGTGCGCTACTCGCTGGCAGCCGCATTTCCATCTCGTCCGGAATTCGTGGTGATTAAAGATAATTGGCCGGCAGCGAAGTGGGAAATGCAAACTTCCGATGACGCCATCGTACTCAGTACGTTTCGAGTAAAAGTTTTCATTGCGCGCAAGGACAGCAGCGTCACCTTTCGGGATTCTGCCGATAAGGCGCTGTTTGTGCAGAATGAAGTCAGCATGACTCCGACGACGGTTAACGGCGAGCAGACCTATCACGCGGAACTTTATTCGAAACTTTGGGGCTCCTACGAGTCCTTTTATGGGCTCGGACAGCATCAGTCCGGCGTTTGGAATTACCGCGGCGAAGCCGTGGACATCTCGCAGGACAACACCAACATCAGCATCCCCTTCGTGCTGTCGAGCAACGGCTATGGAATTTTCTGGAACAACACCTCTCGCAGCTGCTTCAACAATCGCTTTTTGAATGCGCTTTACTTGAGTTCCGAAGTGGCCGATGTACTCGATTACTACTTTCTCTATGGTCCTGAGTTCGACAAGATCATCGGCGGATACCGGGAGCTCACGGGGTCGCCGCCGATGTTTGGCAAATGGGCTTACGGCTTCTGGCAATGCAAGAACAAGTACAACTCTCAGGAGGAGTTACTCGGCGTCGCCCACAAATACCGACAACTGCACATCCCCGCGGACAACATCGTGCAGGACTGGTTCTGGTGGTACACCATGGGTGAACCGGTCTTCGACAAAGCTCGCTATCCCGATCCACCGGGGATGGTGGAAGACCTCCACAAAAACAAATTCCACTTGATGATTTCCTTCTGGCCCTTCGTTCGTCCGGGTACGAAAACATACGAAGACATGGACAAGCGGGGCTTTTTTATCGACAAGACAAAGGTTGTTTCCTTTCACCCGGCGCAAATGGCCCTGTACGACGCCTTTAATCCCGAGGCGCGAAAGTATTACTGGAACTTGATGGATCAAGCCCTCTTCAAGATCGGCGTAGATGCGTGGTGGCTGGACACCACCGAACCGGAAACCGAAGATCGTGAAACCAACATCCTGGTGACGAACAAGACCTTTCTCGGAAATGGGGCCAGATATGCCAACATGTTTCCGCTGATGACTACCAGCGCGGTTTACGAGGGTCAGCGGAGCTCCTCCGAGAAGAAGCGCGTTTTCATTCTGTCGCGTTCCGCGTTCGCGGGGGCGCAGCGTAACGCTGCCGCCGTCTGGTCCGGAGACGTGAATTCAGACTGGGTATTTTTCAAGAAACAAATACCGGCGGGGCTGAATTATTCTATCTCCGGACTTCCATACTGGACGACGGACATTGGAGGATTCGTCTCGGGCAATCCGGACGATTCGGAGTACAGAGAGTTGTTCATTCGTTGGTTTCAATTCGGCGTTTTCAATCCGCTATTGCGAGTTCACGGAACGCGCTCGACGAATCAGAATGAATTGTGGTCCTATGGCTCAGACGCGCAGAAAATCCTTGTAAGTTACGATGCGCTTCGCTATCGGCTGCTGCCGTACATCTATTCCATGGCGTGGATGACCACAAGCCAGGGCTATACGCCCATGCGCGGATTGGTGATGGATTTCCGCGCCGATGATCGCACCGCCGCCATCGGGGATCAATTCATGTTTGGCCCAGCCTTCCTGGTGAATCCAGTTACGGAACCCGGGGCCAAGACCAGACGCGTCTACCTCCCGAAGGCGAAGTGGTACGACTTCTGGACGGGAACCTCGGTGGAAGGTCCGCGCACCGTTGACACCGCTGCCCCGATCGAGAAGCTCCCGCTCTTCGTGCGCGCCGGATCCGTCGTTCCGATGGGGCCCGAAAAGGAATGGTCCACGGAGAAGCCGGAAGATCCGATGGAACTGCGTATTTATCGCGGAGCTGACGGTGATTTCACACTGTACGAGGACGAGAACGATGGCTACAACTATGAGAAGGGTGCTTACGCCACGATTCAACTCCATTGGGACGAAATGAAACAAACTTTGACGATCAGCGAACGCAAAGGGGAGTTTCCGAGGATGCTGGCCGAGCGCAGCTTTCAAGTTGTATTCGTCGGCGAGAACCACGGAGTAGGTGTCATGCCCGAAGGCAAACCGGACAGGGTCGTGCACTACACCGGCAAGCAGATCATGGTCACGCCGTAGAAACTTGCAATCGAGGACGCCCAAGTGCAGTCACTTCGCCTGATCGGAACAATGTTAATTCTTCTTGTGGGGTTTTCCCTTGCCTCCGCTCAGTTGAAATCCCAGGAGCAGAGGGCCCTGCCAACGCAGGTTCCCAAACATGACGCCATTCTTGTGGGTACAGCCTGGTATCCGGAGCAATGGCCAGAGTCGCGCTGGGAACAAGACCTGAAGCTCATGGAAGTCGCGAATATCAAGGTTGTCAGGATTGCGGAATTCAGCTGGAGCAGGCTGGAGCCTTTGGAAGGGCACTATGATTTGGATTGGCTCGAGCGCGCCGTCGCCGCCGCCGCGAAGCACCACATTGTGAGTGTCCTTGGAACTCCAACGGCAACTCCGCCGGCCTGGCTCACTCAGAAGTACCCTGAGATTCTTCGCGAGGAACCCGACGGGCGCCGCGTCACTCATGGCAACCGGGCTCACGCCTCGTCGACGTCCCCTTTATACAGGGAATATTGCCGGAAGATTGCAGGGGAGATGGCAAAGCGCTTCGGCCACAACCCGGAAGTTGCCGGCTGGCAGATCGACAATGAATATGGTTATGCGCTGATGTCGTACGACGACGCCACGCAAAAGAAGTTTCAGGAGTGGCTGAAGAGCAAGTACAGGACTCTGGAGATTTTGAACGCGCTCTGGACGACTGCGTATTGGAGCGAGACCTACGACAATTGGAACGAGATCCCGATCCCTGTGGGCGGCCACAATCCCGGGCTGCAATTGGAGTGGAAACGATTCGTCACCGATGCGTGGAATGACTATCAAATGAACCAAATTGCGGTGATTCGGAAGTATGCGGACGCGCGCCAGTTCATCACCGGAAATCTCATGGGCTTCTTTGACGGGTTCGACCATTACGTGATAACCGAGCCTCTGACCTTTGCCTCTTGGGACGATTATGTGGGCAGCGGCCATCTCGATCCTGATTTCAATGGTCTGGCCCACGATCTGACGCGAGGGTTCAAACGAGAAAATTTTTGGGTGATGGAGACGCAACCTGGCGCCGTAAATTGGGCTGGAATCAACAATTTTCTCAATAAAGGAGAGGTGCGCGCGATGGCCTGGCAAGCCATCGCTCATGGCGCGGATGAAATCGGTTATTGGCAGTGGCGCAGCGCATTGAATGGCCAGGAGCAATACCACGGAACCCTGCTCGGAGCCGATGGGACGCCCGTGCCTATTTACAAGGAAGTGAGTCAAATTGGCCAGGAATTCTCAAAGGCTCAAGAGGCTTTTCGTGGCACGACAGTGCGATCACAAGTTGCCCTGCTGTATTCCTACGACAGCCACTGGGCCATTCAATTTCAGAAGCACACTCAAAAGTACGACGACATCGCGATGCTGAAGAGCTATTACCGCGCCTTGCGAAAATTGTCGCAATCCGTAGATGTGATCAGTGCGAAGGCCTCACTCGACGGATACAAATTGGTGGTGGCACCGAATCTCAACGTGCTTCCCAAAGATGTCGCCGAAAATCTGTTGAACTACGTGCGCAATGGCGGGCACTTGGTTTTAGGGCCGCGCAGCGGGCTTAAGGATGAGCACAATGAATTGCTGGTGCAGCGCCAGCCGGGCTACCTGATGGCCGCGCTGGGTGGCCGAGTTGAACAGTACTACGCGCTGGAAAAAGACTTCAGCGTCTCCGGCGAGTGGGGCACGGGCCAGGCCAGCGTTTGGGCCGAGCAATTGAATGCCCTCAATCCCGGCACGCAGGTCTTGATGCGCTATGGAAAGAACAATGGATGGTTGGACGATCAGCCGGCGGTCATCTCACGCGCGTATGGCAAGGGAAAGATTACCTATATTGGTACAATTCTCGACGAGAAGCTCATGAAGACTGCGGCGGAGTGGATGGTAAAAGAAAGCGGAGTTGGGCCAGCCTTCGCGTCAGTTCCGGATGGGATCGAAGTCTCCGTGCGGAGTGGCCCAGGCAAGAGTGCCTTCGTGTTGATCAATTTTGCGCCAGAGAGTCAAAACGTTGATTTTGGGAAGAGAATGAAGATGCTGTTGAGCGATCGGCAGGGAGAATCGGTGGAACTCGCTCCGTATGGTGTGGAGGTTCTGCAGGCTCCCTAGGACAGTAGCTTGGCTAAGACGCAACACCCCCAAGCAGTGATTTCCATCATAGAGGTGCATGCCGACGACACGCGAAAGAAACAGAGCCGGCAAACCTATGAAAACGAGTGCTTGGCGTTTGACTATTCTCATGCTGATCCTTGCGGCAGGTTTGTCCGTTCGTCCACAGCACGCTCAGGATAAATATCCCTTCCAAGATCCGTCGCTGTCGGTCGAGGAGCGAGTCAACAACATTATTTCGTTGATGACCCTCGAAGAAGAAATCGCAGCTCTGGGCACAAATCCCAGTGTGCCGCGGTTGGGAATTGTCAGTTCCGGCCACGTGGAAGGCCTTCACGGACTGGCGTGCATACGCATTGTCGGCTTACATTTGTTCACGAGTCGAAGATGATTCCTTTCTCGCGCTCGACAGGAGCAACATTGCGGGTCCTCATGATGACCCTTTTAACAGCCGTCGCTTCCGAATCTGCCACGGGGCAGCAAACTCGTAGTCCGTCTGCGGGGGGACCTCCAGCTTGTACGACTGATGGGCAGCTGCCGATGAACTGGACGGTAGAACAGGACCATCAGAACATGATGGATCAGCTCGGCATCAAGGCCCTCCGCCTCGGTCCGAGCGGCGACGAGAAAGCACTCAACCACGCCAATTACGACGAGTCCAAGGCCAATCCTTTCCCGGACCTGCCTGACGCTCTGACGCTCAAGAGTGGCAAGAAGGTCACGACGGCCGTAGAGTGGTGGCATCAGAGACGTCCGGAAATCGTCGAAGATTTCGAGCGCGAAGTGCTCGGCCGTGTCCCGCCCACTGTGCCTAAAGTAACCTGGACGGTGACGAGTACAGTCAACTCGAAGGCCGGCGTCTTCCCCGTAATCGAAAAGAAGCTCGTCGGACACGTGGACAATTCGTCGTGTCCGTCGATCAGCGTGGACATCCAGATGACGTTGGTCACACCAGACAATGCGAACGGCCCGGTGCCCGTC